>OGPS01002405.1_pt1 | contig 11750 bp, 9 predicted proteins | sample 1552931 | NCBI WGS metagenome assembly OGPS01 (sample SAMEA2580252, study PRJEB22360) | human gut metagenome | biome: human gut; feature: human-associated habitat; material: faeces | place: Denmark | collected 2008/2010 | reverse complement strand
GGGCAGAGCCCCGCCGGTGGCGGTCAGTAGTAAACCGTTCATGCGTTCCTCGTTTCTCCGATCTGGCGGTATTTTTTGTAGCGCTGGTCGGTAAGCTGTTTTTCGCTCATCCGGCAGAGCTCCTTCAGGTGCATCCGCAAAGCGGCGTCCAGCCGCTCGAACAGAGCTGCATGGCTGCGCTGGGCCCCGCCCACCGGCTCCGGAATGACCTCTTCCACGATGCCGCCCCGGTACAGGTCCTGCGCCGTCAGCTTCATCATCTCACAGGCTTCGCCGCTGCGGGAGGCGTCCTTCCACAGGATGCTGGCAAAGCCTTCGGGGCTGAGGACGGAGTAGACCGCATTTTCCAGCATCAGGATGTGGTTGGCCACGCCCAGCGCCAGCGCGCCGCCGGAAGAGCCTTCGCCGGTGACGACGGCAAGGACCGGCACGGTCAGGCCGCTCATTTCCATCAGATTCCGGGCAATGGCCTCGCCCTGACCCCGCTCCTCGGCGTCCTTGCCGGGGTATGCGCCCGGCGTGTCGATGAAGGTGAGGATGGGGCGGCCGAACTTTTCAGCCTGTTTCATCAGCCGCAGGGCCTTGCGGTAGCCCTCCGGCCCCGGCATCCCGAAGTTACAGGCCAGATTCTCGTCCAGCGTGGAGCCCTTCCGGTGGCCGATGACGGTCACGGGCATCCCGTGGAACCGGGCCACGCCGCCCAGAATGGCGGGGTCTTCCTTGCATTGGCGGTCGCCCCGCTGCTCGAAGAAATCGGTGAACAGGGCGGAAATGATCTCGTCGATGTGGGGACGCTCCGGGTGCCGGGCCAAAAAGACCCGGTCTTCCGCCGTCAGCGGGCCGCAGGTGCGAAGGATCTCGTCCTCCTCCACGGCCAGTTCGGCCAGTTCCGAAGCGTGGGCCGTCAGGGCGTCCATGTCATTGCTGTTGCCTTTCAGCGCGGCGATCTGGGCGTCCAGCGGGGCCAGCTGCTCTAAAATTTCCTTGATCATTCGTGTTTTCCTCCTGCATGGAGCTGCAAGACTTGGATCAGCGTATCCCGCAGCTGGCTGCGGGGCACGACCTGATCCACGAAGCCGTGCTCCATCTGGAACTCGCTGCGCTGGAACCCGGCGGGCAGCTTTTCGCCGATGGTCTGTTCAATGACACGGGGCCCGGCAAAGCCGATGAGGGCTCCCGGCTCGGCCAGCATGATGTCGCCGAGGCTGGCGAAGCTGGCGGTGACGCCGCCGGTGGTGGGGTGGGTGAGCACGCTGACGTACAGCCCGCCCTTGGCCGAAAAGCGCTGGATGGCGGCGGACGTCTTGGCCATCTGCATCAGGCTGAAAATGCCCTCCTGCATCCGGGCTCCGCCGCTGGCCGAAAAGATGACCAGCGGGAGCCGCTTGGCCGCGGCGTACTCCACGGCGCGGGTGATCTTTTCGCCCACCGCTGTGCTCATGCTGCCCATGAAGAACCGGCTGTCCAGCACGGCGGCCACACAGGCCACCCCGCCGATGCGCCCTGCCGCCGTGACGGCGGCCTCGCGCAGCCCGGTCTTGTTCTGGGCGGCGGAAAGTTTCTCGCCGTAGCCGGGGAAATCCAGCACATCCTGCGGGGCAAGGTCAGCATCCAGTTCCCGGAAGCTGCCGTGGTCCAGCACCAAGCTGAGCCGGTAGTACCCACCGATGGGCATGTGATAGCCGCAGTTGGGGCAGACGTACAAGCTTTTCGCCCACAGGGTGCGGGCAGCGCGGCGGCCGCACTGCTTGCACTCTACGAACTGCGGCTCGTGCCAGACGGCCCCGGCGTCCCGCTTGGCCTTGAGCTGGAAGGTGCGCTCCCGCATCCGGCCGGGGAAGAGATCTCGGATATCGTTCATGGTTCTCTGCCTCAGATATGTGCGGTGATGTAGTTGTAGATGTCGCCCACGGTCTTGAGGTTTGCCAGCTCCTCGTCGGGGATGGACACTCCACAGGCATCTTCCAGAGCCATGTTCAGCTCCACCGCGTCCAAGCTGTCGGCTTCGAGGTCCTCGGTCAGGCTGGCCTCCATGGTCACCTTGTCTTCCTCGCAGTTCAGGGTATCGACAACGATCTTCTTCATTTCTTCAAACGTCATGGTAGTGTTCTCCTTTTTAATTGATAAAACTTATTATCTAAAAACATTGATGTTTCTTGCGAACACGACCATTATAGCGAAATCGTTGGATAAGTCAAGACAAATAGTTAAAAAGTTTTAGATTTTACAATTCTGACACAGGTTGCTTCCTTTAAAAATAGGGGCCGTACAGCAAACGACCCCCGTCGGCTCTGTCTTCACACAGCAGACGGGGGTTCGTTAAAGCCAAAGACTGCGGCACACATGGCACCGCAGCCCTTGGCTTTGCGAAAACGGAACGCTGCAAAAAAGATCGGATGCGTCGGAAAAGCTGCCATAAAAATTTGGCTTGCGCAGCGCCGCCGTGGGATCGCGCAGGGAGGCGGTGCTGTGCAGAGCCAGCGGCATCAAGCCCTGCAGTCCCGCCTCCGATTGCTGAACCTCAACGATTGTGATGCCAGTATACTGCAACAACGCACAGTTGTCAAGCGAAAAATTGAGATTTCACCATTTTATAGAAAAAACATTGCATTCCCTCAACGAGTGCGCTATAATAAACGCAGAAGCAACAGAAAGGATGGGAACCATTATGGCAGAAAAGGTCGAAAGCTTTTCCAAGCGGCTGCGGATCGGGCTGGACCGGAAGAGCATGACGCAGACGGAACTCTCGATCCGGTCGGGCGTCTCCAAATCGAGCATTTCGCGGTATCTCAAAGGCGACTGGGAAGGCAAGCAGGAGGCCGTGTACGCCCTTGCCGGGGCGCTGGGCGTCTCGGTATCGTGGCTGATGGGGTACGATGTGCCCATCACCGGCGTCGAAGCGCCCGGCACCATCCCGGCGGGGTTCGAGCCGCTGCCCCAGATGACCAATGTGCCGCTGGTGGGTTCCATCGCCTGCGGCACCCCCATTCTGGCGGAGGAGAACATCAAGGAGTACATCGGCGTCCCGGCGGCGTGGCGGGCAGATTTTGCCCTTGAGTGCCACGGCGACAGCATGGCCCCCCGCATCTGCGACGGCGATATCGTCTGCATCCGCCGCCAGCCGGAGGTGGAGTCCGGCCAGATCGCGGCCGTCCGCATCGGGGACGAAGCCACCCTCAAGCACTTCTACCGCAGCGGCGACGTCATTCAGCTCATCGCGGAAAATCCCGCCGTCTGCCCGCCCATGGTCTACGCGGGCACCCAGTTGGAGGAGATGGCCGTGGAAGGGCTGGCGGTGGGCATCTGCCGCAGTCTGGTGTAAGAAAGGAACGTTTTTATGAAGTATATCATGGCACTGGATGCCGGGACTACCTCAAACCGCTGTATCCTGTTCAACCAAGCGGGCGAGATGTGCAGCGTGGCCCAGAAGGAATTCACCCAGTATTTCCCGAAGCCCGGCTGGGTGGAGCATGACGCCAACGAGATCTGGACCACCCAGCTGGGCGTGGCCCTTTCGGCCATGAACCAGATCGGGGCCGGCGCGGCGGATATCGCGGCCATCGGCATCACCAACCAGCGCGAGACCACAATCGTCTGGGACAAGGAGACCGGTGAGCCGGTCTACCATGCGATCGTCTGGCAGTGCCGCCGCACCAGCGCCTACTGCGACGAGCTGAAGGCCCGCGGCCTGACCGAAAAATTCCGGGAAAAGACCGGCCTCGTCATCGACGCCTACTTCTCGGCCACCAAGCTGAAGTGGATCCTCGACAACGTCCCCGGTGCCCGCGCCAAGGCCGAAGCCGGGCGGCTGCTCTTCGGCACCGTGGAAACGTGGCTCATCTGGAAGCTGACCTGCGGCCGGGTCCACGTCACCGATTACACCAACGCCAGCCGCACCATGCTCTTCAACATTCACACGCTGGAGTGGGATGAGGAGATCCTGCGGGAGCTGAACATCCCGCGCCAAATGCTGCCCACGCCCATGCCCTCCAGTTGTTTCTACGCCGAGGCCGACCCTATGCACTTCGGCGCGGGCATCAAAATTGCAGGCGCGGCGGGCGACCAGCAGGCCGCCCTCTTCGGCCAGACCTGCTTTTCGGCGGGTGAAGCGAAGAACACCTTCGGCACCGGCGGCTTTCTTTTGATGAACACCGGCAAAACGCCGGTCATCTCGCAGAACGGCCTTGTCACCACCATCGCGTGCGGCGGCAACGGAAGCGTGAATTATGCGCTGGAAGGTTCGATCTTCGTGGCCGGTGCCGCGATCCAGTGGCTGCGGCTGCTGGAAGACGCCCGCGACTCCGAGTACATGGCCCAGAAGGTTAAGGACACCAACGGCTGCTACGTCGTGCCCGCCTTCACCGGCCTCGGCGCGCCCCACTGGGATCAGTACGCCCGCGGCACCATCGTGGGCCTGACCCGTGGCTGCAACAAAAACCACATCATCCGCGCCACGCTGGACAGCCTGTGCTATCAGGTCAACGATGTCCTGCACGCCATGGAGGCCGACTCCGGCATCGCCATGAAGGCTCTCAAAGTGGACGGCGGCGCGTGCGCCAACAACTACCTGATGCAGACCATGGCCGACATCAGTAACCTGCCCGTAGAGCGTCCCTGCTGCGTGGAGACCACGGCTCTTGGCGCGGCCTACCTTGCGGGCCTTGCCGTGGGCTATTGGAGCTCCACGGACGAGGTCGTGAAGAATTGGTCGGTGGATCGCACCTTCCTGCCGCAGATCACCGCCGAGGAGCGGGCCAAGCGGATCAAGGGCTGGAACAAGGCCGTCCGCTGCTCCTACCACTGGGCGCTGGACGAAGAGGAATAATGAAAGCTTTGGAGGAACATTATGGAGATTCGAACCGCAGGAACAGAGGATATCACAGCGCTGACCGCCGTTGAGGCAGAGTGCTTCCCACCGGCAGAAGCTGCCACTGCGCAGGAGTTCGTCGAGCGGGTCCGGTACTACGGGAACCATTTCTGGCTCCTGTACGAGGGGGACAAGCTGATCTCCTTCGTGGACGGTTTCGTGACAGACGAAGCCGACCTGACCGATGAGATGTACGAGAATGCCGCCATGCACAACGAGGACGGCGCGTGGCAGATGATCTTTGGGGTCAACACCCTGCCGGAATACCGCAAGCACGGCTATGCCGGGCAGCTGCTCCGCCGCGCCATCGACGACGCCAGACAGCAGCACCGCAAAGGGCTGGTGCTGACCTGCAAGGAGCGCCTCCTTCCGTACTACGCCCAATTCGGCTTCCGCGACGAGGGCGTGTCCGATAAATCCACCCACGGCAACGTCGTGTGGCACCAGATGCGGCTGACGTTTTGAGAAACCCGCCGCAGTATCTGAAATAAAAAACGACCAGATCCTCGCCAGTTCAAAGGACGCCATCACAAAATATTGGAAGTAACACAAACGAACCCCGGCCCTTTCCCGCATTCAGCATGGGAAAGGGCCGGGGTTTTATCGTTTCAGGTTCCGGTGGGTGCGCTTACCCCATCACGACGGTGACCTCCACGGTCTCCCCGGCGGGGGCGAGGGGCAGGACATTGCCCTCAATGGTCTTGCCGTTGACGGTGACGCGCTTCACGCCCTTCTGCACGGCAGCGGGGTTCTCGACCCGGATGTGGTACACGGCACCGCGATACCGGCGGGTGACCGTGAAGCCGGGCAGAGTGTGGGGGATGCAGGGGTCGATCTTCAGGCCGTCCAGCGTGGGCTGCACGCCGAGGATGTACTGGCTCACGTTGAAGAAGGTCCACGCAGCGGTGCCGGTCAGCCAACTGTTCTTCGCCTCGCCGAAGGTGGGGGCGTCCTTGCCCGCGACCATCTGGCTGTAGACGTAGGGTTCGGTGCGGTGGATGTCGGAGATGTCCTCGATATAGGCGGGGCAGGTCTTCTTGTAGACCTCAAAGGCCCGGTCGCCGTGGCCGAGGACGGTCTCGGCGCAGCTGATCCACGGGTTGTTGTGGCAGAAGATGCCCGCGTTCTCCTTGTATCCCGGAGGATAGCTGGAGATCTCACCAAGGTTGAGGCGGTAGGTGGTGTAGGCGGGCTGCAGCAGCACCACGCCGTACTTGGTATCCAACCGCTCTTCCACGCTCTTGAGGGCCTGTTCCGCCTGACCGGTCTCCTTGCCGATGCCCGCCATGACGCACATGCCCTGCGGCTCGATGAAGATCTGGCCCTCGTCGCATTCCTTGCTGCCGACGGGCTTGCCGAAGGCGTCGTAGGCGCGGCGGAACCATGCACCGTCCCAGCCGGCGGTCAGCGCGGCCTGTTCCACCTGCGCAATGGCGGCGCGGGCGTCGGCGGCTTCGTCCGGGAGGTCCCGGTGGCCGCACAGGTCGGCGTATTCCTCGCCGTATTTGACGAACATACCGGCGATGAAAACGCTCTCCGCCACAGGGCCTTCGCTGGGGCCGGTGATCTGGAAGCTTTCGCCCGGATGCTCGGAGAAGCAGTTCAGGTTCAGGCAGTCGTTCCAGTCGGCGCGGCCGATGAGGGGCAGACCGTGGGGGCCGAGGTGGGTGCGGGTGAAGTTGAAGCTGCGGCGCAGATGCTCCATCAGCGGCTGAGCCTTGCTCTCGTCGTTGTCAAAGGCCACAGACTCGTCGAGGATGCTGTAGTCGCCGGTCTCGCGCAGATAAGCGGCGGTGCCCGCGATCAGCCACAGCGGGTCATCGTTGAAGCCGGTGCCCACGTCCCGGTTGCCCTTTTTGGTCAGTGGCTGGTACTGGTGGTAGGCGCTGCCGTCCTCAAACTGGGTGGCAGCGATATCGAGGATGCGGCTGCGGGCGCGTTCGGGGATCATGTGCACGAAGCCCAGCAGGTCTTGGCAGGAATCGCGGAAGCCCATGCCGCGGCCGATGCCGCTCTCGTAGTAGCTGGCCGAGCGGCTCATGTTGAAGGTGACCATGCACTGATACTGGTGCCACAGGTTCACCATCCGGTCCAGCTTTTCGTCGCCGGAGTCCAGCTGCAGGGCGGACAGCAGGTCGTCCCAGTGGGCGGCCAGCGCCTTGCGGGCCTCGTCCACCTGCGCATCGGTGGCGTAGCGGGCCATCATGGCCTCGGCGCGGGCCTTATTGATGACGCCGGGGGCGGTGAACTTTTCGGCCACCGGGTTCTCGATGTAGCCCAGCCCGAAGAGGATGGTCTTCGTCTCCCCAGCTTCCAGCGTGAGGTGGAAGTGGTGGGCGCCGACGGGGGCCCAGCCGTGGGCCACGCTGTTGGAGCAGTGCCCTGCCTTGACGGCTTCGGGTTCTGCCGGGCCGCCGTACACGCCGCAGAAAGCGTCGCGGCTGGTGTCGAAGCTGGTGACCGGAGTGTTGGCCCAGAACACAGCGTAGTGGTCGCGGCGCTCGCGGTACTCGGTCTTGTGGTAGATAGCGCTGCCCACCACCTCCACCTCGCCGGTGGAGAAGTTGCGCTGGAAGTTGGAGCTGTCGTCCATGGCATCCCACAGGCAGAACTCCACATAGCTGAACACATCCAGCGTGCGGGGGGCGCCCGTCTTGTTCTCCAGCGTCAGGCGGTCGATCTCGCACGCATCGCCGCGGGGCACGAACAGCTCCTGCTGGGCGCGGATGCCGTTCTTCTCACCGGTCAGGATGGTGTAGCCGAGGCCGTGGCGGCAGCTGTAGGAATCCAACTCCGTCTTGGTGGGCTGCCAGCCGGGGTTCCAGATCGTGCCGCCGTCGTTGATGTAGATGCGGTGGCCGTCCATATCCAGCGGGGAGTTGTTGTAGCGGTAGCGGGTGATGCGGCGCAGCCGAGCATCCCGATAAAAGCTGTAGCCGCCGCCGGTGTTGGACACGAGGCTGAAGAAGTCCTCGCTGCCCAGATAGTTGATCCACGGCAGGGGCGTGCGCGGGGTGTCGATCACGTATTCCCGGTGTGCATCATCAAAATGTCCGAATTTCATAAGATCTGTTCCTCCTTTGCTGAAAACAGGAAACGCGCTGCAACCATCAGAAAAGCGAAAACGATTGAGAACGCGCCGCAAAGAGAAAGAGAACGATTGCGCTGCTTTAAGCATAGTCGATTCCGCGCCGAAATGCAAGGGGGTTTATGAAATATACAACACACCCGACGAAACACGCTCTTTGGTCGGCTTGTAAGAATTTTGTAATTATTTTGAAGGAAGCAACGAACTTTTTTCTCATAAAGCAGGAGGGGCAGCAAAAATTCGGTGGAGAGGAAGCCGAAGCCAAAACCGCCCAAAGCAGCAAATCGGGAAAGAAATTTCCCATATATAAAGTAATTATAGAAATCCAGCCTTTGCTTCGCCCATTGACGAAACGCCGGAACGAAATTTCATTCGAAAAACAGCGAAACTAACCGAAAATGGAGCAAACTGCATAATTTGGTCCCGGCATAATCGAGCAAACCGCCAAAACGACTCTGTTTAGCACAAAACTTTTGATTTTGAACTTGATTTTTGGTACGGAATGCGCTATATTGAAATTGCGAAAACGATTTAGGATTCGTTCAGAGCCAACCGGTTCCTGAGAGGAGGACGACGAAATGTCATCCCTGAAAGATCTGGCGCAGGAATGCGGGGTCTCGGTGGCAACGGTGAGCAAGGCGCTCAACGGCCAGCCCGATATCTCCGAAGCCACCCGCGCCCGTGTCCGGGAGGCGGCCCGCCGGATGGGCTATGTGCCAAACATGGCGGCCCGCTCCATGAAGACCAACCGTACTTACAACATCGGCGTCCTGTTCGTGGACGAACAGCAGAGCGGCTTGGCACACGAGTATTTCTCCGCTGTGCTGGACAGCTTCAAAGTCCGGGTCGAACAATTGGGCTACGATATCACTTTTATCAACCGCAACCTCGGCGGCAGGACGATGACCTACCTAGAGCATTGCCACTACCGCGGGGTGGATGGAGCCGTGATCGCCTGTGTGGACTTCAACGATCCGCAGGTCATCGAGCTGGTGAACAGCGATGTGCCGGTCGTCACCATCGACCATGTGTTCAACAACCGGATGGCGGTCCTGTCCGATAACGTTATGGGCCTGTCGGCTCTGGTTCGGACGGCATACGCTCAAGGCCACCGCCGCATCGCTTTTATCCACGGCGAGCGCACCGCCGTCACCGAGAACCGCCTCGCGGGCTTCTACAAGAGCTGCGATGAGCTGGGGCTGGAAGTTCCCGATGCGTATGTGCGGGAGGGCATCTACCACGACGCCGCCCGCTGCGCACAGGAGACCAAAGCCCTGCTGGCTCTGCCGCAGCGGCCCACCTGCATCATCTTCCCGGATGACTTCTCCGCCATGGGCGGCTACAGCGCCATCCAGCAGGCAGGGCTGCGCATCCCGCAGGACATCTCCGTGATGGGCTACGACGGCATCTACCTCTCCCGCGTCATGAGCCCCAAGCTGGTGACCTACCAGCAGAACACCATGATGCTGGGACGCACCGCAGCGGATAAGCTGGTGCAGATGGTCGAGCACCCGCGTGTGACGCTGGCCGAACAGCTCCTTGTGACCGGCAAGCTGCTGGATGGCAGCTCGGTAGGCCGGCCGCCCCAAATTTAGTTCCCAAGCTCCGGGCGGACCGGAGTTTAGAAAAAATGGATTTAGGATGAACGAGAAAACCATTGAAGGAGGTTTTTCATTATGAGAAAGATTTCGCGTCGTAATTTCCTGCTGGCTTCCGGTGCAGTCGCAGTGACCGCAGCGCTCTCCGCGTGCGGCGGCAGCTCTTCTTCTACCGCAGGCTCCACCGCATCCTCCACCGCCGCTTCTTCTGCTGCAGCTTCTGAGTCCGCAGCCGCTGAGGGCAAGGTCCTGAACATCTGGTGCTGGAACGATGAGTTCCAAGGCCGCTTCAACGACTATTATCCCGAAGTCTCCGAGGTCGCCGCGGATAAGTCTACCACCACCCTGAAGGATGGCACCGTCGTCAAGTGGACCATCAACGCCAACGAGAACAACAACTATCAGAACAAGCTGGACGAGGCCCTGCTGAATCAGGACTCCGCAGCCGATGATGATAAGATCGATATCTTCCTGATCGAGGCCGACTACGCCCTGAAGTACGTCGATTCCGATTACGTTCTGGATGTGAAGAAGGACATCGGCCTGACCGATTCCGATCTGGCTGGCCAGTATCAGTACACCAAGGATATCGTTACCGTCGATGGCAGCCAGCGCGGCACCACTTGGCAGGCAACGCCGGGCCTGTTCGCATACCGCCGCAGCATCGCCAAGGATGTTCTGGGCACCGATGATCCCACCGAAGTGCAGACCTACCTGTCCGACTGGGATAAGTTCAACGATGTTGCCGCACAGGCAGCCGCAAAGGGCTACAAGATGCTGTCCGGCTTCGATGACGCATACCGCACCTTCTCCAACAACGTCGCAGCACCTTGGGTCAGCGGCACCACCGTCACCGTCGATGAGAACATCATGAAGTGGGTCGATCAGACCAAGGAGTACACCGACAAGGGCTACAACAACCAGTCGAGCCTGTGGGACTCTCAGTGGGCATCCGATCAGGGCCCCACCGGTAAGGTCTTCGGCTTCTTCTACTCCACTTGGGGCATCAACTTCACCCTGCTGGGCAACTCTCTGGCAACGCCTACCGCCGAGGGCGGCAAGGAAGAAGTCGGCAACGGCATCTACGGCGACTACGCAGTCTGCGAAGGCCCTCAGCCCTATTACTGGGGCGGCACTTGGATCTGCGGCGCAGCAGGTTCCGATAACATCGAGACCATCAAGGACGTCATGCAGAAGCTGACCTGCGATGAGGCCATCATGAAGCAGATCACCCTCGACACGCAGGACTACACCAACAACGAGAAGGCCATGAACGAGATCGCCAACAGCGATTATAAGTCCGACTTCCTCGGCGGCCAGAACCACATCGCTCTGTTTGCAGAAGCTGCAACCAAGATCGATATGTCCAACGCCGGTCCTTACGATCAGGGCCTGAACGAGAGCTTCCAGAACGCCTTCAAGGATTACTTCACCGGCAACGTCGATGAGGACACCGCAAAGGCAAACTTCGAGACTGCCATCAAGGAGAAGTATCCTGAGCTGACCGATGTTGTCTGGCCCGCATAAGAGTTGGGACGACCTCATAAACAACTGAAATAAAGGGGGCGGGCCGGACGCTGTGTCTCGCCCGCCCCTTTTTTTCCTGAAAAACCGTCAGGAGGCAGTCACATGGGAGAAAAAACGAATAAGAAAGGGTCGATCAGCTACGCGAAATGGGGCTACATCTTCATTGCGCCGTTCTTCATCATCTTCGCGGTATTTCAGCTGATCCCTCTGGCATCCACCATTTATTACAGCTTCTTTGAATATTACCGCAGCGGCCTGAAGGTCATCGGACCCGATTTCGTGGGCTTGAAGAATTACGTGACCCTCTTTGCAACAGATTTGCCGAAGTATTTCGGCAACACCCTGCTGCTCTGGATCATCGGGTTCATCCCGCAGATCGCAGTCTCCCTGCTGCTGGCGGCGTGGTTCACCGACCTTCGCCTGAAGCTGAAGGGCCAGACCTTCTTCAAGACGGTCATCTACATGCCGAACCTGATCATGGCCTCGGCCTTCGCCATGCTGTTTTTTGCCCTCTTCTCTGACAACGGCCCCGTCAATGCGGTGCTGGTCGGCATGGGCATCCTGAAGCAGCCGTTCAGCTTCCTGAACACCGTCTGGGGCAACCGCGGGCTGATCGGCCTGATGAACTTCCTGATGTGGTTCGGCAACACCACCATCATGCTGATGGCCG
>OGPS01002399.1_pt1 | contig 11784 bp, 8 predicted proteins | sample 1552931 | NCBI WGS metagenome assembly OGPS01 (sample SAMEA2580252, study PRJEB22360) | human gut metagenome | biome: human gut; feature: human-associated habitat; material: faeces | place: Denmark | collected 2008/2010 | reverse complement strand
AATTTTTAATAGAAAAACTAATAAAATAATATTTCTTATAAATCTATTTTTACTAAGCTTACTTTATAGTATTCAGTTATGTGTATTTAAGATGTTTAGTTTTTATTTTGATTTTGGTTTACTTGGGGCATCAGGACAAGTGGCATCTTTTGCAGGTGATGGAGTAGATTTAGTTATTAGAAATATCATCGGAGTTATTCTCTTATTTATGCCATTTATATTGTTTACTATTTTTAATAACATTATAGTAATTGAAAGAGAAAATAAAAAATCTATACTTATTAAAAGTGGTTTATGTTTAGTTAGTATTGGTTCATTTTATTTATTTTTACAAGTTGATAAAGATAAAATTAATTCGCCATATAAGCTATATTATGATGTAAATAATGTTGATTTAAATATTAGAACATTCGGAGTATTAGATACATTTGTTATAGATACGTATAGATTAATATTTGGTTTTGATGAAAAAATAGATATTATTATTAAAGATAATGATAGTGATATTGATAATGTTGATAATCCAGAAGAAATTATTTATGAATACAATAATTTAGATATTGACTTTGATGCTTTAATAAGTAATGAAAGTAACAAAACTATTAAAAGTATGCATGAATATTTCAAAAATGAAAGTGGTACTAAACAAAATAAATATACAAAATATTTTGAAGGAAAGAATTTAATTTTGTTTATGGCAGAAAGCTTTAATGAAATAGCTGTAAGAGAAGATACAACCCCGACATTATATAAGCTAGTTAATAGTGGATTTAAATTTAATAATTTTTATACTCCGACGATATCAAGTACAATTGGAGGAGAATTTCAAGAACTTACTGGTTTAGTAGCTGCTTCAGGTTTTGTAAGCCCATGGAAAAGTGGAAACAATTATTTTCCATTCGGAGTAGCAACAAGCTTTAAAGAGCTTGGCTATAATACATATGCTTATCATGATCATAGCATATATTTTCAAGATAGGTATAAATATTTAAAAGCATTAGGTTTTGATAATTTTAAAGGCTGCTTTAATGGCCTTGAAAAAAGTATAAATTGTAAGCAATGGCCTGAATCCGATGTGGAAATGATTAATGCTACATTTGATGATTATATAAATAGTGATAAACCATTCTTTACATATTATGCAACTGTCAGTGGTCATGGTGGTTATACATTTACACAAAGTGCAATGGCTAAAAAACATCAAAGTGATGTGGCAGGTTTAGACTTTAGTGAGAAACCTCTTGCTTATTTGGCAGCTCAAATAGAACTTGATAGAGCCTTAGAAATTTTGATAAATAAGTTAAAAGAAGCGGGAAAACTTGATAATACTGTTATTGCCTTAGTAGGTGATCACTATCCATATTACTTAAGTATAGATGAAGTAAATGAAATAGCAAGTTATAAAAAGGATAGTGTAGTTGAAGTAAATAAGAGTAATTTTATACTGTGGAATAGTGAAATGGAAACTATAAATGTAGATAAAGTTGGCAGCCAAATAGATGTTTTACCAACCATATATAATCTATTTGGGGTAAAATATGATTCAAGACTAATTATTGGTAAAGATATATTGAGTACAGAACCAGGTCTTGCTATATTTGGAAATAGAAGTTGGGTTAGTGATAAAGGAACATACTTTGCTCAATCAGGTAAATTTGTTTCTAAAAATGATGAAAAGGTAAATAATGATTATATAACTTATATGAATAGTTTAGTTGGTAATAGAATGAACATGAGTAAAAATATTTTAACTAATAATTATTATAAGAAAGTTTTAGGTGATAAATAATGTGTGGAATAGTAGGTTTAGTTACCAAAAAAGAAAAAGAAAATACAATTAAATTAATGAATGATAGAATAAAATATCGTGGTCCAGATGGAGATGGATATTTTATAGATGGTGATGTTGCTTTAGGTCATCGTCGTTTATCAATTATAGATTTATCTTCTGGAGACCAACCAATGTTTAACGAAGATGGTTCTGTTGTAACAGTTTTTAATGGTGAAATTTATAATTATCAACAGTTAAAAGAAGAACTAATAGCACTTGGTCATGATTTTAAAACTAAAAGTGATACCGAAGTTTTAGTGCATGGATATGAAGAGTGGCATACTGATTTACCTAAACATTTACGTGGTATGTTTGCTTTTGCTATATATGATAAGAATAAAAATGAAGTATTCTTAGCTCGTGATAATTTTGGCATAAAACCTTTATACTTTGCTAAAATGAATGATACATTTATGTTTGCATCAGAAATTAAAGCTTTTTTAGATGTTCCTGATTTTGAAAAAGTATTTAATGAAAGTATATTAGAAACATATCTTGAATTTAGTTTTGTACCTACGAATGAAACTTTCTTTAAAGGAGTACATCGTTTAGATGCTGGATGCAGTCTTTTATATAAAGATGGTGAAATAAAATTAAATAAATATTTTAAATTAGATTTTAAAGAAGAGAATATGAGTTTTGAAGATGCTGTTAAAAATATTAGTGATGTTATGAAAGATAGTGTAGAAAAACACTTAATAGCGGATGTTGAAGTAGGCTCATTTTTATCAAGTGGTATAGACTCATCATATATAGTTTCTTTAGCTAAACCTGATAAAACTTATACAGTTGGTTATGAAAATAAAAAATATGATGAAACAATGTATGCTAAAGATTTAGCAGAAAAATTAGGTATTAAAAATGAAAGTAAAATAATAACTAAAGAAGAGTATTTAGAAAATATTAGTAAAATAATGTATCACTTAGATGAACCAACAAGTGACCCAGCAGCTATATCACTATATTTTGTTGCCAAACTTGCAAGCAAAGATTTAAAAGTAGTTTTATCTGGTGAGGGTGCAGATGAATTCTTCGGAGGTTATAATTATTATAGAGAAGAAGTAGATTATAAATTTTATAATAAATTGCCTTTCTGTATAAGACATGCTATTGGTAAAGTTGCTAGTATTTTTCCTGAAGGAAGAGGTTTTAACTTCCTAGTAAGACGTGGTGAAAAACTAGAAAATAGTTATATTGGTGTTAATAGAAATTTCTCAAGTAAAATGGCTAAAAAAGTTCTTAAAAATAATTATGAACTAAAAGCTATCGATGTAACTAAAGATGTTTATAATGAATTTAAAAATTATAGTAATATTGATAAAATGCAAGCTATAGACATAAATTTCTGGCTTATGAAAGATATACTTCTTAAAGCAGATAGAATGACAATGGCATCATCTATTGAGGGAAGAGTACCATTTATTGATAAAGAAGTGTTTAAAGTAGCATCACATCTTCCATTTGATTATAAAGTTACAAAAGAAAATACCAAAGTAGCTTTAAGAGCAGCAGCTAAAGAAGTTATACCAACAGAAGCTTATAAAAAGAAAAAGTTAGGATTTCCTGTGCCAGTGCGTGAATGGATTAAGGAAGGCGACTTTAAAGAAGAAGTTGAAAAGACTTTAAATAGTGATGTTGCAAATAAATATTTTAATACAAAAATAATTAATAAGATGTTTGAAGAACATGTAAATGGTAAAAAAGATAATTACCGTAAGATATGGACAATATATACATTTATAAAATGGTATCAAGTATTTTTTGAAGGAGAGTAAGGGTTTATGGAGAGATTAAAGGTTACAAAAAGTGAAGAAGAATATCCATCTATAACTTTAAGTTATAATGATGAAGTTAGTTTAAGTATTTTATTTGCGGGAAATTTAGATTTATATTTTATGCTTGCAGGGGCTCACAAAAGTCAAAAATTTATAATTGATGAAAGTAATTTAAGAGTTTATGATATATTTAATAAGCTTTATAATGATTTAATTAATTGTAAATTGCCTTTTGAAAGTGATAAAGAAAAATTGCGTAGACTTACTAATTATGATTTATTAGTACAAAATAATATAATAACTTGGAGAAGTGATGATTATCCATTTGATATTGGTCCATCTTTTAAAATAGAAAAAGTAGATGAAAAATTTGTTATTACCTTTGATAGAGGTAAGGAAGAAGAATACATGGCAAATAAATATAGTATATCTGTAAGAATAAGAAATAGTGGGTCTTTTTATTATCCATTTAATGCAAATTTTATGACACTTTATCATGAATTATGTAATTTAGATTTAGAACAAATATATATAGATGAAATAATGGATTTAAGAAGAATAAAAAAATAAGGAGGAAGTATGGAATATGTAATTGTTGGACTACTAGCAGTAGTTATAGTGCTTTTATTAGTATTAATTTTAAGAAAAAACAATAATAGTGAAATGACAGAAAGACTTGGTCATTTTGAAGCTAACATTAATAAAGAAATTGGTGAATTTAAATTCGGCTTTTCTAAAGTATTAACTCAAGACTTTGAATTATTAAATGAAAGAATTGAAAAGAAACTAACACTAATAAATGATAGAGTTAATGAGCGTCTTGACCAAAATTTTGAAAAGAGTAATAAAACATTTATGAATGTTTTAGAAAGACTTAATAAAATTGATGAAGCTCAAAAGAAGATTGATAGTTTAAATGGTGAAATAGTATCACTTCAAGGAGTTTTAACAGATAAGAAAACTCGTGGAACATTCGGAGAAGTAAATCTAGAGTATATCTTAAATAATGCTTTTGGAAGTAATAAAAATGGCATATATAAAACCCAAGTTAAATTATCTACAGGTGTTATAGCAGATGCAATACTTTATGCACCATTACCACTCGGAACAATTGCTATTGACTCAAAGTTTCCTTTGGAAAACTATCAAAGAATGACCGATAGAACAAAATCTAAAGAAGAAAGAGAATATTATGAAAAGATGTTTGTTCAAGATGTAAAAAAACATATTAATGCTATTGGAGAAAAATACATAATACCTGGTGAAACAACTGATGAAGCTATTATGTTTTTACCAGCCGAAGCTTTATTTGCAGAAATAAATGCTTATCATCCAGAACTTCTTAATTATGCATATAGTAAAAAAGTATGGATTGCTGGTCCAACAACACTTATAAGTACACTTTCAATAATAAGTATGATACTTAAGAATATGGAAAGAGATAAATATGCCAAAGTAATTCATGAAGAATTAAATAAATTAAGTGTTGAATTTGGAAGATATAAAGAACGCTGGGATAAGCTTGCTAGAAGTGTTAAAACAGTAAATCAAAGTATTGATGAATTACACACAACTAGTGAAAAAATAACTAAAAGATTTGATAGTATTAATAGTGTTGATTTAGATAAAATTGGTTCTAAAGAAGAGCAATTAGAAATAGATATTCATTAGGCTTGATACCAAGTCTTTTTTTATAAAATAAAAAACAAAGAAATTAATTCTTTGTTCTTGTAAGTGTCATTTCTCTTTCTAAAGTATTAACTTCAGCATTAAATTTTAATAGTCTATATTCTCTGTTAGCTTCTTTAAAATGTAGTTTAAGTTTGCTACCAATCATAAGTCTATGTCTAGTACTCGGATTTTCTAACCATTTACAATCAGGATTATAAGCATAATTGCCATCCAAAATGTCATCAAAATAAACAATACCTTCGATTAATTCTTTAGTTTTAACAACCATATATCTTGGAATAATTTCTTGAATATATCCATCAAATTCCGTATCTTGACGTTTTAAAACATAATCAATCATGTAAAGTTTATTTGCTTCATATTCAGCTTTATCAGCACATCTTTCCATCATTGATGCTCTTTCACATAAACCATTAAGTGAAGTTTTAAGTTTCTCCATATCAATTGTTCCATCATATATTTTATCAATATTATCTAAAATATATTCAATAATTAAATCCATAAGTCTTCTTATTGGTGAAGTAGTTTGAGAATAAGCATTTAAAGCTAGACCATAATGCCCTTTGTTTTCGGTACTAAAATATGCTTTTTGCATTGACCTTAAAAGTAGGGAAGAAAGAATAAAGAATTCCTCTTTAGAATTTAAACTATTAATAACAGCCTGCATGACATGTGGGTCATCACTATTTTCTATAGCATCAACCCGATAGCCCATCGAAGTAATTAATTTAACAACTTCTTTTACTTTATCATCATATGGTATTTCATGATTTCTATACACAAATTCAATACCTAAGTTATACATGTATTCTGCAAGAGCTTCATTAGTTATTACCATAAAGTTTTCAATTAACTTTTCTGCAGGTCCTTGATGACGATGCGTAACATCAAGTATAGTGCCATCATCATCTAAAATGAATTCAATTTCACTATTGCCAAAATCTAAAGCTCCATTTTCCTTACGACGATTTTCAATAATTTGTGCAAGTTCCTGCATAAGTAATAAATCATTTACAAAAGGTTCATAACCATCTGGAACAACATTATTTTCAAATATTTCATTACAATCTTCATAAGTCATTTTCTTTTTTGACTTAATAACACTATCAAAGAAAGTAAAATCTACAATTTCACCTTTAGGATTAATTTCAATTTGATATGTTTTTGTAAGTCTTTCCACATTTGGATTTAAAGAACATATGCCATTTGAAATTTGTGGATGAAGCATATGATTTACACTATCTATTAAGTAAACACTCGTAGTATTATGACAGGCTCTCATAAATAAAGGACTATTATATTTTATATAACGTGAAACATGGGAAATCGATACTTTTAATAAATAATTGCCGTTTGGTTTCTTTGTTATACCTACAGCATCATCCATATCTTTAGTATGGGCTCCATCAATTGTAACTATGTTTTCATCTGTTAAATCAACACGACCTTTTTTATCTTCTTCCGTAACTTCAGTAGGTAAGCTATAAACTTGATCAATTTCTTCTTTAGAATATCTTACTTTAAAACCATTATTATAATTTATAGCTTCAAGCTCAGCATTTACATCATTTTTATGTCCTAAAACCTCAACAAAATTAATATCATAATAATCATTATGTTTTTCAGCACTTATTTTTCCTAAAAATCTAGTGCCAACAGGTAACTTAAGTTTTAAAAATTCTTTATCCGTACATTTAATTTTAATATTGGTATTACCAACCATTTTAATGTTTCCATCTTCTAAAACTTCACATACTATTTCAGGATTAGCTCTTTTAATTATTTTAACTAATGAAATGTTTTTCTTTTCCTTTTTTAAAAGAACTTTGTCGAAGGGAAGAATTCCAGATGTATTTTCATAAGGTAAAGTATAGGTAATGCCATTAAAATTAACAATATAAAAATTTTTTCTAGTTACTTCAGCGGTTGTAACAAAATAATTTGATGGCATAGTTCTATAAACTTCATATTCAGGATCATAATAAGCAATTCCTTCATTTTCTAACTCTTCCAAAGCACTATGTAATTCTTTTTCATCAGCTTTAGTTATTCTAAGTAATTCCTTAAATGTAAAAGCAGCAGAATAAGGATTAAATAAACTATATATTTTTTCTAAATCATCAACATTATCAAGTTCCTGAGCTTTGCCAATAACTTTAACTAGTTTATAACCATCATGTTCTTTTTTTACAATTATATAATCTTTTTTCTTAGCACTAGAATTATTAACTTGCATTTCCACAAGTTCACCATTAATACCAAAAGTAATTTTGCCATCAACAATTTTATTAACTTTTGAAACAAAAAAATTAGACGGAAACACATAATAACAATTATTAACAAAATCGTAATATATTTTTCCATCTAATTCTAATTTAAGTAAGTTTTTAACAATATGACGTTTTTGAACGTTAGTGATTGTTTTATATCCAAGGGCATTCTTAATATCATTAAGTGTTAAGCTCTTTGGATTTTGTTTAAAAATTTCAATTAATGTTTTTTTCATAAAGTACCACCCTCAATATTAATATAGTTTATTTTGAAAGTATTGTCAATGATTAATTTATTTGATAAAATTATAATGGTGGTAGAAATGGTACTTTATTTAGTTAGTAATAACTTAGTAATAGATGACATAGTTTATGAAACTGATGAGACATTAGAAGAAAAAAGAATTAATAGGCCTCTTTCAATTGAAGGAGAAAAGATGGCTGTAAAACTTGTTAAAAAAATTAAAGCTAATATTGTTTATTCTTCTAGTTATGCATCAAGTATTGCCAGTGCTAAATACTTTGCTTCAGTAAAAAAATGTAATATTGTGATAAATTCATTTTTAAATGATTTAAGGGTAGGAGATTTAGGAAATAGAAATATTCAAATGCTTAGATTTATGCAAGAAAGAAATTTTGATTTTAAATTTAATCGTGGAGAAAGTCTTTCAGATGTAAATAAAAGAATGAATATTGCTATAGATAGGATATTAAAGAAAAATAGTAATAAAAATATAGTTATATTTACTCAGAAAAGTGCTATTACAGGATATCTTCTAGATAAGCTTGAAAAAGGGTATAATTTAGATGATAGGCTTATACTTAGTTTTAATGATAAAGTTATAATTGATGATGCTAATCAGGATGTAAATATCATTAAAATATGTTTTGAAAAGGGAAAAATTATAGATTGTGATGCTATAGAAATGGAGAAATAAAAATGGAAGAAAAAGTAACAATAAATATTAGTGCAAGACATGTGCATTTAACTAAAGAAGATATAGATAAATTATTTGGTCACCATTTACATGTGAAAAGAATGCTTAATCAAGTTGGTCAATATGCTGCAGAAGAAGTTGTTACTATTATAAATGGTGATAAAAAAATAGAAAATGTTAGAGTTATTGGACCAGAAAGAAAATATAATCAAGTAGAAATATCTGCATGTGATGCACGACTACTTGGTATTAAGCCACCAGTTAGAAAAAGTGGAAATTTAGATGGTGCAGAGATGATTACAATTGAAACAGAAAGAGGAGCTATTACTGGTAATTTTGCTATAATTGCTGAAAGACATGTGCATTTTAGTCCATCAGATGCATTAAAATATAATGTAGAGGATGGAGAACTTTTAAAACTTGAAATTGGGGGAATTAAACCAGGTGAAATAGAAGTTCATGCTAAGGTTAGTGATAATGGCTTTTATGAAGTTCATTTGGATACTGATGATGCTAATGCGTTTTTAATTAATCCAGGTGATATTGGAGTTTTGAAAAAATGAGTTTTTATATTGGAAATGTTAAAATTAATGGCCAAATTGTTGTAGCACCAATGGCTGGTATAAGCAACATGACTTTTAGAAGAATTTGCAAAACTATGGGAGCATCACTAGTTGTTGCAGAAATGGTAAGTGATAAAGCTATAACTTATGGAAATGAAAAGACTTTTGAACTACTTAAAATGAATGATGATGAAAGACCAATTAGTCAGCAAATATTTGGAAGTGATATAAATTCTTTTGTGGAAGCTGCTAAAATCGTAGAAGAAAAAATGCATCCAGACATCATTGATATAAATATGGGGTGTCCAGTGCCTAAAGTGGCAATAAAAAATCAAGCGGGAAGTGCCCTTTTAAAAAATCCTGAGAAGGTCGGAGAAATAGTTAAAGCTGTTGTAAATGCTGTAAATGTTCCAGTTACTGTTAAAATAAGAAGTGGTTGGGATGCAAATAGTATTAATGCTGTAGAAATAGCTAAAATATGTGAAGAAAGTGGTGCTAGTGCTATAACTGTGCATGCTAGAACAAGAGCTCAAGGTTATTCTGGTAAAGCAGATTGGAATATAATTAAAGAAGTTGTCCAAAATGTTTCAATTCCTGTGATTGGAAATGGTGATGTACTTTCATGTTATGATGCTAAAAGGATGCTTGATGAAACAGGATGCGCTGCAGTTATGATTGGTAGAGGTCTTCTTGGTAATCCTTGGCTTATTAAAGAATGCAAGAATTATTTAGAAAATGGATTAGAACCTGTAAAAATAAGTTATGATGAAAAACTTGATATGATGGAGTATCATTTAAATAAGTTATGTGAAGATAAAAGTGAAAGACAAGCTGTCTTAGAAATGCGCATGCATTTACTTAACTATTTAAAAGGTATGCCTGATGCAAGTAATATTAAAAATTTAGTATGTAAAGGAAAAAGAAGAGAAGAAATAATAAATATTTTAGAAAGTTATAGAAATCAAATAAAAAGCTTGTAGAAAATTAATCTACAAGTTTTTTTGATACATAATTTATCGGACCAGCACCAATTGTTATTACTAAATCTTCTTCTTTAACATTTTCTTTTAAAAATTCTACAATTTTATCAAAGTCATCTATATAAATAACATTTGGGTTTTTATCCTTTATTTTATCCACTAACATTTCTTCGGAAATATTAAAAGTATTAATTTCTCTAGCTGGATATATTTTGGCAATAATTACATGGTCAAAATTTGCTAAGACATCTGCAAAAGCATCTAAGTGTTCTTTTGTTCTTGAATAGGTATGTGATTGAAATACTGCCCAAGAAGATTTATGTTTTACACTTTTAACACTTTCTAGAGTTGTTTTAATTTCAGATGGATGGTGGGCATAATCATCATAAATATATGCATCATTATATTTTCCAAGATATTCAAATCTTCGACCAACACCATGATATTTTTCTATAGCATTTTTAATTATATTTACATCTAAAATATATTCATGCGCAAGTGCAAAAGCTGCTAGAGAATTATATATATTATGATATCCATTAATATTTAGGTTAATAGTTATTAAAAAATTATTATCTTTATATAAATCATAAGAATAATGACCTAGAGAATTACACGTAATGTTTTTAGCCATATAATTTGATTCTTTATTTATACCGTAAGTAATTACTTTAGCTTTAGTGTATTTATCTAATTCATTTGAGTTTTCATCATCATTATTCTTTACAAGATAACCATTTTCTGGAAGTAAGCTAGCATATTTATAAAATGATTTTTTGATATTGTCTAAATTTTTAAAATAATCCAAATGATCATTATCAATATTAGTTATGATAGCGCTAGTTGGATGAAAATGTAAAAATGAATCAACATATTCACAAGCTTCCATAACAAAATAATCGTGATTACCAAGATGAGTGTTGCCATTTATTTCAGGCATTATAGCGCCGACTTGAATTGTTGGATTAAGACCAGCTTCCAAAAATATTAAACTAAGCATTCCAGTAGTTGTACTTTTACCATGAGTTCCTGATACACATAAAGAATTTTTAAATTCTTTCATAAGCATTCCTAAAAATTCTGCTCTTTCAAAGACTGGTTTATCCAAAATTTTAGCTTCTTTTCTTTCTGGGTCATCTTCATGAATAGCAGCTGTATAAACTATAATATCAGCATCTTTAACTAATTCTGGGTGATGACCATATAAAACTTTAATTCCAGATTCATTTAAACTTTTAGTAATATCCGTTTCATTTATATCACTACCAGTAACTAAAACATTCATATTTTTTAGCATTAATGCAATGCTACTCATACTTATGCCTCCGATACCTATTAAATGTATTTTTTTATTATTAAACATAAAATCCCTTCCTTACATAATCTTATTATAGCAAATAAAAGAAAATGCGCAAGTAAAAGAATAAAAAACGGAAAATTTTAACAACTGAATTTTAAGATTTTTTGTATGTAAAAAGTTGATATGTCAATTTTGTGAAAAATGAAAAATAACAAAAAGTAAAAAAATGTCAAAAATTATAGAAAAGTTAAAAATGTGTATTTTTATTAGTGATTATGCGTACTCGCGTAAAATTGTTTAAAAATACGAACAACGAAAAATGGGGCCAAAATTCGTATTTTTAAAATTTTGATAAAAATAAAAAGTAAATTTTCAATAGACAATTATTTTAGAATATACTATAATGATAAAAACACGTAATAATGATAATATGTG
>OGPS01002391.1_pt1 | contig 11813 bp, 14 predicted proteins | sample 1552931 | NCBI WGS metagenome assembly OGPS01 (sample SAMEA2580252, study PRJEB22360) | human gut metagenome | biome: human gut; feature: human-associated habitat; material: faeces | place: Denmark | collected 2008/2010 | reverse complement strand
TCATAAAGTCCATAATCTTGCCCAATGCTCTCAAATCATCTTCTTGTGCCATAATCCATCTACAGACAGTTGCTTTTTGCAACGGTCTCATTGTAGCAAATATACATTGAGGAGAAGTACAGGCGAAGATTGCATTAAATCATAGGATATATGGGGAGTTTCGGGGAAAGATTGATGCCCTTACCTTTTGATATATATGAGCTTTACACCAGACTCTATCCATTCAAAAAACAACTGAGATCAATTGACTCTCGCAAATCAATCGAAACGACTTGATTTCTGAAATTCAATCGGATTTGATTGATTGGAGAATTGTTGTTACCTTTGTCAGGGACAAGAATAGATGTCGTCATATGAAATTAAGAGGGGTGATAACAGGAGATGTAGTTGGTTCTTCTAAAATAATAGGCGAATCAAGAGATGAATTGCTTCTTTCTATAAGAAAGATTATTGACAATTGTAAGGAAAAGGACTCATTGTTAAGGATGGAGTTTTATAGAGGAGATAGCATTCAGATTATTTCGTCTCATCCTGAAACAATGGCTCATCTAGCTGTGTTGCTCAGATCAAAGGTTAAAAGTTGCTCACCTCAACGTAATGGTCTATGGGACATACGTTTATCAATAGGAATCGGTGAAGTTTCATATAGTTCTAAAAAAGTAGCTACATCTGATGGAGAGGCATTTCAACTATCTGGACGGAATCTAGACAGCATAGGCAAAAGGAGACTCACTGTAACCACGATCTGGGATGAAGTCAATGAAGAACTCGAAATAAGCACCGCATTCTTAGATGCCCTTATTACTGATTGGACAAAGTCTCAGTCGGAAATGATTTGGAACTATTTTCTGAACCCAGAAAAAACTCAAGCAGAAATAGCCCAGTTACTGGAAACTTCCACTCAAAATGTAAGTGGTCAGTTGGTTAAAGCCAAATACAAATTAGTCGAATTATATATCAATCGCTTTCAGGAACTCATAATATCCCACAGTTCATCAAAGGTATGATTTATTTATTCAAACTATTATTTGCACATATAATAGCAGATTTTCCGCTTCAACCCTCCACTATGGTTAATGCGAAACAAAGTAAGAGTTGTTATACCTCTTCTTTCGCATTATTGATTCATAGCCTAATACACGCCGTTCTTGCTTATGTCATAATTGCTATATGGACAAATTGGTTGATCCCTTTAGTCGTTTTTCTTAGCCACCTTATCATAGACATAACAAAGATTAAGGTTCCCCAATGTGGTATTATTACTAAGTCTAAAGCTACGCTCTTTATCATAGATCAGTTGGCACATATATTGGTGCTGGGTCTACTCAGCTATTTCATATTCCTAAAACCAGATAAAATCCTTGATATGGATCAATTATTCAACAATTTCAATCTTTGGATAATAGCGATGTCATACTTACTCGTATTAAAACCATCATCTATTCTGCTAAGACAATTTCTCGAAAGATGGACACCTTCAAAGAGAACTGAAAGTGAAGAATATGTTTGTTTGAAGAATAATAATAGTCTACAATCTGCTGGCGTTTGGATTGGCTACATAGAAAGAGTTATGATATTGACCTTTATTTTTCTCAATTATTTTGAAGGTATTGGCTTTTTATTGGCGGCGAAATCAATCTTTTGTTTTGGGGATCTAAAAGAACCTTCAGAGGTCAAGCATACAGAATATGTACTCGTTGGGACATTAGCTAGCTTTGCGATTGCGACCATTATTGGAGGAATAGCTTTCACACTTACTCGTATATAAGATAAGACTTCTCGTATATAGTTTAACCACAAATAAAGAGCTGCAACCTCCATAAGTCGCAAAAAACTTTAGCTCTTACAATAGTCCACTTGTAACACTGATGTCTAATATATCTTCACGCCACATTGTAGGGGTCCTGAAATATTATGACGAAATCACCGATGTTTTCCTTTGAGCCGAATACGATTTTGTCTGCGAAGCTTCCGTTGCCAAGCCGCCTCTTTCCAATCATCGTTGCTACTACCGAGCGGGAGTTCACCGACAATATCATCTACCAGTTCATCGATAAGATTATCTCCCTCGTTCGCATCTGACTGTAATGGTTGAACAGTTGTGACTTCTTCTTTCAATTGAGCGGAAGAAGTGCCATACAGCATTTCATCCATAAATGGATTGTAGGTCGGATTGGAGAGGTAGGCATTAAATGTATTGGCCGAGTACCCCTTGCCTAGTCGGGAGCCATTGAGTGCAATGCCATTCGCATCGTCTATGAACGTAATTCCATAGATACGCCCGCTCTCATTCTTTCGGATAACCGTTCGCAAGCCTTGCTCCTCCAATCGATGTCGCAGATCTTCCTCTGTCTCGGGAGAAGTACGCATTACTTGTAGGACTTTCTCCCTTACGGCTGGTATCAGTGGCTTGATAGCTTGCTTAGATTGTTGCATCCTATTCTGCACGGCTGTATAGCCCACACCACGACCGATCTCCGAGGCATGGATGGGTGTACTTACCTTGTCGCCCTTATCATCAGTCGGTACATAGACCAGTCCATCGTACTTCTTCCCTCGAAACTCTGTCTTGACTTCTTCCACGGCAAGATTGTAGTGGGAAAGAATGGCATTGAGTTCTCCCAGCGAACAGAAGCGGTAATGCTTCAAAACAGAACGAGCTATAGATGCTACCTACTCTTTGATATTTCCTTTTGCTATATCCACCTTTGAGAGCTCTTGTAGCGATTTATCTGTAATCTCTGTGCTGGGAATTAGATGGTACTTTTTCTCCAGCGCATCCGTAATGTTCTTGCTTCGTCTGCCTTCAAACTTGTCATTGATCTTTCGACCTTCACCATCTACCCTTAGCGATACGATGTGTATATGCTCACGGGCGATATCATTGTGCTTGAACACAATGTAGGGTTGCTTGCCATAGCCCAGAGCCTCCATATATTCCTTAGCTATCTGCGAGAGCATTTCATCGGATAGCTTCTCGTCTGGATGCGGATTGAGCGAGCAATGGAAGACCATTTTCTTTGTTCGACACTTTTCGGGTATCAATGCCTGCATATCTGCAAGTACCTCCGACATCGTATATTCGCCCGCTCCGTTTTGGTACAAGCCATGTGCCAGCAGGAGTGTCGCTTCCTTCTTATACACCTTCTTGAAGTTGTAGCCGAGCGCACCCCCGAGGTTCTCCGTTGCTGAAATCTTGGCAATCATTACTTGCGGTAATCAATGGTCAGAGAGATAGCCTGCTCCTGCAAAGCAATAATCTGAGCTGATAGTTGCTCCAGCTTCTCAAGCAGTATCTGAGCAGTCTTCACGCTATGATAACTGTTGATGGCTCGTACAGCTTGGTTATACAGCACGCCTATCTTATGTATCTGGGCAGTCAACTCGGAGAGCTTACGATAGTACTCCACAGCAGACTTATCTACCGTTATCACCTTGAAATGCTCTCCCAATTCTTGAACTGAGTCAATTTTGAGTTGAGTCAAAACCTAACTCTTGAGCTAAGTCAATTTTGAGTTGAGTCAAAACCGAGCTCTTGAGTTAAGTCAAGAGTAAAGTTGAGACCTAACTCTTGAGTCAGATTTAGAGAGAAATAATCGCCCCATAGGCTTATAACACAAGTAGTAACCAAAGAACAATATGGACACAAACAGCCGCCCGATTTACTTAGGCTTCGCCTCTCAAAAGGGAGGAGTCGGTAAGAGTACGCTAGCCGAAGTGCTAGCATCTATTTTATACTACGAGAAGGATATCCCTCTTGTCGTAGTGGACTGCGATGGCACACAGGAGTCATTTTTCAAACTCAGAGAGCGTGACAGAGATCTTATTGGAACCTCTCCAGATATAGGGAAGGCACTCCACGAGCGACTTGCCCAATATGGGAAGAAGTCTTACCAGATTATCCGAAGCAATCTAGAGCAGGCGATAAACAATACAGAGCAATACTTGAGTAAAGCACCGATAGCACCTCAACTCGTCATATTCGACTTCCCTGGTCATGTAGCTACCAGTGCTATGATGGAGCTATCCATTATGATGGACTATATCATCTCCCCCATAGAGGCTGACCCGCAATCGTTGGCATCAAGCTTTGCTTATGCCAAGACAATCCAAGAGCTAGGTGTAGGCTTTGCAGAGTCTCAAATCCAAGATTTCTTTTTGCTTTGGAACAAAGTAAATCGCAGTGCCAGCACTATGGTCATCGACCTGTTCAGTCAGCATGCTCAAGAGCAGGGCTTAAAGATCCTAGACACTCGTATCTACCATTCTGTTCGCTTCAGTCGTGAGCTAGCTCAAGGGGGTGTCAAGGGAGTCTTTCGTTGCTCTTATCTACCTCCAGCTACCACGCTACGCCCTCAGACAGGTGTGGATGAATGGGTCGAAGAGGTGACACAGAAGCTAGGTCTACAAAAAGGTACAAGCGTATGAGCTCACTTAAAGAACAGCGAGAGCGACTGCTCCAGGCTAAGATGAGAGAGATGGCGAATATAGGGGTCACCAAGCGTACCGCTGAGAATATCCCAGACTTTGATGAGCCGATAGATTTGAATGAAGAACCAACGCTTGAAGAGAATCCAACGCTTGAAGAGGCTTGCAATGCCGTCTCAGAGACCGAGGGGACAACAGCCACTACTCCGACCACCTCTCCTCAAGCATCCCAGCGTCACAGCGCCAAAAGAAAGCTCTCGGACAAGGGGGAGAAGCCGCCTACTCCTAGGGGTTGCACATCGACACTAGAGTTTGCAGCGTACGAAGAGCGTTTCCTAACATCTGTACGAGACGGACGCAACAAGTCTGGCTTCAGCAGTTTCCTTCGTATGAAACGAAAGACTGAAAAATGAGACGTCATATTCCGACAAATATGACGTCATATTCCGACAAATATGACGTCATATTCCGACAAATGAGACGTCATATTCCATCAAATGAGACGTCATATTTCACTCTTCTAGATCAACTCAGCCTCAAAACGACTGCGCCACTGCCTATTCATAGAGGCTTCAGTCATCGCTTTCGAAGGGGAGGTAATCTCTAGGAAATAGACCGTGTGCACCTCACGAAGCTTGACTTCTCGCTTGCTGGAGTCCTGCACGACGACACACTTGTGCTCCTCTCGGAGGGTGTACTCCTTCAGCCTCGTACGCGAGACGCAGAGGTAGTTGTAACTCTTCGCCTTGATACCAACGAAGAGGAGATGGTGAAGTTTATGGAGGCGGAGGATCAGTTCGAACGCATCATCAATGACTCCGAATTGATAAAGCTGGCTCGAATGAGCGAGGCTGAGCTGGTTGGCTCTAGGGAGCAAGCTGCTCTATTAGATCGCTACTTCTCTCTATCAGATAGCAAACACGGCACATTGGAGGATATACGTTTAGGGGCAGACCTTGTACGTGTGGGAGACAATATGCTGTGCCTGCATACGCTCTCGGACACGGATGATCTACCCACTACTGTCAGTACCGATGGTCGCTATGAGCGATTATCAACAGACCGCTCGGACTGTCGCCTCTCCTTTGCTTCTCCAGTGGGGCTGATGCTCCCCTGCAACCATATCTACAATCAATACCTCTTCATTGAAGATAGCGAGGCTAACTTACAGCGCTTTGAGAAGCAGGCTAGAAATATGCACTCTCTAGCGCGCTACAGCCGTAGTAATCAAATCAACGAAGAGTGGATACAGGAGTATCTCAACACAGCACACTCTCAGGGACTCACCTATTCCCCTTCTGTCTATTGTGCGTCTTGCAGAGCATCTGACAATTGTCCGATGTCGTCGTGCCACCCTTGCTCCATGCCGTGATATGGTCAGCGTCCATATCCTTGAGACTCCATATCCGCTCCTTGTTCTTGCCCTCACCGAAGGCGCAAGCTGGGCAGTTAGAGACCCCATACGCCTTAGCCTCCTGCGTCTGACGCTCGTAGGCACTCCGCTTCGTCGAGTCGTCAAAGAGACGTATCTCCAAGAGCTGTGGCTCCACCTCGCCACCCAGTAGGTACTCAGGGATACACTCCTTCTTACGCACCGCCTCGTCCGCTAGTAGCTCTGCAAGCCGAGCGTGTATCTTGTCGTGGTCATAAGGCGTATTGTGGTAAGTCTCGTAGAGCCTACCCCAAGCCACCCCTCTGAAGTGTGGCTCCTCCGTATAGAAGAGCGTCTCCGCCCAGGCGATTACGCTGTTGAAGTAGTTCTGTAGCTCCGTAATCCCCTCATCGTGGCGATGCGCCGCCATATACTCTCTGATATTCCCCTGGCTCACCCAGTCTAGAGCCGTGGCGAGGTAGTCTTGACGCTTTACATTACCACGTATGTAGTTCTCCCACTTCTGGACGTTCGTATTGCCACTATTGCTAAAGACCTTGCGGGCTGCCGTCACAAAGGGACCCGAGTAGACCGCATTCAGCAGCTCCTGATCATTGAGCGGTACACCTGCTATTTGATCGTCTGAAACCACTCACGGATCTCGCTCTCCGTCCCCTCGCATATATAGATAAGGAGTGGAGTATCTAGGATCTTCCGTTGTAGGTCCTCCGCTAGAGCTTTGAAAGTAAATGGGATCTTGTTTGCTCCGAGCAAGATGCTAAACTGAGCATTGAGGAACCGCCCCAGCGACGTAATCCTTTGCTGACCATCTAAGACCTCCAGCTGACCATCCTCCCGCTGGTTAAAGTAGATCAGACCGATAGGATAACCCTTGAGGATAGACTCGATGACTGCAAGATCCTTCTTGCCGTCACCGTAGATATAGTTGCGCTGGTACTCAGGCTGTATCGTCAGCTTGCCATTCATACCATAGAGCCCCTTGCCCTCGTTCTCATCATAGGTAAAGCCACGGCATATATCCTCCACCGTGTACTCTGTGTGTAGTGTAGTCTTCATAAGCTGCCTCTCTGTAGTTAGTACCAAGTATAGCGCATCTCATAGCGGTCAAAGGGCTCATCACCCTCATACCCATAGGAGCGTAGTGTCTCCACGATCTCACGCTGCTCCCTAGGAGAGAGCGGTAGGTCGCCACGCTTCAAGCGGTAAAACTGCGTCTTCGAGTTACGCCCTATCATATAATTGGTGCAGGCGTCGTAGTTCTTCCGGCTCAACTCATTCATTGCTCGGGCGAAGCCTCTGGCATACCGCTCTGGTGTGTCTGAGCGGTAAAAGGCGCAGGCAGTACCCTCCTGATAGTCGGGGTGGTGCGCATTGATCAGCGGATAGATCCGTGACTTACCCAGCACCTCGGGAGCGACCAGCGCATGCAGACAGTGCGTGCGCTGCGAGCAACTCTCAGAGGTGCAGACTGGGTACTCCGTGGGTGCTGTTACGTTAACTATTTCTTGTCTCATGGTATTAAGGGTTATGGTGTTTCTATGCTTCGTTCGCCCCTGCTACAGATGTGCTGGCTTGGCGGGGGCGAATGAAAATGCGAAAGTAAAGCCTGCGTCCCTGTACATAGGGACGATCATACTTCTCGTGTCCGGCTATGCGCAGAGCGGATGAAGATACGCTTGTAGAGCCGCTGTCTCTCTCTCTGCAGACAACGGGTTGCGTCACTCCACTAGTGGAGTCCCATAAGCCACGGCTAAAACCTTTGCCCTCGCTCTCCGTAGCTCCTATTATCTCAAACTGTTCGGGGCAGTATTTGTCGAGGAACGAGATCGGCACCCCCATTACTCCGTCATAGTCGCTCGGGATAGCATCGGTAAAGCCCACCTCGATAGCATCGTAGTTGTCATAGCGTGGGTATGCCTCCTCAAAGCTCTTCCCCTTGATCTCCTTGTGCCGACTGTAGCGCAGGTTCTCCTCTATCGTCATCAGCTTTAGTTCCTCGTGGCGTCGTCCATGCTCTAGGTTCGAATACCAACAAGAATTACCAAGTCGAGTGTAGTTGCCTACGTATCCCAGTTTTTCGGCTTTCTCTTTGTCTTTAGGGGCTACATATGCACCTTCAGGAACTGCAAAGACCATATCAGAAGCATTGTGAACCCCCAGCCACATCTCATTAGCAGCGATGCGAGGGAAGATGTTTTTGTAGGTAATCGCATTCATATTGCCAATGATGAGAAAGTCTTTCTCAGCCTCAAAGATCCAATCGACAAACTCACGAAAGAGCGAAAAGGGAGGATTGGTCACGATGATGTCCGCCTCGTCACGCAGGCGACACACCTCCTCACTGCGAAAGTCTCCATCGCCCTCCATATAGCTCCACTGCAGGTCGGCGAGGTCGACCTTGCCGTCGTGCGTGATATCCTCCGAGAGGGTGAATATCTTCCCCCGCACATTCGTCTTGTCAGGGTCATACTGCGGAGCGTCCAGCTCGAAGAGCGTAGGCTGACAAGGCGTACTGAGACGCTTGCTATCGGGGGCATAGCTCGTGCTGATCAGCTTGCGGAGCCCCAGCTCACCAAAGCGCTGCGCGAAGTAACGTGTGAACTCACTCCACTCGGGGTCATCGCACGGCAAGAGCACCGTCTTGTCACGAAAGAGGTCGGGGTCGTAATTGATGTAAGCTTGTAGCTCACGCTCTATGTCTTGGTACTGAGTGTAAAACTCATCGTTCTTAGCCCGCTGGGCACGGGCGAGGTTTTCGTTTGCCATCGTCAGAAGAGGTAGTTGGAGAGTATCGGAGTAGTCAAAAAGAGACAAGTAACCCTTTGTAGGGACGCACGGTCTGTGCGTCCGTTGAATCAAAGCGATACAAGTAACCAAATGGACGAACTCTCGCTCATTTCACTAGCCCAAAGGTAATAAATCTTTCGCTCACAAGGAGCTCTCGGCAGTGCCATCCGTGTGGCACTACAGTTTCCTACCCATGGCACTGGAGTTTCCTGCCTATGAAACTACAGTTTCTTCCGTATGAAACTGCAGTGCCAAGTGGGGTTGGCACTAGAGTTTCACCCATATGGCACTGCAGTGCCAAGGCGCATTGGCACTGAAGAATCTCTTTGGTTACTTGGGACTATCCGCTCTTTGCGGTTATGAAGAGCTGAACGAGGATAAACGGTTGCTACCAGATGGGGCTACACTCCTGGATCGGTCTCGCTTTACTTATGGTGGAGCGATACATAGCTCGGTGGAACTGTTCCTTACAGACAATCTGCTTTTTCTTACCTTTGAGACAAACAAAGGATAAAGAGATATGGCAAGAGCTACAACAAAAGCGGATTTGATGACATCTGCTAATCAACAATTTGTGAAGATGTGGGAGCTCATCGACAGTATGAGTGAGGAGCAACAAGCGACACCTTTTGCTGTGGAAATGACTACAAGCGGTAAGGAAACACATTGGAGAAGAGACAAGAACTTGAGGGATGTACTTGTACATCTGTACGAGTGGCATAATCTGCTATTGAATTGGGTTCAAGCCAATAGCAATGGGGTGCCTAAGCCTTTTCTTCCCGAACCTTACAATTGGAGAACTTACCCTGCACTGAATGTTGAGTTTTGGAAGAAGCACCAAAGCACATCGTTGGAGGAAGCAAAGGAAAACTTGAAAGCGTCTCATAATGCTGTAATGGCTTTGATAGGAAATTATTCCAATGATGAGCTTTTTGTCAAAGGCTCATTGCCTTGGACTGGGACATCTATACTCGGAGCATATTGTGTCTCGGTAACGGCAAGTCACTACGATTGGGCAATGAAGAAAATAAAGAAGCATATCAAATTCTTGAAATAAACTTGGCGGAAAAGAGCCGATAGTCCCTTTACCGACCTTCATCGTACAACTTCCCGTATCAGTTGGCTATGGGCATTGACAAGGCTCACGATTTGCTCGTGGTATGGGCTGTTTTGGTTGCACACGCCACGGCTCTGTATTACTTGTAGTGTATCCAGAGAGACCTCTATCGTCTCTATTCGTTTGCCCTCAATGGTAGCAGACAGAATGAGCGAGTTCTCTTTGAGATAGTACTCATTTGAAAATAGGCAGTGATGCAATTCAGCTCCTTCGTCTATATACTCCTGCACATTCTCCAGAACGTGTACTTGTATTGTGCCGTCCGTGAAACAGATGCCGAAGAACTTTGACTTGAGTTCACGAAAACGCTCCTCGTCCGCAATTGCCTTTTCCCGCTTTCGCTCCATCGCCTCCCGCTCACGCTGTCTGCGAAGCTCCGCTTCTCGTTTATCATGCTCTCCTCTGAGGTCGGAGGGGCAGATGTATTTCGGGTTGTGGATATCCTTACCCAATCGCTTGAGCATATCTACATAGTCACACCATAAGACAATGTCGCTTATTATGTAGTGGTGACGCAGTGTCAGCTTGTATGAGTTCCAATAGTTGTCAAGTCTTTTGCCCCTTGAGAGGAGGTGTCTTAAATCCTTGTGTCGTCCTGCTTTCATCATTGTCTCTGCACGACTATCAGTAAGTAGAGCTGGGATGAGTTGAGTAGGAGCTATGCCGTGAAACTCTCCGTTGAAGCCATTTCTATAAAGCGTATCCGTGACCTTTAGTTTCGGATATATCTGCGAGTAGGCTACATATCGGTAAGCTTCGCTATCGTTACGGATAGCCATCGGAGAGTAAAAAGAGAAGCTATCAATATAATGTCCAAAAGTACGCTGTATGGCTACTAGTGCTTGTCTCCCTGCATCGTTCCACCAATAATGCCCAATCTCAATGACCGAGGTATTTGCTCTGCAACCTATCTCCATACCTACAACAAGGAGAAACATTCGCAACACTTGATACTCCCTGCAAGTGGTTAATACCGTGAAGTACTGCTTCTGTTGTAACTTCCGCGCTCTTGTTGTCTTGACTTGCAGACTTGCCCTACATTGAGGGCAAGTGCAAGTATCTATAGGCTGCTCTAAAGTCCAACTATAACCACAATCCATACAAGTTGTACGACCTTTAGGTAAGCGGTAAGCAAAGTGGTCTATGCACTCACGGAATGCCCACTGATGCTGTGCTTTTGTTATTGGGCATAGTCTCGTACTCAGTGCCAATACGGCTTTCTCAAACTTGTTCCTAGGTTTCATAAGGCAAGGGTGTCAAATAGTGTGGGTTGCGGTTGTGTAGAAGATGTTGTCTCGGTTCTTTCAGCTCTCTTGGGTCGCTCATTTCGCTTCTGCAATTTGACAAGTTCCTCTTGTTGGTATTGCTTGATAGCTTCCTGCCGTGCTTGCTTTTTCTCTTCTTCGGAGAGCTCTACAACGTGATTGACCACAACTTTGCAACCAGCTACTTTGTCCACCTCTATATCATCTTCATCATAGTAGTGAACTGCCATTGAGTATATCTCCTCATCAGCAAAGCCATTACAACCACTTCTTTGCACCTCACTCAAAATGTAGAGAATGCACTCCTCTATGTTCTTATGGGGCTTCTGTAGATTGGGTGCAAACAAAGGGTCTGTCATCGCCCGTCCATTAAGGTATTCTGCTATCGTTCGGGTAAATTGTTCTGTTCCTTTCATTGTCTTATCAGTATTAGTGCTGTTAGTACTTGGGTATCTCTACGACTTGGTTGATAGGTCCATAGAGGTAGTTGCGTAGGCTGGTGCGGTCGGGAGCATAGTACTCTGCCCACTGTCCATATTGATTAACGAGGTACTTCTTCAATACATCGATGAAGTCAAATCGCCATCCTAGTAGCGGTACGGCAGAGCGGAAGTAGGTATTGTTATTCACCGCTTCACAGAGCCAATCCTTATCCTCACGTCTCATTCGCTCGCCACGATTAAGCTTTGCTCTCAGCAGATATACAGAGCTGTCACAAAGGCTTTCCAATGGGGGTACGTCCCAATGGACAAACTTGGTAGCCAACGCCTGCTCACTTTGTTCAAACTCAGAACTTATGCGGTAATGAGAGGAGGAGCTATAT
>OGPS01002367.1_pt1 | contig 11932 bp, 7 predicted proteins | sample 1552931 | NCBI WGS metagenome assembly OGPS01 (sample SAMEA2580252, study PRJEB22360) | human gut metagenome | biome: human gut; feature: human-associated habitat; material: faeces | place: Denmark | collected 2008/2010 | reverse complement strand
GCAGGATGGGTCGGGCTGCGCCCCGAGCCGGCCCCCTGCAGAAACCAAAATCACTGCAGGGCGGCAATATAGAGCTTGCAGGTATCGGCCAGAGCCGCGGCTATTTCCTCCTGCCGGCCCTCCGAGAGGGCACAGCGCAGCAGAAAGCCGGAAATACAGCCCTCTCCGACCATGGAAAGGTATTCCGGCTCCGGCATACGGGGGGCCAGGCCCTCCTCCACCGCGGCAGTGGTCAGGCAGTTCATGATCTCCCCGATCATGCGGCGGGTATCGGCACGCTCCTGCGGACCGCCGCAGATATCATACAGGGCGGCCTGCGGAAACCCCATGGAGGGCACCTGTGAAAAGAAAACGGAGCTGCACTCCAGCAGCTGGCGGGCGGTGATCTCGATGACCTTCCAGCGGGCTTCAAAGCCCTCGGCGCCGGAAATGGCGGCGTACAGTTCCTGGAAGCCCTGGGCCCTGCTGTACTGCATGGCATCCCGCAGCAGCTCCTCCCGGGAGGGGAAATACTCGTACACAGTGCCTTTGCCGATGCCAGCGGCTTCGGCGATCTCAGAAACCTTCAAATCTCCCAGCGGACGGCCCTGCCGCAGCAGCTTTAATACCGCACGGAACACCGCGGCCTTTTTCTCCGGCAAGTTCATACCTCTTCTACCTCCTCGATGACAACTTTCTTGGGGTCTTTCTTTAGGAAAATATCGTAAATGGCGGGGACAATGAACAGAGTAAGCAGGGTGGCGTAGGCCAGGCCGCCGATGGTAACGATGGCCAAGGGCTGCAGCATATCGCCGCCGGCGCCCAGGCCCAGCGCCATGGTAGCCAGGCCGAAAATGGTGGTCATGGCAGTCATGAGGATGGGGCGGATGCGGTCGCGGCCGGTCTGTACCAGCGCTTCGGCGCGTTCCATCCCCTCCAGCCGCAGCCCGTTGGCGTAATCCACAAAGACGATGCCGTTATTCACAACGACACCCGCGAGCATAAGGAAGCCCAGCATGGCAATGACTGAGAGCTCCTTGCCGGTGATCCACAGGGCCAAAAGGCCGCCGGTGAAGGCCAACGGAATGGTGAACAGCACGATAAACGGCGAGAGCAGCGACTGGAACTGCGCCACCATGATGAGGTAGATGAAGGCGATGGCCAGGGCGATCATCAGGATGAGGTCGCTCATGGTGGATTGGATCATCTCATTTTCGCCCTCAATGGCATAGGAGCAGCCCTCCGGCATCTCATAATCGGCCAGCAGCTTTTCCACCTCACGGCTCACCAGGCCGATGTTGTAGCCATCGGCGATCTGGGCGGTGACGGTGACGGTACGGGCCTGATTTTCACGGTGGATGGCGGAAGCGGACGCGGCCTCGGTCACTGCGGCGATCTCGGAAAGGCGGACCTCGCATTCCTCCTGGTTTTTGGTACCGGTCAGGCGGAGCTCCTCCAGCGTTTCCCGGGTGGTGATACCGGCGCTATCGGGGACGACCACAACCGGCAGGTCACTGCCGTTTACGGTGATATTGGTGGCGGTGGTTTGGGAGAGAACGGCGGCGGCCACCTGCTGGTAGACCTGCGCGACCGTCAGGTTGTACTCGGCGGCTTTGGCTTTATCCACGGTGATGCGCACCTCGGTGCTGCTGTCCTCCTGCCCATCACTGACCGAAGCGACCCCTTCCACGGCGGAAAGGGTTTTGGCCAGGTCGGTGGCGGCGGCCCGCAGGGCATCCATATCATCGCCGGTGACGGCCAGCTGAATACCGCTGCCGCCGGTCATCATACTCATATCCATGGTGGAGCCGTTGGCGGAAACGGTGCAGTCCAGATCGGCGCAGGCTTCCTCGATCTTTTTGGCGATCTCCTGGCTGGAATCGCTGCGGTCATCACCCAGCAGCACATAGATGGACAGGCTGCTGCCGCCCATGCTCATCATGCTCTGGCCCTCCATGGCGCCGACGGTATCCACCCCATCCACGGTAAGGATCCGCTCCAGGACGGTATCGCACATGGCCCATGTTTCGCTTTGGGTGGCGTCCTCCGGCATCTCGATGGAGACCGACACCTGTGGGCTATCCATTTCCGGCATAAAGGCGGTGCCCATGCTGACCGCCAGCACCGCGCTGGCAATAAGCAGCGCCACCGCGCCCAGCAGAACAGGAGCCTTGTGCCGCAGTACTTTCCGCAGAAGGTTTTCGTAGCCCGCTATCATGCGGTTCAGGAGACGGTTGGGCTTTTCCCCTGCGGTATCGCGGGTCAATATTTTGCCCGAAAGGGCGGGCACCAAGGTAAGGGCGACCAGCAGACTGGCACCCAGTGAATAGGCGATGGTCAGGCCCATATCGGCGAAGATCTGCCGGGTAAGGCCGCTGGTGAACAGGATGGGCACAAATACGCAGACAGTGGTAAGGGTGCTGGCGGTGATAGCCCCGGCAATCTGGCGGCAGCCGTGAACCGCCGCCGTGGCGGCATTGTAGCCCAGCTGGCGCAGACGGTAGATATTCTCGATGGCAACGATGCTGTTATCCACCAGCATGCCGACGCCAAGGGCAAGGCCTGAAAGAGAGATGATATTGAGAGTGACGCCGGTGAAGTGCATAATCACCACCGCCAAAAGCAGACTGATGGGGATACTGAGCGCCACAATGATAGTGGGGCGGAAGTCCCGCAGGAACAGCATGAGGACAATGACGGCCAGCAGCGCGCCGAACAGCAGGTTTTCCAGCACCGAGCTGATGACCAGATCGATGTACTGGCCCTGATCGCTGAGGGCGGTGAGGTGCAGACCCTCGTATTTTTCCTCCAGCTGGGCCATGGCGGCATAGAGATTATCGCAGGCACCGGAGGTGGAAGCGATGGAGGACTTTTGTACCGTGAGCAGCACACCGTCATTGCCGTTTATTTTGGCGTACAGCTCCTCGGCGTTATCCGCCAGGCGGACAGTGGCGATATCGGTCAGGCGGATCTCCCCCACATCGCCGACATCGTATTGGAAGAGCACCCAGTTCTGCAGCTCCTCCAGACTGGTAAATTTATCGCCGACCTTGAGGGCATTCTGCCCCTCGGCGCTTTGGATATAGCCGGCGGGCATCGAGAAGTTCTGCGCCATGAGCAGCTGCGAAACGGCGGACTGGGTGAGAATGCCGTCCAGCCCGGCGGCCTTGTAGGCGGCATCCCGCTGCTGGCGGAACTGCTCCTCGGCTTCATCCAGGGCCTGTTCGGCCTGCTGTAATTGCAGGGTGGCCAGAATGAGCTGCTGAGAAAGCTCCAGCTTGCCGGTCTCCAGCTGGCTCTGCGCCTTATCCAGCTGCGAAAGAGCGGCGTCCAGCTCCTTTTGGCTGGACTGAGCGGTTTCCAGTTCCTTTTTTAGCTGCGGGATGCGGGGCGCCAGCGCATCGATGGCGGCGTTCAGCTCGGTAATGGTGCCGTAGTCATCCTGCACCTTATCGTGGCTTTCGATCCACTTCTTGCCCTCGGCCTCGCCCAGCAGCGCAATGATCTCTGCGGTGTTTTCCTCGATGGCTTTGGTGGCGTCGGCGATGGCTTTCTCGGCCTCCGCCTTCGCCTCGGTGGCCTGCTGGAAGGTCTCCAGCCGGGCGTTGGCGCGGGTCAGCTCCTCCTCAGCAGCCGAGAGCTTTTCCGCGGCGGCAACGGTTTGCGGGTCATTGCGGGTAAGGTAGGCGGTCTGCGCCGCCTGGATGGCGGCAAGCTCGGCTTCGGCGGTATTGAGCTGGGCTTGCAGCCCGGTATTATCGGGGTCCTTCTCCAGCTGTGCCTGGAGGTCGTCCACCTCCGCCTGCTTTTCCTGCTCCTGCCGCAGCAGGTCCTGCCAGCCGGGATCGTCCTTGAGACGCTCCGGTGCGCCGTCCAGCGCTTTATCGTAGGCGGTTTGCGCGGCTTCCTGCGCATCCTTGGCATTGGTCACATCCTGCTGCAGGGCGGCTTCACTGCTGCCGATCTCCTTGAGGGTGGCTTCGGCGGTCTCCAGCGAGGCCTGGGCGGCTTTCAGCTGGGCACGCAGCTGGGTGCGGGTAAGCTGCAGAGATTGCAGCTCGGCATATTTTACAGCGGAAAGATGGGTACGGGCGTAATCTTCACTGGCATTGTAGCTATCGCGCAGATTTACCATGTTATCGTACTGGGCCAGCACGGCCTGAATGGCCTTGACCTCCGCCGAGGTGAGGGTGGAGCCGAGGGAGGCCTGATCCTTGGCATCGGCCAGCTGCTGGGCAGCGGCCACCAGCTGGGCATAGGCGGTGCCGCTTTGCTCCTCCAGCTTCTTTTTGGCGTCGTTGATCTGCCTGCGAGAATCCTTGAGCTGCTTTTCGGCATCGGCCAGGGAGCCATCAATGGCCGCCAGTACCTTATCGTTCAACTCATCGATTTTGGCCTGATCCAGCTCCACACGGATCTGGCTTTCCACCAGACCGCTGCCGGAAACGGACGCCACGCCGTCCACCCGCTCCAGTGCCGGGATGACGGTGGAGGAGGTGAATTCCGAAAGCTCGTTTCGGGCCATATTATCGCTATCCACCGCCAATACCATGATGGGCAGCATATCGGGATTGATCTTCATGAGCACCGGGCTGCCGGCGGCCTCGGGCAGGGAGCCGGCGATCTGATCAAGGCTGGCGTTCATTTCGATCATGGCGGAATCCATGCCGGTGCCTTCCTCAAATTCCAGCACCACGATACTGACATTTTCCTGCGAGATACTGGTGATATTCTTGACGCCGCTGGTGGTAGCCAGGGCGCTTTCCAGCGTTTTGGTCACGCTTTGCTCCACCTGCTCCGGACTGGCGCCGATGTAGGTGGTATAGGCGATGGCATAGGGCAGATCCATATTCGGCAGGAGGTCGGTGGTCATATTGATGAAGGACATGACACCGAGGATAAGCACCAGCATCACGCAGACGAATACGGTCATGGGCTTTTTGACACTGAGACGAGACAGCATAGAGGATTCTCCATTTCCGGGGGATAGATGTTCCGACCGACCGGTCGGTCGGGGATTTCTAATCTTATTTTAGCGCAAAACGGGACGAACGCAAGAGGAAAGATATTAACATTTCGTAAAGGTTATAGCATCGGCGCGGGAGAGTATGCTATAATAACCATGGACATTGCAGGAAGCGGGTTTGGGGCGGCCCCGCGCGGGAGCCGAAGGCTCCCGAAGGGTGCCCCCCGCAGGGGGCGCCCCAGCCCGGCGGAGCCAGGCACGGGGCCGCCCGAATGCCAGCCTGCACCCCCAAAGGAGGTAACCGCCATGTATCACATCCTGGTCGTGGATGACGAAGCCAAGATCCGCGAGATCATTAAAAAATACGCAGTATTCGAGGGCTACCGGGTCACCGAGGCCGCCAATGGCATGGAGGCCATCGACCTGTGCCGCACCGAGCCGTTCGATCTCATCATCATGGATGTGATGATGCCGGAGCTGGACGGCTTTTCCGCCTGCCGCGAAATCCGCAAATACAACCGCACGCCCATCATCATGCTTTCCGCCCGCGGCGAAGAATATGACCGCATCCACGGCTTCGAGCTGGGGATCGATGACTATGTGGTCAAGCCCTTTTCCCCCAAGGAGCTGATGATGCGGGTGGCCGCCATCATCAAGCGCAGCGGCGGCGAGGAAAACAACCGTTTTGTTTTTGAAGGGCTGACGGTGGATTTTACCGCGCGGCTGGTTTTCATTGACGAGCAGCGCATAGAGATGTCTCCCAAGGAGTACGACCTGTTTTTCTATATGGTGCGCAACCGCGGCGTGGCCCTGACCCGCGAGCGGCTGATCCACGATGTGTGGGGCTATGATTTTTACGGCGACGACCGCACGCTGGATACCCATGTAAAGCTGCTGCGCAAGAGCCTGGGCCGGTACAGCCGGTGCATTATCACGCTAAGAGGAGTTGGGTACCGCTTTGAAACTGTGGCAGAGCCGGAAAGCGATGCAGACGGAGACGCCAACTGAGTCCTCCCCTGCCCCGCAGCATAAGCAAAGCCGTTTTTCCCACTTGGGCATCCGCTGGAGACTGGTGGGCAGCTTTGCTATGTTCGTGGCGCTGCTGCTGATGCTGCTGTGGCTTTTGCAGATCGTCTTTTTGGAGAGCTTCTACAAATCCATCAAGACCAGCTCCATTAAAAATACCGCCGAGGAAGTAGCCGCCAGCATCAATGATGAGAACTTCTACACCGAGGTGAACCGCCTGACCCGCCAGGATCTCATCTGTGTCCACATCGTGCGGGAGGACGGCACCCCGGTACTGACCTCCGGCAACCAGCCCTCCTGCATCCTGCACATGCTGCTTACCGATCAGGCGGCGCTGCTGTTCCGGCAGGCGCAGGAAAACGGCGGCACCGTGCTGGAAAACTATCAGCTCCTGGAGCTTTCCCCCGCCATGCAGAGCAAAGCAACCGCCCAGGCCGCCTCCACCGAGCAGCTGCTGTACGGCATTCTGACCACGCGTGGAGAGGACGAAGGCGCCGAGCCGGTCATGGTCATGGTGGATGCCACCATCACGCCCATCAATACCACGGTGGAAACACTGCGGGCCCAGCTGGTCATCATCACGGTCATCATGACGGCGTTTTCCATCCTGCTGGTGCTGCTGCTTTCCTCCATGATCTCCCGTCCCATCACCCGCATTACCAAAAGCGCCAAGCAGCTGGCCACCGGCGATTACGGCACGCAGTTTACCGGCGGCACCTACCGGGAGGTCACCGAGCTGGCCGACACCCTGAACTATGCCAGCCGGGAGCTGAGCAAGGTGGAACATCTGCGGCAGGAGTTCATCGCCAATGTGAGCCACGACCTGCGCACCCCGCTGACCATGATCACCGGCTATGCCGAGGTAATGCGCGATCTGCCGGGTGAAAATACCCCGGAAAATGTGCAGATCATCATAGATGAGGCCCGCCGGCTGACTGATTTGGTCAATGATTTGCTGAATCTTTCCCGGCTACAAAGCGGCGCGCAGACCCCCGAACCGGAGCCGCTCAATCTCACCAAGATGATCCGCGGCATTATGGGGCGGTACGCCAAGCTGGTGCTGCATGACGGCTACGCCATCACGCTGGAAGCGGACGGCGACGCCATGGTGATGGCCGACCGGCTGCGCATGACCCAAGTGCTGTATAATCTCATCAATAACGCCATCAACTATGCCGGGGCCGACCGGGCCGTACTGGTGCGCCAGACCATCGAGAATGGGACTGTGAAGGTGGAGGTCATCGACCACGGCGAAGGCATTCCGGCCGAGAGCCTGCCCTATGTGTGGGACCGCTACTACAAGGTGGATAAAAACCACCGCCGCTCCACCGTGGGGGCCGGGCTGGGACTTTCCATTGTAAAGGGCGTGCTGGAGGCCCACGGCGCCGAATACGGCGTAGCCAGCACCCTGGGCGAGGGCAGCGATTTCTGGTTCCGGCTGCCGCTGCTGCCGCCCGATGCCGCTTTAACCGCCGAAAGTGAAGAAAATCATTCCGATTTTTCCTGATTTCTTCACACAGCCATCACATTGGCCGTATATGATAAAGGTGTGGAATAAATAAGGGCGCACAGCCCGGCCGAAGGTTTTTCTTTCTCCTCCTTATCTTCATCCTTCTTTATACTTTTTCGTTTTGTCCTCATTTTCTTTTCCCTTCGGCTCATTCCCCAAGCTCCTGCGCCGGCTGCAAACGGCCGCAGGAAACAGTTTTACCAGGAGCTCCCGCACTGTAACAGGTGCGGGAGCTTTTTTGTGTTCTTTAATATTTTATGAATTCACCGTGAACTGCGTTGACTATATAGGGGCAAAATGGTATGCTGACTGTATTAGCTCCAGTAGTACAGTTTGCTGCAAAGTTTTTTTGCATTTTTTGTTTTTGGATGCAATAAAATCCATCAAACTGTACACTTATTTTAGTGAAATATGATTTTTCTGCGAGAGGGGGAAAAAATGTGCAATACATGGTGGAGACCAAAAATCTCCGCAAGGTGTACCGGACCGGCGATGAAAAGGTAGTCGCTCTGGATAATATCGACCTGACCATCGAGCAGGGGCAGGTGTGCTGTATACTGGGTACCTCCGGCAGTGGTAAATCCACCCTGCTGAACCAGCTGGCCGGGCTGGAAAAGCCCACCCGCGGCACGGTAAAAATCAAGGGAGAGCTGATCTCCAAGATGAGCGAAAAGCAGCTGGCGGTGTTCCGGCAGAAGCACATCGGATTTGTGTTCCAGTCCTACAATCTCATTCAGGGGATGACCGCTGTGGAAAATGTGGCCATGCCGCTGATGTTCCGCCGGGTGTCCCGCAAAAAGCGTGAGGAAGCCGCCCGTGAAATGCTAAAGCAGGTGGGACTGGGCGAGCGCATGGACCACCGTCCCAATGAAATGAGCGGCGGCCAGCAGCAGCGCGTGGGCATTGCCCGCGCCTTTGTTACCAATCCTGAGGTGGTATTTGCCGATGAACCCACCGGCAACCTGGATACCAAAACGACCAAAGAGGTCATGGAGATGTTCCTGCGGTTTGCCCGGGAAAAGGGCACCACGATTATACTGGTGACACACGACCGCAGCCTGGCAGAATACTGCGACCGCATCGTGACCATCTCGGATGGACGCATCATTTCCAATGAGGACCACCGCCATGCCAAGGCGATCCAAGATCCTCCTGCCGCCCCTGCCGAGGAGCTGCCGGAGAAGCTGCACTTTACCGATAACACACTGGCCGCCGGCCAAGGAGGAGTATGACTGTGAAAAAGATGAGCAAGATCCTGATATTCATTCTGGTGCTGGCCATGGTGCTGAGCACCGTGGCGATGGCGGAGGTTGGTGACTCCACCGGAACGCCTACGGCAACTACTACTTATACCATTACCGCCGGAGCATTTACCAATGGTACCATCACCGTAAAATACAGTGACGGAGGGAAAGACTATCAGCTCTCTATCACAGCAGGTGGAACCGTAACCGTAAAAAGTGGGACAAAAGTTACTGTTTCGTTTAACCCGAAGCCTGGCTATGAATTTGTCAGTGCTACATATAAAGTAGGCGATACTGATGCAAAGCCTGTTGCAGATTTCGGCGAAATTGAAATCACCGGCAACACGGCTATTACCCCTGTATTCCAGGCCAAGAGCACCCTGGGCGGCGAAAAGACCGCTGACAGTTTCCGGCTGGATGCTATTTGCAGCGGCAGCTACTACTGGCAGATGTACCACAAGGACATGGCCAATAACAAAAAGTACACCAAATATCCCGGCTCCCCTGCGGATAAGGTCAATCCCAGCTCCGAGATCGTAAAGGGCAACTATGTTGATTTGACCCTGTATGTTACTGATGATGACTTTCTGAGCCTTTATGGGTCCACCGGTTACAACAAGAATAATTTCTCGGTTACCACCCCCGGCGACAGCAGCTTCCTGGCTGGCTCCGGCGCCGGTGCTGAAATTGAAAAATGGACAGTAGGCAGCACCGATAAAGGTATGGTAATCCAGCTGACCGGCGTATACTATGTGGGCGGCAGCGATAACACCCTGAAGCTTATCATTACCCAGGGCAACTACAATGCTATTGTAACCTGCAAGATCGACAATGCGACCATCGTGCCAGAAAAGGAAAACGACAAAAAGCCGGATGAGGAGACTACCGCAGCGCAGCCCTATGTCATCATCAGCAGCTACAGCTACGGCAAGGGCGACCTGGTGGCCGGTGAGACCCGCAATATCACCATGACCTTCCGCAATACCAGCAAGACCATGGCCGTGGAAAACATGATGGTGACCATGACCCTGCCCGATGCCATGATGCTGACCAGCAGCTCCAATTCCTTCTACATCGAATCGCTGGCAGCCGAGGGCACCATCACCAAGACCGTGAATGTGACCGTGAAGCCCACTGCGGCGGCCCAGTCCCATTCCATGACCGTTGATTTTACCTATGACTACCTGGATAACGGCGTGCGCCGCAATGCCAAGACCACCGAGACCATCAGCATGCCGGTGCTGCAGGTGGACCGCTTTACCGTGACCGGCATCGACCTGCCCCAACAGATCTTCATTGGCGAGGAAAATAACCTCTCCGTCAACTTCGTCAATAAGAGCCGTACCGATATCTACAATCTTTCCGCCAAGCTGAACTGCGAGGGGCTTTCCAATAACGGCGAGGAGCAGTATCTGGGCAATCTTGCCTCCGGCACCACCTCCAGCGCCGATTTCTACATCACCGGGAATGAAAAGTGCGAGCTGGTGGGTGAGGTCATTATCACCTACGAGGATACCAACATGAACCAGCGCACCGTTTCGGTGCCCTTTACCACGCAGGTGACCAGCTACGAGGATGTATGGGGTCCCAGCAATCCCAGCGTCGACCCCGGTATGGATCCCGGCACTGACCCCGGCATGGAAGAGCCTGCGGGTTTCCCGTGGTTCTGGGTCATCGGTGGTGTGGTGGTAGTGGCTGCCGGCGTATTCGTGTACCTGAAGCTGCGTAAAAATAAAAAGGAGAGCGTAGACGAAGATGAGGATATCTGACCTTCTGAGCGTCTGCCTGCGAAACCTGACCCGCCGCCGGGTGCGTACCGCCCTGACCGTTATCGGCGTTGTCATCGGCGTGTGCGCCATCATCTTGATGGTCTCACTCGGCATCGGTGCGCGGGAATCCATGATGCAGATGCTGCAAGAGTGGGGCGATCTTACCATCATCAATGTCTACAATTACGGCGGAGGCGAGACCAAGCTGGACGATAAAGCCCTCTCCAAAATACAGGCGATGGATAATGTACAGATCGCGACCCCGTTTTACAGCAGCCGGGTCAGCTTCCGGCTGAAATCCCGCAACGGGCGCTATGCGGCCTATACCAATATCATCGGCATCTACCCCGAGGCGTTTGACGCTCTCGGCTATAAATTGAGCGACGGCACCTCCTTTGCGGACAGCAAAAAGGATTACAGCATGGTGGCGGGCGCCAATGTGGCGTATTCCTTCCGGGATACCAAGAAAAAACGCAATAACTATGTGGATCGCAACCAGACCGACGCCATGGGCAACCCCAAAAAGCCCTTTGTGGATATGATGAAGGATAAGCTGGTTTTGTACAGTGAAAGCTATGACAACAACGGCAACCTGAAAAAAGGCCTGGAGGTCACCCCCAATGTGACCGGCGTGATGGTGGAGGACTGGAACAAGGGCTGGGAGACCAGCGAATGCATCCTGATGGACATCAACCAGCTGAAGGCGCTGGAGCAGAAATACTATAAGATCAGCGGTGAAAAGGCTCCAGACACCACCAACTATGATGAGGTACGGGTCAAGTGCGTAGACGCTGCATCGGTTGCCGCAGTGCAGCAGTCCATCACCGATATGGGCTTCCAGTGCTCCTCGATGGAGGATACTCGTAAGATGTTCGATGAACAACTCACCATGATCCAGACCATGCTGGGCGGTCTGGCGGCTATCTCTCTGTTTGTCGCCGCCATCGGCATTGCCAATACCATGGTCATGTCCATCTATGAGCGCACCAAGGAGATCGGCGTCATGAAGGTGCTGGGCGCCGAGCTGGGCGCCATTCGCGCCATGTTCCTCACCGAATCCGCTATGATCGGTCTGATCGGCGGCGTGGTGGGCGTTGGGCTCAGCTTCCTGATCAGCTATCTGTTAAACAATGTGCCGATCGTAGCAAACCTTCTGGCATCGCTGGGGCTCAGCTTCGGCAACGGCGGGGCGGTTTCCATCATTCCGTGGTGGCTGGTGCTGCTGGCAATGGTCTTTTCGATGATGGTCGGCGTTGTTTTCGGTTTTATCCCTGCCAACCGCGCTGTTAAGATCTCCGCTTTGGAGGCCATTCGGCACGACTAAACCTACTGCAATGAAAAAGCCCCTTCGGGGGCTTTTCTCTTTGTGCCGCCCGTGGTATAATTTGAGACAGAACCGGACTGGGCGGCACAGGGCGCGGGGCGCTCCGGACGGAGG
>OGPS01002364.1_pt1 | contig 11944 bp, 10 predicted proteins | sample 1552931 | NCBI WGS metagenome assembly OGPS01 (sample SAMEA2580252, study PRJEB22360) | human gut metagenome | biome: human gut; feature: human-associated habitat; material: faeces | place: Denmark | collected 2008/2010 | reverse complement strand
TGCGCAAGTGGGAGAGTAGGTAGTCGCCGTTTTAACAGAAGTCCTGAGGCAGAAACGCTTCAGGACTTTTTTTGTGTCTGTACGCCTGCGTCCGTTTCCGCAGCAGGCCGCTTCTTCTTTTTGCTGCCGGATTCTTTCTTTCCTTCCTTTTTTCCCTTGCTTTCCTTTGTTCCCTTGCCGCTCACCCGGACGGCCTTCAGAAATGCGCCTGGAGACGTTTTCTCCGAAAAGGAGAGCCATTCTTTATCGGAGCATCCAGACACGCTTAAAACGTACGAAAATTTGCCTGGAAAGAAACCTGTTTCGGGGAACATGGCCTGAATCATCGGGCTTATAACTTCTATTCCTGTAATTTTAAGAATTAAATCGATTGGAGATAATTCATTTTATCTGTTAAAAGTTTTGTTGATGCTTGTAGATTAAAGAAAAAGAATTACATTTGCAGTGTACTAATAAGCTAATACACTAATATAATTTATTTACAACATGAACACGTCTATGATAAAAATCGAAGGGTTAACCTTCAGTTATGGAAAGAAAGCTTCCGTTTTTCAAGATTTCTCATTGGAAATGGAAGCTGGAAAAGTAATTGGTCTCTTGGGAAAGAATGGGACCGGTAAATCTACTTTACTTTATTTGATGAGTGGCTTGTTACGTCCACAAAGCGGTTCTGTCTGGATGAAAGGGAGGGACGTACAAAAACGCCTGCCGGTAACTCTGGAGGATATGTATTTGGTTCCGGAAGAATTTACTTTACCTAATTTGAGTCTGAAACAGTTTGTGAAAGTGAATGCACCGTTTTATCCCCGTTTCAGTCAGGAGTTGTTGCGGACATGTTTGGCTGATTTTGATTTGAATGAAGACATTCATTTAGGAGAGTTGTCTATGGGACAGAAGAAAAAGGCTTATATGTGTTTCGCACTGGCAGCCAATACCTCCTTGCTTTTGATGGATGAACCGACCAATGGATTGGATATCCCCTCCAAAAGTCAATTCCGGAAAGTGATAGCTTCAGGTATGACGGAAGAGAAATTGGTAGTGGTATCTACTCATCAGGTACGGGATATTGACCGTTTGCTGGATCAGGTGGTAGTGATTGACGGAAATGAAGTGTTGTTGAACCGCTCGGTAGTAGACATTACAGATAAACTGTTGTTTGCGGAGCAGGGCATGAATGAACCGACAGATGACGCTCTTTTCGTGCAGCCCTCTGTGCATGGAAACAGTGTGATATGGCCCAATCTTGCAGGAGAAGAGAGCCCGTTGAACCTGGAACTTCTGTTTAATGCTCTGCTGACGGAACGTGAGAAAATACAAGCGATTTTTAATGAAAAATAAATGACACGACATGATGGAAACAACTTTTAGTATGACACGCGTACAGCATATCATGCGACGCGATTTGATAGAAAATTGGAAAAATAACCTTTATGGTTTGCTGGGTATTTTTGCAGCCTGCTTTTTTCCGATGTTAGGCTTTTTATGGTCAGCAGAACGCTGGACGGAAGAAGGCTATCCTGAAGTTTATTCTTTTGAACGATTTTGCGGCAATATGTTGGGGATAATTGGTATGGTGGTTAGTGTGGCAATGATATATTATGCTTCCCGCATCATGAAATGCATGGATAATAAGGAAAAACGTATTTCTTATTTATTGTTGCCGGCTACGAAACTGGAGAAATTCTTTTCTCGTGCCTTGTTTGTGACAGTAGGCACTGCATTGATGATTCTGGTTGCCTTGCTGGCTTTGGAACTTACCCATTATCTGTTGTTGCCTTTGTTTGATTTACCGGCTGTGTATAGCCAGCCGATGTTAGTGGAAGTATTCTCTATGAGATGGGCTCATGCTTCGGTAGATGCAACAGGAGAACCAGTCTATTCTTGGTGGCTGATGCAGCTACTTGTGTGGATATTCTGCTTGTGGAATCATTCACTTTTCATTTTGGGAGGAAGTTTTTGGTACAAACATCCTTTCCTGAAAACGATAGGGGCTTGTTTGGCTGTAACTATTTTAGGAGGAATTTTGTTTGCGAGCTCAGTAGATAGTGGAATATGGTCTTTTCTTGTGCGGAGAGTAGATGAAAATTATCCACATTCTCCCCAGACTGTAAATGGGTTACTGACCATTATTTCAATTGTCTTTCTTCTGTTTACTGTGTTCAACTGGTGGCTGTCTTATCGGTTGTTTACTCGTTCAGAAGTTGTTAAACGAAAACTGTGGCGCCTATGACTTTTAAAGAGAATAAACCGATTTATTTGCAGGTAGCCGACCGTATCATGGATGAGATTCTTCAGGAAGTGTATGAAGAAGAAGGACGTATCCTGTCGGTACGAGAATATGCAGGAATAGTGGAGGTGAATGCGAATACGGTAGTTCGTACGTATGATTATCTGCAGACTCAGGGTATTATTTACAATAAGCGGGGTTTGGGATATTTTGTGGCAACTGGAGCTGCTCAGAAGATTATTGAGCTTCGGAAGGCTACTTTCCTCCAGCAAGTATTACCCGATGTATTCAAGGAAATGTATTTGCTGCATATTCCGATGGAAACTTTATCTGAATTATTTGAAAGCTATAAGAAAGAACGGATGAAGTCTAAGGAATAAACAGTGGAAGATAATAATAAAAACGGAGCTGAAGTAAGAGGAATAGATTTCTTTGCTTCAGCTCCGTTTTATTATATGATTCTGCTACTTATAAAGTCACTGTATGCATAATCTTTTCCAATGCACCGGCATTGTCTCGTACATAATTTCCGGCTTTCTTTCCTGCTTTGTCCAAGGCTTCATAGTTGTTCAGGAAATTGTCCATAATCTTCTTGAAATCCTCCGCTCCTTGTATTTCAAAGCCACCCTTGCATTGAAGCAAGCCTTGAGCTTCACGGAACCGCTTGTTGTTCGGACCGAAAATGACCGGCATACCATATACAGCAGCTTCCAGCACATTGTGGATACCTACGCCGAATCCACCTCCGATATAAGCAATTTCTCCATAGCGATAAATGGAAGACAACAGACCGAAACAGTCAATCAGCAGGCAATCGGCTTCTTTCACCTTTTCTTCCGTAGCCTGCGTATAACGCACTACGGTACGGTTCAGCTTGCCGATGATTTCCTTCAAATGGCTTTCGTCAATCACGTGTGGTGCAATGATCAGTTTTACCTCCGGATGCGCATTGAGATAAGAAATGAAAATATCCTCATCTGGCCCCCAGGAACTTCCGGCTACAAAAGCAGTATGGTTTCCTTTGAATTTCTCTACCAATGGAAGTTCTTTAGCCTGACGGCAGATTTCCAATACCCGGTCAAAACGCGTATCACCTACTACAGTGGTGTTAGTAATACCGATGGTGCGGAGTAATTGTACAGACGCTTCATCCTGTACGAACAGATGACTAAATGTGTTCAGTACTTTTCGGTAACTTTTGCCATACCAGCGGAAGAAAATCTGTTCTTTCCGAAAGATGGAAGACACGCTGTAAACCGGAATATTTCGCCGTTGAAGTTCATTCAAGTAGTTCTGCCAGAATTCATACTTGATGAAGAAGGCCATATAAGGCTGGGCCAGATCCAGAAAACGCTTTACGTTGCTCGGTGTGTCCAGCGGAAGATAGCAGACAATATCAGCTCCTTTATAGTTCTTTCGCACTTCATATCCGGAAGGCGAGAAGAAGGTCTGAAGAATCTTATACTGAGGATAGGTTTTCCGGATTTCTTCTATCAGCGGGCGTCCTTGTTCAAATTCCCCTAAAGAGGCTGCGTGAAACCACAGGTATTTTTCTCCGCGGATAATCTGTTTTTCCAGAATGTCAAAAGATTCCTTTTCTCCTTTGACCATCAGGGCCACTTTCTTATTAAAAAGTGCAGCCAGTCTGACTGCACTTGTATAAAGAGCGATGATAAGATTATAAATCATGTCTTAGCTTATTTGAGAACCTCTACTGCACGGCGCATACGAGCCACTGTTTCTTCTTTTCCTAATACAGCCGAGATGTCAAACATGTGAGGACCTTTGCCTTCTCCTACGAGTGTCAGTCGGAAGGCATTCATGATATTACCCAAGTGGTAACCTTTATCTTCAATCCACTTCATGACTACTTCTTCCTGGTGAGCCAGTGAGAAATCATCCAATGATTCCAACAGTGCAGCCAGTTCGGTCATGCGTTCGGCAGAATCTTCTTTCCAGCGTTTTTTCACTGTCTTTTCATCATATTCTGTCGGAGCTACGAAGAAGAACTTGCAAGTATCCCACAATTCCTTGATAAAGCTTACACGGCCTTTCATCAGTCCGACTACAGTAACTACCTTATCCATCGGAGCTTCAATGCCATGTTCCTTCAGAATCGGCATAAACAACTGTGCGATTTCTTCGTCACTCTTCATCAGGATATATTCATGGTTGAACCATTTTCCCTTTTCATAGTCGAACTTCGCACCAGCTTTGCTGCAACGATGCAAGTCGAACAATTTGATGAGTTCATCCATTGACATGATTTCCTGGTCGTTCCCCGGATTCCATCCTAACAAAGCCAGGAAGTTGATAACCGCTTCCGGCAGATAGCCTGATTCACGGTATCCAGAAGAAACTTCTCCTGTTTTCGGGTCATGCCATTCCAATGGGAATACAGGGAATCCCAAACGGTCACCGTCGCGCTTGCTTAGTTTACCGTTTCCGTCCGGTTTCAACAACAATGGCAGGTGAGCGAATTCAGGCATTGTATCTTCCCAACCGAAAGCACGGTACAGCAGCACGTGCAACGGAGCTGAAGGCAACCATTCTTCTCCACGGATCACATGTGATACTTCCATCAGGTGGTCGTCAACGATATTAGCTAAGTGGTAAGTAGGCAGTTCATCAGCTGATTTATATAACACTTTATCGTCGAGGATAGAAGAGTTGATAACTACCTCTCCACGAATCAGGTCGTGTACATGTACGTCTTCGTTCGGTTCAATCTTGAAACGGACTACATACTGTTTGCCTTCTGCAATTAGCTTGTCCACTTCTTCTTTCGGAAGAGTCAAAGAGTTGCGCATGGAAGTACGTGTAGAAGCATCATACTGGAAATTCGGAATTTCCTGACGTTTAGCTTCCAGTTCTTCCGGTGTATCAAAAGCGATGTAAGCCTTTCCGTTATCGAGCAACACCTGTACATATTTCTTGTAAATGTCACGGCGTTCCGACTGGCGGTACGGACCATAGTTTCCTCCAAAGCTGACACCCTCGTCAAACTGGATGCCTAACCATTTGAATGACTCGATAATGTATTCCTCAGCACCCGGAACGAAACGGTGTGAGTCAGTATCTTCAATACGGAAAATCAGTTCCCCGCCATGCTGACGAGCAAACAGATAATTGTACAAAGCGGTACGTACGCCGCCGATATGCAATGCACCGGTGGGACTTGGTGCAAAACGGACTCTTACTTTTCTTTCTGACATTGTGGTTTTTATCTAAAAATACGCCGCAAAATTAATCTAATTTTCCCGTTTTTTTCTTATTTTGCACGCAAAATATCTTTTTAACATGAAAAGTTTACAAACTGAGAAACAGTTTTCTTATAAAGGACTGTTATATAAACTGGCCATTTTCGTGGTAACAGTGTGTGTAATTGTGTATTTCTTGCCACGAGAGGGACGTTTTAATTATCAATTTGACATTAATAAACCTTGGAAGTACGGACTGCTTCAGGCTTCGTTCGATTTTCCCATCTACAAGGATGATGCAGAAGTGCAGCGGGAGCAGGACAGTATCATGCGCTTGTACAGTCCGTATTATCAGATGGACAAAACGGTGGCCGACCGGATGATTCAGCAGTTCAAGAAAGCATATACCGATAGTTTGCATCGTATTATCCCCGCTCCAGCGTATCAGCATCATATTGAACGCTTACTGAAGTTAGTGTACGAGAAAGGAGTCTTTGCGCCAAATGATTGGGAAAAGTTGCGTAAAGACAGTGTACGTTCCATTCAGCTGGTAGACAAGAATACGGCAAACCAAGTGGATGTAAGCGACCTTTATAGTTTTAAAACGGCATACGAAACATTGATTTATTCAGATACGGTACATTATCATCGACTGTTACTGCAGCGGTGCAATCTGAATGAATACATAGCACCTAACCTTTCTTATGATGCTTCCAAGTCGGAGGCTGCAAAGCAGGATTTGCTTTCAGACCTTTCCTGGGCTAATGGTTTTGTAATGAACGGACAGAAAATCATAGACCGTGGAGAAATTATCGACAGTCATACGTATAATATCCTGAAATCGTTGGAGAAAGAGTGGAACAAGCGTAGTGAGACAGTGGCAGAGAAGCGTCTTACCTTGCTGGGACAAACACTTTTTGTGGCGTTACTGATAGGTTGCTTCATGATTTATTTGGATTTGTTCCGGAATGACTATTATGAGAAGCACCGGACATTGGCCCTGCTCTTTGTTATCATTGTAGCTTTTCCGGTATTGTCTTCTGTGATGGTAGAGCATGCATTTATGAGCGTTTATATAGTGCCGTTTGCCATGATACCTCTGATTATTCGTATCTTTCTGGATTCACGAACGGCGTTTGTGGCCCACATCATAACGATTCTGCTTTGTTCGATTTGTCTTCGTACACCGCATGAGTTTATATTGTTGCAGACAGCAGCCGGTATGGCCGGTATCTATAGTCTGAGGGAGCTCTCCCAGCGTTCACAATTGCTGCGCAGTGCGCTGATTGTGGCTTGTACGTATGCATTGATGTATCTGGCACTCGATTTGATACACGTCAGCGATGTGGCGCAACTGAGTACACACATGTATGTCAATTTTATCATTAACGGTCTGTTGTTGCTGTTTACTTATCCTTTACTGTTTATTCTGGAAAAGATGTTCGGATTTACCTCGAATGTTACGTTGGTAGAGTTATCCAATATCAATAATAAATTGATGCGTGAGATGTCGGAAGTGGCACCTGGCACGTTTCAGCATTCCCTTCAGTTGGCGAATCTGACCGCTGCGGCTGCCAACCGCATTGGAGCTAACAGCCAGCTGGTACGTACGGGAGCCATGTATCACGATATTGGGAAAATGCTGAACCCCGCCTTCTTTACCGAAAATCAGTCGGGCGTGAATCCTCATGACCAGTTGAGCTACAAGCAGAGCGCACAGATTGTCATCAGTCACGTGACCGACGGTATGAGGCTGGCCGACAAGCACGATCTTCCACAGGTAATAAAAGATTTTATCTGTACTCACCATGGAAAAGGTTTGACCAAGTATTTCTATATTTCATACCAGAACGAACACCCCGGTGAAGAAGTAGATAAGGAAGCTTTCCGTTATCCGGGTCCCAATCCTTTTACGAAGGAACAGGCCATTCTGATGATGGCAGACTCTGTGGAAGCTGCTTCACGAAGTCTGGCTGAGTACACAGAAGAAAGCATCTCAGCTTTGGTGGAAAAGATTATTGACAGTCAGGTACAGGACGGTTATTTCAAGGAATGCCCGATTACATTTAAAGACATTGCTACCGTGAAAGCTGTGTTTAAGGAAAAGTTGAAAACAATGTATCACACCCGTATCAGTTATCCGGAATTGAAAAAGTAGAAAGTTCTATATCATAAAAAAAGTCACAGAATTTTGCTCTGTGACTTTTTTTATGGTATAGAATCCAGATATTAAACCTTAATCAGTTTGTACTTAGGTACCAGTGTTTTCATTACACACCATGCTATCAGGTAAGCTACGGCACAAATGCAGAAGATGATGAAATATCCGGCTTCTTTTCCTTCGAAACCAAAGAACACCATTTGGCTTTCTGCCGCATAATCGAACAAGATGCCTGAACACATATTGATAAGGAATGCTCCTACGCCACCTGCCATTCCTCCAATACCGATGATGGTGGCTACAGCACTTTTCGGGAACATGTCACTTCCTACAGAGTAGATATTGGCTGACCAGGACTGGTGGGCTGCTCCTGCAATACCGATGATGATGATAGGGAACCAGTAAGAGATATTTCCCAAAGGCTGTGCAAAGAGTGCGAATAACGGGAATACGGCAAAAATCAGCATAGCCTGCATGCGGGCAGCGTATGGATTCTTTCCTGTTTTGTTGATAATGATGGTCGGTAATTTGCCTCCATAGATGGAAAGCATGGTAATGGCATACAATACGAATATCAGCAACTGAGCTGTCGTACTGTCTGAAGAGAATCCATATACGTCGGAAATATAGGCCGGTGTCCAGAAAAGGAAGAACCACCATACTCCGTCTGTCAGGAATTTCCCGAATATGATAGCCCATGTCTGACGGAACTTGAAGCATTGCCAGAGCGAAATTTTCGGCTCATTTTCTGTGTGAGCATCTGCTTCTTCATTTTCTTTGTCTTGCTGGATGTAGGCAAGTTCGGCCGCATTAACTTTCGGGTTTTCCTGCGGTTTTTTATACATGAACATCCAAACTCCCATCCAGATAAATCCTAATGCACCAATTACGATGAAAGCCATTTCCCATCCGTTACCGATACCAATACTTTTAAAATAACTGGCCAGTGGAGGGATACTGATAGGAGCAATCAAGGCTCCAATTGTAGAACCGGCATTGAATATAGAGGTGGCGAATGCACGGTCTTTCTTTGGGAAATATTCTGCAGTGACCTTAATGGCGGCGGGGAAGTTGCCCGATTCACCTACAGCCAGTACAATACGTGCTGCAATGAAGTAGTACACACTGGTAATGGCAATGGTCGAAGTGAGAGCGCCTGAGGCTGCAATCATTTCGTTGACATCTTTAAGTCCGAGACTCATTTCTGTAGCCCATCCGCAAAGTGTGTGCAGGCAGGCGCCGATTGACCAGATGGCAATGGCCCATAAATAACCTTTCTTACTGCCTAACCAGTCGACGAAACGTCCGGCAAAGAGATTGGCTATGGCATAAATAATGGAGAAGATAGCGGTGATGGTTCCGTAGTGTGTGTCTGTCCAGTGAAATTCAGGTGCGATAAAGTCTTTCCATGTCAGTGATAGAACCTGCCGGTCCAGGTAGTTGACTGTAGTGGCGAAGAACAGCATGGAGCAGATTATCCACCGGTAGTTACTTATTTTTTCGTTTGTCGTCATATTATGATATTAGATTAGTGTAAGGTATATGAACAAATTCCACAGACTTTTCTTGATTCCTGTTCTTGAGGCTTGTGTATGCCTGTGGAATTTGTGTGTAGTCTTTCCTTTGATGGGGTATATTATTTCATTTCAGTGTATTTAATCTTGTCCATATCTCCGTAATCCAGGTTTTCCCCTGCCATACCCCAGATGAACATGTAGTTGCTTGTTCCGGCCGCAGCGTGAATAGACCATTCCGGTGACATGATGGCCTGTTCGTTGGCAAGCCAAACCAAGCGTTCTTCCTGCGGTTCTCCCATCAGGTGGCAAATCATGTTGCCTTCGGGCACGTTGAAGTAGAAATAAGCTTCAATACGACGGCTGTGAGTGTGGGCTGGCATGGTGTTCCACACGCTTCCCGGTTTCAGCTCTGTCAGTCCCATCTGCAACTGGCAGGGACCTTCCTGCAGTACGTTCTTTACAATCAGCTGGTTGATGACACGGTCGTTGCTTTCTTCCATCTTTCCGGCTGCCATTGAGTTCGCTTTCAAAGAACCTTTGCGTCCGTCGATAGTAATCCACTGAGTTTTGTATTCCTTGTGTGCAATGGCAGAGTTGATGTAGAACTTAGCCGGTTTGCTGGCATCCTTACTTTTGAAAGTCACTTTCTGGTTACCACGTCCTACGTAGAGAGCTTCTTTGAATTTCAACTCATATTCCTTGCCATCTACAGTTACGATACCGTCACCACCGATGTTGATAACACCCAGCTCACGGTTGAACAGGAAGTAAGGAGCTTTCAACGGATCGATAGTGTCCAGTGATAATTCTTTATTTACCGGCATGGCACCACCGAAGATGAAACGGTCGTACATAGAGTAAGTTACGTTGATTTCATCGGCTACCAGCACTTTTTCCATCATGAAGCTGCTGCGCAGTCTCTGTGTGTCGTATGTTTTTACGTCTTGCGGATTGCAGGCAGTCTGCATCCGGTAGTTTACCTGAGCATTAGCAGAAAGAGCTGCTACGCCCAGCATCATAGCCATAGCTATTTTTTTCATAAGCGTTTGTTTATTTATTGGTTTTTATTTTTCAATGTGTCTGGCTTCTTTGATAATACGGCGACGGTTATAGATGGCCATTGCCAGTGTCACGATAACCAGTATGCTGCATCCTATAAACTTTAGGTTGTATACTGCGTGGAATATCAGCCAGGAGAAGATACTGGAAGCAAAGTCGAGTGCACCTCCCTGAAATCCTTGTGGAATCTGTACGGCAGGGTCGTTTGTTCTGACAAATACATCCTGAGCGGCTTGTGTAAAGAACGGAGCTAGGTCGGTTACGAAATACAGACCTATAATCAGCGATACAAGACCAATCAGGAATGTTTTCAGTACATTACCTTTTGTGATAGGCAATACGGCTGGGAACAAATAGAACATACCAGCCAGTGAAGCCAATGGGAGGAACTGGTTGTTGGGTAATACTACTGACAAGAACAAAGTTACCGGAATGAGCAGCAAAGAAACTACCAGTGTGGTCGGATGACCGATTACCAGAGCCGGACTCATACCGATGTTGAGGCTTGCACTGTTTTTGAATTTGCGGGCAATCAGTTCGCGGGTTGCATCAGAAATCGGACGCAAACCTTCGATAAATAAAGAGGTGATACGCGGAATTAGTTCCATTACAGCTCCCATCTTGATACCCAGTCCCAGAATAGCAGGAATTCCGTCAACCAGTTCCTGGCTGTTTTTGCAAGCCAGTGCACCGATACCACAACCCACTACTACTCCGAGGAATAGCGGTTCTCCCATGATACCGAATTTTCTTTTCATGCCCTCGGCATCGATGTTCAGCTTGTCAAATCCCGGAATCATATCCAATGCTTTGTTGATGACAAGGGCAAAAGGAACGAATCCCTGGCAGAAAGGCTGCGGAATAGAGATACCGTCCATTTTATCGTAATATGACTGAAACTGCTTGCAGGTCAAATCAGCCATAATCAGGGTAATGATGTAGCAGATAATTGCCGAGAAGAATCCCCACCAGATATTCCCTGTAGCAAAATAAACTACTGCTCCGATGAAAGCAAAATGCCAGTAGTTCCACAAGTCAATGTTGACTGTCTTGGTCGTTTTGGTTAGTAGCATGATAATGTTCACTCCTAAGCATACAGGAATGATGAATGCGCCGACAGAAGTGTTATAAGCTACAGAAGCTGCTGCGGGCCATCCCATGTCAAAGATACCCAGTTCCAGTCCGTAGATTTCCGTTACCTTTTTCAACGGTTCTCCCAAACTGCTGGTCAAAAGGGCTGTTACCACAGAAAGTCCGACGAATCCTACTCCGACCAGCAAACCGCTTTTCAAAGCTTTGCCGAAGTTGATTCCGATACATATCCCCAAGATGGTAAACAGAATAGGCATCATGACAGCTGCTCCAAGTCCGATGATATAGCTAAAAACTTGTTCCATGTGTTCTTTAAAAATGTGGATTTAGGTTAAAAATATATGATTCCGATTCAAAAGTACAGCCTTTTATTCTAATTTCCAATTGCAAATTCATGATTTTCGAAACTTTGCTGATTTAATAACATTTTTTTCGTTTACGCACACGGATAGACTTTCTCTAAGAAACCTTGTTTGATTTCTTTCAAATTGAAGAAAGAGGGAGTTCTTGTTGAGAAATAAAAAAAGTAAAAAATACAGTTGAAATGTAAATGAGAGAGAAAGGCAGAATGTCGAAGGAAATTTTTATTCGTTGTGAAGCGTTTTTTAGGTTTCTCAGCCCAAAAACATACGTCTCCCACGGCGGAACCCTACGTTTTCTTCATCGGAAACGTAGGGTTCCGCCGTGG
>OGPS01002363.1_pt1 | contig 11972 bp, 6 predicted proteins | sample 1552931 | NCBI WGS metagenome assembly OGPS01 (sample SAMEA2580252, study PRJEB22360) | human gut metagenome | biome: human gut; feature: human-associated habitat; material: faeces | place: Denmark | collected 2008/2010 | reverse complement strand
CCTTCAAAGGTCAGAAGGTCATTACCGGGCACTGCGGCTCGCACCACTACGCGGGTGCCAAGCCGGGAGAAGGTGACGGTTTCCGCCTGGGAGGTTTCCCCGGAGATGGCACCGCCAATACGGGTCTTTTCCGTTTCCAGAACGGTCCCGGCAGCATCCAGCAGCGTGGCCACCAGCTCTGCGCTAGTCTGAGGCTGCAGGCAGTTGTTGCGCAGGGTAATGGCGGCGGTGCTGTGACCGTTGCCGTCGTTCCCCTGTGCCACATCCATCGTCAGCTTCTCTCCGGTGCGGGCCAGTGCGCCGGTCATATGGACGCTGGCCTCGCTGTCACTGCCGTCATACTCCGGCAGGCGCTGATTGCTTCCCGTTCCACCGACCTTGCCTTCCGCCCACGCCTCGGCGTACAGATAGGTACCCACATTGGGGATCTCGGTTTTGCCAATGGATCTCATATACTCGCCCAGATCATAGGTCAGGTCCAGTGTAAAGGTTCCCTGATCGATGCGGGCGAGGACGCTGTCTTCGGAAACGGTGATTTCATTACCGCTAACCGATACGCCGTTTGTGGTGCAGGCTACCTCTGCAGGTTTGGTATGCAGATCATCCGCATAGAACGCAAGCTTCACCTTGCGGCCCTTTCCGCCGGCCAGCGTGGCGGCAGAGGAATTATAGAGGGTCATGCGCACCGTGCGCTTGCCGGCGCTCTCCGCAATCACTTCCATTTGCGAGATGCCAATGTCGGGATAATCCAGATACACTGTGCCGTTTTCGTGGATGCCGCCGGCGGCGGTGATGGTATAGCCCGGGTCGGTCACGCGGTCCTTCACATGGTGCCAGACGGTAAGGGTGGTGCTTTCATTGGGCAGCAGTGTTTCCGTAAGGGTGGCGGTTTCCTTGATGCCAAGGCTGACCGTTAGCTTTGTCACATCGTTCAGCCCGGTGTTGCGGATGGTAAAGCGAATGGGTGTCAGGCTGTTCAACGCCAGCGTTGCATAATCCACACCGATCTGTTCCACTGCCACCGCATCGGTGACAAAATCAGAGGTAGCGGTATAGAGGATCGTTTCCTCACCCGGAACGGTCACGCCGCCGATTACCTGCGGGTTTTCATCGTCATACCGGGTGGCCTGAATGGCGGCCTGCACCTGATTGGTGCCGCTGACATAGGCATCAAAGTGGTCAGCCAGCGTACGATCCGGCAGCTCTGCCAGTTTCAATGGTGCGGAGAGTGTGTAGGTATTTGCGGCATAGCGCAGCTTGGCCGCCTTCAAAATGCCGTGATCGACCGCGCCCTTGGCGTCATTGACAGTCTCATTCCAGACGATGGTAAGATCATTGATGCTGCGATAATTCTCGCTGAGGGAAGCGAAGCGGAAGTCTCCACCCACAACGGCGCTGCCGCTGCTGGTCAGGGCAGACAGAGAGCCGGGGAAACTGTTGGACATGGTGCCGCTGCCGTCCACAGCCAACAGCTGGATATCGCTGCTGCCGTCTCGGACACTATGCCAACCGATGACAAATCGGTCATCCCCGCTGCCGAAGTTGGCTGCAACGACCTGGGGGTTTTCGTCAAGATTGCTGTCACGGGTTGCCAGCATGGCTGTACCGGGAGTTCCGTCAGCAGCCACGGTACAATAGGCGATCTCGTAGGCGGAGGTATCTCCGGTTCCGCTGCGGTCCAGCGAGTAAACCGCCATAGCGGTTCCGTCGGGCAGCATGGCCGCCTGCAACGCCTTCACGCTGCCAGTAGCACCGTTATAAAGCATTTTTTCCTTGCTCCAGGTGCCGTTAGTGCTGTCATAGCAGCTGTACATGATACAATCTCTGGTCGTGAAGTTCAGCAGGTTGTTGCTGCCCTGCGTACCGGGATCGGGGGTGTAGACGCTGCGCCAGAACACGATGGCCTTGCCGTCGCCGCCCACTGCCGTGGCTGGGGCCAGATCCGGCGTGCCGTCGTTGGTTAGGCGGGTGGAAGTCCAGGTTGTGCCGTTATAGACGGACACTACGATCTCCGTGCTGTTCATCAGCAGGTTTTGCTCTTCCAATGTCACGGGATCACCGGCATTTTTACCCGGCAGGTCGGTGCCCATGCGAACCCAAGCCGCCGCCGCGAAGCTTTTAGTGCCGGACAGAGAAACGCTCGTGTCGCCGTAGCCGATGAACCCTGTGGGATCGTCAATTTTCTGGGAGGTAGTATAGACGCCGCCAGTGAGGGTGGAGAAATGTGCCCGGCTGTCGTAAATACTTCTGCTGTCGACGTCGTTGATGTAGGCCAATACCTTCCCGTCATCGCTGAGCTGTGGATAGGATGTGGGGTTGGCATTGGTCTGGATGTTTTCCAGCCCACTGGGGGAGTTCAGAGAGCGCAGCATCATCCGCCGCTGGGGCTGGCCCCAGGTACGGGCATATTGCTCCAGATAGTCCCGGCTTTGGAGCGTTGCACTGGCAGAAGCCACCTGCATTCCGCTCTGGGCCGCCGCCATCCGCAGCGAGGCAAGGCTCAGCCCACTGGTGGCGTTATCCCAGTAGTCGTCGATCGTTCCCCAGTCATTAAAAGTCTTGGTGGCTCCAAGGCGTCCGGAGGCGATCACCGCCTCGTAGGAGATAAACAGGAAGGTGGCCACAAATTTGATCCCCACTTCGCTTTCGATCCCCAGGGCCTGACCGTTGATCTGGCGCTTTGTCTCGTCGGCAAGATAGGTGCGGGAAAGGAACTTATTCTGACTGTCCACATCCAAATTGCCGAATAGGCCGATCTTCAGCGCCACGACCGAATAGTCAAAGCCAATGCCGCCAAACGCGTGGACATAGGCGTTGATACGCAGCGTGGTCAAAAAGTCATTCACTGCCGTGGCCGTGGGATCGCTCCAGGCAAGCTCTGTACCCTCGCCCTGCCGGCCGTAGCGCACTGCGGTACGGAAATCCAGCTGAATGGCACCGCCCAGCTCAAAGGTTGCCGTCAACGGCACGGGGCCAGCCATGGCGTTCACGCTGAAGGTGAAGCCCACACCAACGCCGGCGGTAAAGCCGCCGCCTACGGTAAAAACCTCCCACTCCTTTTTTTCGGCGTTATAGCGGATCTCCGCTTCGTAAAAGCCCTCCAACTGCAAGTTGAGATCCGTGTTGGTGACCTTGCCGGCTATGGAGTTGGCTTTGTATTCCCCCTTGGGATCATAGGTGCCCTTGGCCATCTGGCTCAGATCCCCGGTACCGGGCACGCCCACTTCCAGGTTCTGCGTCAGCACATTCGCACTCAACGCCACGCCGTCCTCGGAATAGTCCATGTCCTCCATCTCCAGCGTATTGTACCCGGCCCAAATCATGGCACGGAACACGGAGGGATCTTCGCTGGGGGTGATGATCATTTTGAACACGGAACTGTCCACCGGACCGTTCAGCTCACCCAGCCGTCCGGTCAGCGCCTTGAGAATGTTACTATCGCCCACTTCGCCAAATTTGTATTGACTCACTTCACTGGAGGAAGCCATCGTCGCCAGAATACCGGTGACGCGGTCATCCTCTGTCACCTTGGGCACTCGGGTCAGATCAACGACCCGGAAGGGCATTATTTTCTCCTGCAGCAGGCTGCCGTTCAGGCTCAGCTGCGTTTTCATACCCACATCCTTGCCGTCGGCGATCCATCCAGAGGTGGTCATGGTGGCCTCGGTGAGGGTCAGATCGTTTTCCGCTACAGGGATGGATGAGAAGGGGTACTGCTTGGTACTGCTGCTCTGGGCGGCAGGAAGAACGCCGTATTCGTCCGCCAGCTTGAGACTGTAATTCTTCGCGTTGGCAATATCCTCGCCCCAGAGGAACATGGTGGTGTGCAGGGTTGCTGTTTTAAAGCTGCTGTTAGGGCCGATCTTCCCGGTCGAGCTGCGGACATCCACCTTCTGACCGTTGGCAAGACCGTAATCAACGCTTTGCGCCACAATGAAGGGCTTGTTTGCCTCCCCCGCCGGCACGCGCTCCAGAGAGACAACGCCCTCTGCGGTGCGCATTACATCGTCCACGCCCAGCTTGCCGTTGACGGTCAGCAGCAGCGGATAGTAATTGTCGCCGTCAATTGCGCTGATCTCCAGAATGTACTCCAGCTGATCCAGAGCGGAAAGCGGCGTGGTGTTGCTCTCGCCCTTTTCGGCCGACCAGAACTGGGTGGAATCCAGATAGACGGTTATATTTCCCGCCGCATCCGTGGTATAGGTGTCGCCGGTGATGCCGCTGACAAGTGCTCCTGCCCTGGAGCCCAGCAGAGCTGTCTCGCAGTAGCCTCCGTTTTTATAAACGCCGCCGCGAACGGTCACCGGCTTGCTTGCCAGCGGATCGCCGCCCGGCGTGATGAGCGTCACAGATGCCCGGGCGACTTGCCGAAGGCTGAAGGTATTCAAGGGATAAAGCTGCAGCTTTGTGGCGTCCCGCTCGCCGGAACGCAGATTTTCTTTATAGATGGTGCCCAAATAAATATCCGCGCCGGAGCCGGACCGCAGAGACACCTCACTGGCGATTCCGTTGGGTTCGTAAAGCGCCAGCACGCCTTCACTGTTGGTCGTGACCGTTTTGGGCACACCTTTGCCGTCGGTGTATTGCAGCGTAGTTTCCGCTGCAGGCGTCAGCTGGAAGAGATAGAACTTATTTTGCAGCGTTTTCGCTGTCACCTGTACGGCGGCATTCATGCCCGTGGCGGCATGGGTAGCCGTGACGGTTGCGGTGCCGTTGGCCCGGCCGGACAGCGCCATTTTGGTTTCGGGAAGGTAGGACTTAAAGGAGAAGTTTCTGATGTCCTCATACAGTCCGCCCTGCTTGTAGTTGACGGAAATGGCATTGTTGTTGCTGGAGAGCCACCGGATGCCGTCTTTAAAGGAGTTCCATCCGTACTCGTCATAGTTGATGCCTATGTACTCGATCAGCCCCAACTCCTGGCGCAGCTGCAAAATTTTATCTGTTTCGGTGGGCAGGCTGCCGCTGACCTTGGAGGTATTGTCCATGGTCAGCTTAGAAATCGTGTCTCCTTTGCCGTCCTGCACCTTCAGTGCGTCGGCATTGTAGACATACAGGGGGAAGGAGTCGGTGCTGGGAGATTCCTCACCGGGATTCTCCACGCTCAAAACCACTTGATAGGTGTCCTTCAGATTGCCGGCTTTCACACTCTGTAATGACAGGGGGAAGCTCCCGGAGGTGCCGGATAGGCGCTCACTGTCCACCACTTTGGTGGTGGTGTTGTCCTCTGTGACCCGGGTAATGGTCAGTGTGGGCTGTTGAGGGGCGCCGTCAGTGGCGTTTTCCACCGACCAGTCGATATTGACGGGGCCGTCGGTATCCTTGAGGTAAATGCTCTGGGGCGGTGTCAGCTTGGCTGTGGCAGGCGGTGCCTGCACGATGATCCAGGCAAGTGCCGACAGGCGGACGTCCTCACTCCCGGCGTTGGGGTGCGGCATGGAAACCAATACCGTGTAGGCCGGGGTATTGCTGTTGGAGAGCTTGGAGAGCACATTCTTCTCGATCCGCACGCTGTTTTCATCTTTGCCGGCAGTATAAGTCGCAACGGGCTTAAGGCCGCTCAGCGCCGCCTCCCTTGTGTGGTTGCCCTCATACAGGTCAATCCTGTATTTGAAGTCTTTGCCCGATGCCATCAGCGTGGCGTTGGAGCTCCACAGCACGGTGGCGGGCTGATTTACCCGCGTCACGATGGACGCGCCGCCGGGGATCACCAGTGCCAGGGACTCGCCTGCCGTCACGGTATAGGGCTTTGACTCGCCCGTCACATCATCGGCAGTTTCCACAGTCCCGTTGTCCGCCGTAAAGGTAAAGATGACGCGTCCCACCTTGGCTCCTGTGGTGGTAACAACGCCGGTATCCTCGTTGATGGTGGCAATGAGCGGGTCACTGCTGCTCCATTTACCGGTGGTGTAGCTGGCCTGCTCACCGCTTGCCCCCAAAACCTTGGCCTTAAGCGTGGGGCGGGCGGTTGCAGCGAGGGAAATCGTATAGTCGGCGGAATTCGCTTCCGGGACGACCTCCACCGTGTGCGCGGAAACTTTCCTTTGCACCGTGAACTGCCGGGTCAGGGGAAGAACATTCACCCAGTTAGAGTTAGACTCGTCTCGCTCGCCCTCGTTGGCCTGCAGCGTCACCGTATAGGTGCGGTCGAAATCAGAGGGTGGTGCGATTGCGTAGTCGCTAATGGTGAAGCCTTCGCTCTCTGGGTCCAGATAGACCTGCAGATGGGTCGGTTCAACCGCGGAGTCGTACCTCAGTTCGAGGCGGAAGGGGGCTTCCTTCTGCTCTGTTCCTGTCGGGGTGTGATAATTGATGTATACGGTCTGGTAGGCCCGCTCCGTGTTGGCCTGCATCGTGAACGATGCCTTGCCGTTGGCGTAGTCGGCGGTCAGTGCGGTGGGAGCGTTGCGCATCAAGACGCTCTTCAGCGCAACGTCGGCAATCGAGTTGCTTGGATAGTGTGAGGTATCCAGCGGATGGCCGAAAACATCTTCCACGCCGGTCATACCATTGACGGTGACCGTGGTGTCATCCATATCCTGCACTGGGTACCAGAGCATTGCCGTGACGCCGCAGCTGTTCATGGAAAGCGCAGCGGCGCTATACTCTTTGCCGTTGATGGTCACGCGGGCATTTCCAAGCTTCACGAACTCGTTAAAGGTAACTGTGATGGGCACGTGCTGTCCGCTGGCATAGGTTCCCGCCGGGGCCGTGACGCTTTGAATGGTGGGATTGTCCGTGTCCACCAGCATGGCTGTAACATTGCTGTTCTTGGTGGTGGCCCAGGAATTTTGGATTTCGCCCTGTACACTTTTCATATACAGTCGGAAGGGCAGCCAGTACCGTTGATTCCCTCTGTTTTGCGTGGTAGACTGCAGGGAGATGTTGACCGTACTGCCCTTGTTAATCGTACAGTTCGGCGGTCTTGTTTCGCCGCCGCTGATCCCCAGAGGTGTTCCATTGAACATGTACTCCGTCAGACAGAACGGGGCATAGACTTGAGGGGTTCTAGAATTAGGATTGCCATACGGCGCAGGGCCGGTATAGGCCTCTACATTGGTACTCCAGTCAAACTCGATGCTGGCGTCGATTTGGTATGGCTGATAAAATGGGTCGGAGCCGGCGGGAAGCACCGAGTTGCGGGCGCCCTCCAAAATTCTGATGGTATCGCTTAGCGCAACGAAGTCCGAATTGTTGGCACCGGTGCCAGCATTGTATCCATCCGCCAGCAAAGGAATAGACAAATCATCATATAATACGGTTGTATTTTTGACTTCTTTTTCATAGTTCGGCGCGGTCATTTCTGTTTTTATTGTGGGGACGTTAACCGTCTTTATTAGCTTGAGCTGATGGTGGTCGGCATAGCTGGCGCCGTCATAGAACACCAGATTATCCGCATCGTAAAATTCGATCATCCCCAGCAGGTCGCCATAGGAATAAGTATTATCGTGCCAGGCTTTGTTATTTCCTTTGGTTTTAACCTCGACAGTGATTTGACAACCACCTAAACTGTCCCTCGAGCCTACGTCATAGGTCAGCTTGTAGGACCCGTCGTCTTGCTCGACGACCGTACTCTCCCCGCCTATCGAGACCTCCACACTGTCGATATACTCGCTGAGCTGGCCTTTTTGAATGCGGTAGGAAAAGCCGACCGGTCTTCCTTTGTATACAGTAAAACGCCCGGAGACACATCTGTTGTTGTTTGCGTAAATCCCCAGCGTTAGGCTCATCATGCCGCTCATATCCACCGTCTCAACGCCCACAGGCGATGTGGCAGAGGCGGAATACTGCAAACTGATGCCCTGCAGCTCCAGCTGCTCCATCAGGCTATTGAGATTCTCCAGTGCTTCCCCGGTAAACTCCCTGCCGGAGAAATAGGTGTCCTTGATCCGCTGCAGCTCCTGTTCGATTTGGATCATGGTCTTCAAATCGCCCAGCGCCACCGGAGTCCCATCCACGTCGGCTATACGGGTGAGATCCGTGGCGGGATTTTCCAGCAGCTCCATGACAGCCGCCAGTGTCAACACCTGGCCGTCCAGCGTGATGGTTTGATCCACCTTGAAATTGCCGTCTTCATCCAGCAGCCCCAAAGCGTTCAGCATGGAAAGCACCTGGTCGCTGCTGCCGCCAGTCAGGGCGGAGAGCTGCTCCAAAATCGCCTGATTTTCCTCGGGCGTGTTGCCCAGCGAATCGCTCACCGCTGCAAACGCCGTAGTTGGCAGCAGCGTGAGCGTCATGCACAGGCTCAGCAGCGCCGCTAAAAATCTTTTCTTCATGTTTCCTCATCCTCCTTGGTTTGTTCCTGCTGTTTATTGTTTTTTCTCAATCGTGTGCAAAACACGGTAACGACCACCGCCGCTGCAAAGGAGACGACGGCCACCAGCACATAGCCGCCCGCGTCCTCCCGCAGCAGCATCGCGCCGAACACGCCCCATGCGGCTGTCTGTCCCGGCCCGACGACCGTGCCCGCTGTCTGCATCAGCGCCGCGCACAGCAGCATACACGCTGCGGAGAGGCTTATTGCCTCGCGCCGCTGCCTCCGGCGGGTGTTTTCCCGCACCCGCTGTTTGACGAGTGCGACCCGTCTTGCGGTATCGTACATATCGTTTGAACCTCCTCTCTGGATTCTTTGAAATGCGGCTTAAAAACCCCTTCACTTATATAGGTACAAAAAATCGAAAAAACTCTCACCCAAAACGCAAAATTTTTCAAAAAAATTTGAGAGCCGCCAAAAAGCAGCTCTCAGGGAGTGGATATTCGGTTATTGCTTCCGTGATAATCGGAAAACGGATAGCCTTCCTACCGCCACCAGCAGCACCGGCAGGGCGTAGGCGATGTACTGCGCCGCGCCGCCGTAGGCAATGAGCAAATTGTAGATGGCGTGGAGGGTGATGGCCGCGCCCAGCAGTCCGCAGGTGCCAGCTATTTTAAGCCACGTCCGCCGCCATGTGTATGCAAGCCCGCCTCCTACGATCAAGCCGCAGAGGACGTGCATAGCTCCTGTGCCGAAGCCCCGGAAAAAGATAAAGGAAAAGCGGTCCGCGCCGTTCTGAATGAGATAGCATACGTTTTCAAAGGTGGCAAAGGCGAGGGCTACGGTGATGGCGGCAGCCTTGATTTTATCGCCCTCCGGCTCGAACACCAGCAGATAGAACACCAGCGGCAGCAGCTTCATCATTTCCTCCACCACCGGCGCGATCTCCGCCGTGGCGGCAAGGGCATCCGCCTGACACACCGCCGCAAGGAAGGTATTGATATAGGCTGAAAGCAGGCACACACCCATCCCGGCAATGCAGAACAGGAAAAAGCGGAGCTGCCGCCTGCCCATGCACAGGGCAGCCACCAGCAGCGGGGATACCATGCAGAGGAAGATATTTTCAATATAGGTCACGCCTCCACCGCCTTTCTCGTGGCGGGCAGCAGCCCCAGAATCGCGAGCGTCAGCAGCATATCGCACCAGAAGATGGGGCTTGCCGGTGAGGTATCCGGCCAGAAGCAGCCCGCCGTCCAGAGCAGATATTCCGAACCGGCAAAGCACAGCACGCCGATGTGGAAATGCCGCATATTCCGCGCCGCGCCCATCTGCCCATTGGCGTAGACCAGCCCACGAATGGCGCAGTAAGAGAGCGCGATCATCATGCCGCACCAGATCAGGTTGGAGAGAATGTCCCCGAAGGTGCAGTAGAACGCCAGCAGCGGAAGGCCGAATGCAGGCGCAAGCCATGCCCTGCGGCAGCGGAAACTGCGTTCCTCCGGTGTGGAGAGCGTCGCCTGCAAAATGCGCAGGAAAATTACGCTCGCCACCCAGCCGAACTCCGACACATAAAAGACGCGCGGCGTGGTATCGAACAGCAGCAGATACAGCGTCCAGTAGAGCGCGCCGAGGGCAAAGCAGCCGTAGAAGCACAGCAGCAGGAAGTACGCCTGTCTGCAGCTTTTCCGGTAGGCGATGCCGGAAAGCAGTGCGCCGATGAACGTGACCAGCAGTTGCAGCAGGTTCTCAATCAGCTCCATGAATCCCCTCGCTTTCCCTGTCCTGTTCGTCCTCCCGGCTCATCTGACGCAGCCGGAAGCACAGAACGGTCACGCAAACGCCGAGTAAAAACGCCAGCAGCCCAATGACGATGTATCCCAAGGCAGCACCGCCGTGAAAGATGCTGGCCGCCGTCTCAAAGCCGGAATAATTGCCTGTCTGGATGTTTGCGGCAATGCCGGGCATGGCGAGGGACGCACCGATGAGCAGCGCAAGGCACGCCGCCACAGCGGAGATCATCGTGATCTTATCGCGCCGCAGCCGTTTCTCTCGCTCAATTTTGGCGATGCGCCGCTTCGTCTCCGCAACGCGCTCCTCATGACTCCGCATTTGTGATCCCCTCCCGTTCTAAGAGCCTTCGCAGGCTCTCTTTTCCGCGATACACCATGTTGGTGATCTGTTTTACCGTTTTTCCCGTGACCTCCGCCGCCTGCGCGTAGCTCATATCCTCAAAATAGGTGAGATAGAGGACTTCCCGATAGTCCGGGTTCATTTCATCCATGCAGAAATGCAGGATGCGGTTTCGCTCCTCCGTCCGGATGACCTCCTCCGCCAGCAGCCGTCCGTCCGGCTCGCCGGTCAGCGCATCGAGGCTGAACAAGGGCTTGCGTTTACTCTTATGGCGCAGCGCCATGTGCCGCGCCGCCTTAAAGAGATAGGCCTTGAAGCCGCCGTCCCGTATCTTCGGCTTTTTGGTGAACAGATAGGCAAAGACGTCGAGCATCAGCTCCTCTGCCTCGTGAACGTCATGCAGATAGCCGTCGATATACAAGGTCAGGGGGTCGCCAAATTTTTTCATCAGGACCTCCAGCCCCGCGTCGTCGCCGCTTAGATATTGGCGGTATAAGCTCTCGTCGCACGCCATGCCGTTCACTTCCTTTTTGCGGATGCTTCCAATGCAGAGGGGTATCCGTCAGGTGCTTGCCCTGCCGGAATCGCGGCGCTGTTCCTGAAAGCGCGGGTCAGACGGCTTTTCCGCGTTTTCCGGGATCGCCCATGAGCGCCCGAACCGGGACGCGCCGGGGATCCGCCCCTCGGCGCAATATTGGTTGACCCGCCGCTCTGACACGCCCCAACGGTAGGACGCCTCCCGAATGGAGATATAGCCCTTGATCCCGTTCATACCGCACCTCCGCATGGATAATACTCAACACGATACATTATATACGAATATCCGAAGAAACACAAGGCATCCGGCGAAGTGTTCAGAGAAAAGTTGCGGATAAGGTTGATTTTTTTGGAAAAATCCTCCGAAATCTGGCCAAAACGCCTTGTTCAGATTGTAGTATGGGTAGAGGGGGAAAACGGGGGTACGGAGTAGTCAGCAAGCACAGCAAGCGAGTACCCGCTTGCGGATTTTGCGCTGTTCAGGTCCCCTGCCCGAACAGTCAAAATTGCTTGCTGGGGCGCGGGTCTCCGGTGGAGACCTCAAAGCGTGAAACGCTTTGAAGCGCTGACCGAGCCGACAGGCGAGACCCCAGACCCTTATGAGAAACGGAGGCTGCCTATGGCGAACCGAAAGCGGAACATTCAGATGAAGTTCTATGTGACGGAGGAGGAAAAGCGGCTCATAGATGAAAAGATGGCGCAGCTCCCCACACGGCGGTACGGCGCGTATCTGCGGAAGATGGCGATAGACGGGTATATCATCCAGCTTGACACCACGGATATCAAGCGGATGAACGCCGCCCTGTCTGCCATCGGCCAGAACATCAACCAGATCGCCAAGCGGGTCAACGCGGGAGGCGGCGCGTACAAAGCGGATATGCGGGAGATACAGGAGAGGCTGGATGAGAAAAGGGTAGACAGCACAAGCCGTCGCAGGGAAAATGCAGTTTTCCCTGTTCGCGGCAACGCCGCCAAGCTTGGAACACGGCAGGGCTGTGTGGAGAGTTCAGCCCTCGGCAGAGCGCACAACGCCTCATGGGGTCCCCGCAAAGGT
>OGPS01002352.1_pt1 | contig 12013 bp, 9 predicted proteins | sample 1552931 | NCBI WGS metagenome assembly OGPS01 (sample SAMEA2580252, study PRJEB22360) | human gut metagenome | biome: human gut; feature: human-associated habitat; material: faeces | place: Denmark | collected 2008/2010 | reverse complement strand
TTCAACCAAAAAGGAAGAACATTATTCATAAGTTCGTCCTTATACTGATTCGCCAATTTCTTAAAATCCATCATCTTCATTCTTTTTTAAATAGGGCTGGGAACGTTTTTTATCCGGCATGCATCTAAACCAGCCCTTTACATTCACATTATTTATCTGTTGTATAAGAAATTACATCTCTTACCCAAATATCTGCTCCTTCAACGGGGTTTACCCATTTACAAGTCACGGTATATTTGCCATAAGACTGTACATAATTAAAGAACAACTCATGCTTACGGTGATTATACTTCAGCGGAAGCTTGCATACCTCAATCAATCTATCATTGAAATACACTTCCAGTTCAGCAACGTAATCTTCGGGCACATTCTCACCTTTCAATTCACCTTTAATGACAGCCCCCACACCTTCAAATTCGAAGGTCGGGAAATTAGCAATCCAATTCTCCACTACCACTTTTTTATCAACTTTCAAGCCTTCGAAGCTAATCTCCAATTGTGCAGGTTCCAGTTCTTGAAAACAGATAGTCACCTCATCGCTTCCAACTTTTCCACCGTTTTTTTCTATCATTTGTAAAGCGTGCCCAAAACTCAATTCACATCCTTTATTAAAGCTCACTGTATTATTGAAAGGAATATCTTCGACTACAGTCAGCTCTTTTCTGAATTTCTCAGGAATGCGATTATACCCAATCATTGTTCCCAAAATTCCCCCGGAAGAAGCCGGATTACAATCTGAATCCTGACCGGCACGTGTAGAAATATCAATCGTCTTCTCAAAGTCACCCTGCCCGTAGAGAAGCCCTAAAATGATATATGCACCGTTCACATAAGTCTCAATATTGAAAGGCATCTCAACCCCATCTGGACAAGCAATATCATTGGATCCCCATTTTTTCTCTATTTCTTCCCAACATTTTTTCCAATCCTCTGGATACTGTTTATGCCAATTTATAACATCAGCCATGCATGCATGAAAACGACTTTCCCGAGGAATAGACCTCAACGCCTCCGTCACAACATACTCAACATCATCGCTCACATAAGCCAAAGAGTACATGGCTGCTACATATACACCACCATACCAGCCATCGCCATACGCCATGATGTGTCCTACACGATCGCAAATTTCAGTAGCACTATTTACCATACCTGGAGCCATGATACCTGCAAAATCCGCTTCAATCTGAAAATCCAGACAATTGGCATGGGGATTATTTTTCCAATGCCCGCTGGCGGGAGGAGTCAAGCCATGAAGAAGATTGTAACGGGCCATCTGATTGGCATGACACAAAGGGTATTCTTTAGCCAAAAAGGCTGTGGCAAAAGAATCGGCCGGAGCATCCAAACCGCATCTTTCAAAAGTCTCCACAAAAGTCAGGTCGACATATACATCGTCATAAAGGCCGCCACCACCATCGTACCATTTTTTAATTTCACCCGGTCCCCAAGGCATCACTATCGAATCCGGAATCATAGTAGACAGATAGCGGAACTCTGTAGGACCTCCATACGTACAGCCGATAACCTGACCGGCCCAAGCACCTTTTACTTTATCAAACAGAGCATCTTTTGATAGAGTAAGATTCAAATTCTCGTTTTGAGAACCACCACATGAGCATAAAGTTGCCACCAAACAACCACTCAATAAAATTTTTCTAATTTTCATCATATCTATTATTAAGGTCAATTTTTTGTTTTCATCCAATAACGTTCAATCTCTTCCAATGATTTTCCGGTGGTCTCCGGCACCAGTTTCCAAACTATCAGCATGTAGGGAATACACATGGCAGCAAACAGGAAGAATGTTCCGGCGGGGGTAAGATTTTGGAGCATCCAGGGGGTAAGCTGCCCAATCAAGTATGTACCTATCCACAATGCAAAACCGGCAATGGACATGGCCAGTCCACGCACCCGGATTGGATACATTTCGGAAAGCAATACAAACACGACTGCGCAAATGGAAACCGCACAGCAAAACACATAGAACAAAAAGAAAACTAGCAGGAATAGGCTTGAAATGCCCCATGATTCTCCGGCAATAAAATAAAAGCCTATCAATACCAATGAAAGAATCATGCCTGAAACACCGTAATACACCAATTTCTTACGACCCACTTTATCAATAATGGCAAGAGCCAGTACAGTAGTCAGGGTATTGACTAGCCCCACCAACACCTGATAGAACAAGGAATCACCACCGGAAAGGCCAGCCCCTTCAAAGATGGAAGGACCATAATACAAGACTGCATTCACTCCCATAAACTGTCCGAGGATGGCTATACATACACCAATAATAACGGCTTTCATAATACCCGGCGACAAAAGCAAGGACCACTCTGATTGGGTTTCGGAAGTAAGAACAGACTTCGTTTCGTTCAATTGCACCAACGCTTCTTTGGAAGAGCTGTAAATGTGCTCCAAAATATTGACCGCACGCTCTTCACGATTGCGGACAATCAGCCAACGCGGACTTTCCGGAATAAAAAAGACAATGGCAAAGAACAGCAAAGCAGGCAAAGTCTCCATTCCCAACATTCCTCTCCATACTTCATTCACAAAAATCCAGTTAAACCAGCTATCGGCAGCTCCTGCATGGGTCTCAGCATACATAAGCAACTGATAATTCATTAGATAAGCTCCTAAAAAGCCAATGGTAACCGCTAATTGATAAAGTGATACCAAGCGTCCACGATACTGAGCTACCGACACCTCGGATATATAAAGAGGGGATACAATGGAAACCACACCGATACCTACACCTCCGACAATACGGTAAACCACCAACTGATTGAAATCTGCACATACCGCACAACCGATAGCAGACATGGAAAAGAGTATGGCCGACAGAATCATGGTACGTTTACGACCAAGCTTGTCACTTAAAATACCAGCAAAGAGCACTCCTACAATGGAACCTATCAACGCACAGCCTACATACCACCCTTGCGACATGGTATCTAAATTAAACTGAGCGGTTACCTTGGCAATGGTACCGGAAATGACTGCTGTATCATATCCGAAAAGAAATCCTCCCAAAGCAGCCACAACAGACAAGAAAACTACATAACCAATATTGACCGAAGATTTCATAGTATAAAATTTATCGATTAAATTCAAATTATTCTTTTACAAGTTGCTTATAAACAGTACCGAAGCGATCGGTCACCAGTACTTCTATGCGAGCCTTTTTATCTTTAGGAACAGCCTTAAACAAATGATTGGTAGGAAAAGCATTCACCCAGAGTGCACCCATCTTTTCACGATCGGAAAAAGCTTCTACAGCAGCCGGATCCAAACCTTTACAACGGGTCATCTCACCCATACAAGTACCATTCTCGAACCACTCTACCTTCCACTGCTCATCCCAATTCCAGACATTGGCCAGCACTTCTTCGGGAAACTCTTTCGAACTACCCGGAGCATAAGCCTGAAACTGGTATTCCAGCGGATAATCTACCGCTTTGTAGTGCCACTTCACCTGATTACCATCTACCTCATAAAGTCCAAAGCCTTGGGGGGTACCGTCAGAACAAAGCATGGATTTCCAAAAACCTGCACATACAGCAGCTGTATTGTGTTCCATTAACCGGTCGTTGAACACCACGTTACCGTTCACATGGGTATGTCCGGTAATGAGGTGTGCCTCATGGTCTTTCAGCAAATCATACAGACTATTGGCATTGCTTGTCTCGTCGGGTAGCAAGGCATTGAACTTGATGTCCTTGGTAGTGCTGGAAGGAATATGCATCATTACAAATACCAGATGATCTTTCGGCACCAAAGCCAAATCTTTCTCTATCCATTGCAGTGTACGTTCATCAATGTAACCTATATAACGATAATCCCTATTGATATAAAAACAATTGTCTAGTATAATATAATGTGCCTTTCCACGATTGAAAGAATAATAAATGGGACCAAAATAGTCCTCATAGGTCTTGTATGAATGTTCAAAAGAACGTACACCCATTTCCATATCATGATTTCCTATGATACGGTAAACAGGCAATCCCAGACCGCCAGACACTTGAATGTAATCTGGGTATAAACCAGGAGTATTACCCACAATGTCACCACAATCCAACACGAAGGCATCACGCTCCTTGGCATACTTTTCCATAAAGGCTCGTGCCTTACCTACATAAGAACGATAACTGTCTAAATGCTCCTGACAGCTGACTTGCACATCAGTCTGTACCATAAACACATGCTTCATATCATCTTTCAGATTCCTCTTCAATTCAAAATCATACTTTAAACGGCCTTTCTTAAGCGGGAAAAAGAAAGCGATATGCCCACCACCCTCTTGCGGCAGATAACCTGCAGGCGTGGAAAGATATACAAACCGAGCATCCCGGTTGCGCGGCAACTCATAACGGCCCTGAGCATCAGTCAGCACCACGTCAAAACCATCTGTCACCACAACACCAGCAAGCCCTTTGCCTTTACAGGTCACCACGCCTTCAACGGGATCTGGATAAATTGCAGCCTGCATGATTGAGACAACCAAGAACAGACAACAACTGCAAAACAATCTGAGCATAAAATTCATAATCACTTAATATTGAAATATTCCTTATACCTATTACACAAGTGTCCTGCCTGCAAATATGCTGATTGGGGACTCATAAAATGAGAAAACTCAAAAGTGATGGCCTTGTCATAACCGGCTCGCTTGGCAGCCTCCAGCTTCATCCGTAACTTGTCAAACTTAATAGGCAAAAAGTCGATGGGCATGTCACGATCAAAGGTTTCAGCGTTTGTCCAACATTTCATGCCATACTTATCAGCCAGCTTTTTGTTCACCGTAAAGAAAGCATCCAGTTCATCGTAATCGATATGTCCGTCCTGAAAAGCACAGGCGTCAACCACATCATGAATGCCATCGAAAATTTCATTCCACTCCCTTTCATGCTCCTGAACAGAAACCGCATCCTCCTTTGTCAACTTATCTGTACCCATCACGGCCTTTTTCCCGTCAATCCACGGAGAAATAAAAGTCGGCAAACCGCCGGAGACATCCTTGCATTGTTTGCCCATCGCATGAAAGGCATCAATGGCACCCTTCGTCTTACGGCTTATCTCACCACTGATATACCATCCGCCGAAACTCTTGTACTTCTCACCGTACCTGCTCCACACCTCATCAATCACATACTTGTTATCCTCAACCTCCCACGAAAGGTCACCGGTATCCCAGTACTTGCCCGAATCATATAAACCAAAATAGAACTTCATGTGATATTTCCCCGCCAGCCGAAGGAACATGTCCAACAAATCGACGGAAGGCATATAACACCCTTTGCCCAGCAAATGCGCCGAAGGATAAGTAATGAATTTGCGATAACCCGACCGGATCATTATGACCGTGTCAATTCCAATACTCTGCATATACCGGAAATCCTGATCCCATTCCCTTTCCCCCCAATTCTGATGGGGAATATCATGGGATATCTCATCCAAGAACGTGCCGGTAATTTTAAGTGCATCGCCCATGGGAACTAGCATGGAAGAGGCAGACTCTTGAGAAAAGAAGCAATCCCCATCACCCTCTCGCCCCAACAATGAAGGGGCCATGAATGCAGACGCACCGAACAAAGCGGTCCTCTTTAAAAAATCCCTGCGTGTTTTCATTATTAATAAAATTAAGATCAACCATTATATATTAAACCTATCGAATACACTTTTTTAAGATAAAAAATCAATTATGTTTTTCATTGTTTTAGATATTAATTGTTATTATTCAATTATCACGCTGCAAATATAGATATATTTATTATATTTGCAAGACTTAATAAAGTATTTAATTAATATATAACCTACAATTAATATATATTAACGCGTAATTACAAAACAATTTACATAATAACAAATCAAATACATAATATTTCAGAATAATAAATCCGTATTTATTAATATAATAAGCAAAATAGAGTAAATAACATAAAAATACATACATATGAAACAGAATTTATTAAAAGAAATGGAAACCGGGAGCAAGAATGCACTCTTAAAAAAAAGGATCATCACACATTATATATATAATGGGAGCTCCACTATTACCGATTTGGCCAAGGAACTCGATCTGAGTGTGCCCACAACCACCAAATTCATCAATGAAATGTGTGAGGACAACTATATAAACGACTATGGGAAACTGGAGACCAGTAGCGGCCGCCATCCAAGCCTATACGGACTCAACCCGGAATCAGGATACTTCATTGGAGTGGACATTAAGAAATTTGCCATAAACATCGGACTGATCAATTTCAAGGGGGATATGGTGGAAATCAAGATGAACATACCATACAAGTTCGAAAATACACAGGAAGCTTTGGAAGAACTGTGTGCACTCATCCGAAACTTCATAAAGGGAACGGAAATCAACGACAAGAAGATAATGAACATCTGCATCAACATCTCCGGAAGAGTAAATCCGGAATCAGGATATAGTTTCAGCATGTTCAACTTTTCAGAGCGTCCTTTGGCGGATGTACTGAATGAAAAGATAGGATACCCGGTCTGCATAGACAACGACACAAGGGCCATGACCTATGGAGAGCATATGCAAGGATGCGTCAAAGGGGAAAAGGACATCATCTTTGTCAACATAAGCTGGGGACTCGGAATCGGCATCATCATAGACGGGAAGGTATACACGGGAAAATCTGGATTTTCCGGAGAATTCGGGCATGTCAATGTTTTCGATAATGAAATACTGTGCCACTGCGGCAAAAAAGGATGCCTGGAAACGGAAGCCTCAGGATCGGCACTACACCGCATCCTGTTGGAAAGAATCGGTAGCGGAGAAAGTTCCATACTATCAAAACGGACTGCAGAAAATCCGCCCACCTTGGATGAAATCATCACCGCAGTCAATAAAGAGGACTTGCTATGCATTGAGATAGTGGAAGAAATAGGCCAAAAACTGGGAAGGCAAATAGCTGGATTAATAAGCATATTCAATCCGGAACTAGTAATAATCGGGGGTACACTATCATCAACAGGAGACTATATAGTGCAGCCAATCAAAACGGCAATAAGGAAATACTCATTGAATCTGGTCAACAAAGACGCCACGGTGACTGTTTCCAAGCTAAAAGACAAGGCTGGAGTAGTTGGGGCCTGCATGCTGGCACGGAGCAGAATGTTCGAAATTTAAAACGACCATTGCCAGCATAATGGGATTGACAAAGAGTATACCAAGAACGCAACTATCATATGCAAAAATATTGAAAAAGCGAGTCAGTAGTTGGTTACTGATAAAAGCACAGAATAAACCAGCATCATGATAACCGATTTCCAATACTGCCTCATATTGTGGAATTCGAAAATGCAGATTATTAAACTGTCAATAAAGAGAAGATGGGATCTATAGGATATACTCGGAAATATTACGAACATAACAAAGATTTGGGAAAGTATACCCTAAGATAAGGACAGAAAAGCAAGAAGCCATCATTACGGGTATCTATATTACTATAATTCCCTATCTGTAGCCTGCGTAGTGGGTTTAGGTGACGGAAAGAGGTTGTGGCAATCACAATCTCTTTCTTTTTATGATACATGGGGCAAGCTGTTGCATTTCAGATAAAATCCTTTACCTTTGCCGGCAAACACATTTATCAAGATATCAGGATGAAGAAAGTACTTAAATTGGCTGGAGGATTCATGGTCGGGGCATGCATCGGTTTCGTAGGAGTAATAGGTGTAAGAGTCCTGGTTTTGGGAGACTCGTTCGACGGTTTACACAGCAAGTTTGCCGAAACCGGCATGCTGGAGACAGTAGGAGTTTCCTTGTTAGCCATACTGATTCTGCTATTCTCCATCTTCCTGCAAGTACTTCTGCACGAAGGCGGGCATCTTGTCTGCGGACTGGCAACCGACTACCGCTTCGTCTCCTTCCGCATCTTCAACCTTACCTTCATACGGAAAGACGGGAAATTATGCATCAAGCGTTTCAGCCTTGCCGGAACGGGAGGCCAATGCCTGCTTACCCCACCCGAAAGGCCTCTTGAAGATATCCCAACCACCTTGTACAACCTGGGTGGAGTGCTTGCCAACCTGCTGACCGCCATCCTTGCCTTCCTCCCCCTGCTGACCGTAGACGGGCTGCCTTACCTGCTGAAATTCTTCCTTCTGATGCTCTCTTTGATTGGCATTCTCCTTGCAGGGATGAACGGCATCCCCATGAAGATGGGCGGCATCGGCAATGATGCCGACAACATGCGCCTGCTTCTCAAGGACAGCAAGAGCAAGCAGGCACTGGTCACCCAGCTGCGCATCAACGCACTGGTGCAAGAGGGCATGCGTCCTAAGGACATGCCTGCCGAATGGTTCAGCCAAACGGAAGACATCAACTACAAAGATGCCCTGCAGGTCACCATAGCCTTGATAAGCGCCTCGCGCCTGCTCGACTGCGAAGAATGGGAAGCCGCCTACAATGCATTTGAGAAAATAATGAGCCACCGGCACGAAGTCATCGGGCTTTTGATAAAGGAAACCGCTTGCGAGCTGCTCTTCACCGCATTGGTGACAAAGAGGACCGCACGGGCAGAAGAATTATATACCGATGAGCTGGATACCTACATCCGGCAATATAAGGATGTGACGTCTTCCAAACAGCGGCTGCTCTGCGCCCTGGCACTCTACCGGGACAAGGATACGGCAAAGGCAAAAGAGATTTACGAAGCCACCTGCCAACGGAAAAACAAATACCTGATGCAGGGAGAAGTAGATTCGGACATAGCCTTGATGAAATCAATCCTTACCGCCAAGAATGCCTTGTAAGATGGAACGATATTTCTTTTACTTGTTATATCTGCTGCTTGGCTGCTCACTATGCGGTTGTAGCAGAAAACAAGCGCCAAAGCAGACACAAGACCCGGATACGGAGACCACCATCCCGTACGCCGGCACCGTAGCGGCATCCGTCCCTCCGGCTCCGGCCAAAAGCCGGACAGCCCGCTACCTGGACTCCCTCGGTTTCGTCAACATCGCCGAAGCGGACAGCAGCATCGCCATCGACTTGATGTACACCCGTGCCGACAACTTCACCGGAACCCTATTGTACGAAGACCTGAAAGAAGCCTACCTGCACCCCGATGCCATGAAAAGCCTGAAGCGGGCACAACGCCTACTGAAAGAACAGTACCCCGGCTACAGCCTCATCGTCTACGACGCAGCGCGCCCCTTGTCCGTACAGCAGAAGATGTGGAACGTAGTGAAAGGAACCTCCAAATACATCTATGTCTCCAACCCCTCACGCGGCGGCGGCCTGCACAACTACGGGTTGGCAGTGGACATCAGCATACTCGACGATAAAGGAACCCCTCTGCCCATGGGCACCCCGGTAGACCATCTGGGCAGGGAAGCCCACATCACAGAAGAAGCCGTGCTCGTGGCACAAGGCAAGCTGACGGAACAAGAACGTGAAAACCGGCTGCTGCTCCGGCAGGTAATGAAAGAAGCCGGATTCCACCCGCTACCCAGCGAATGGTGGCACTTCAACCGCGTCAGCAGGCAGACGACAAAGGAGCGATACCGGGTCATCCCTTAACTCTCACCCCCAGCTTGTCCGGAAACTTAAATTTGCTATCGCTTTGACGCGGATGACGCAGATGACGCGGATTTTTAATATTCTTAATCTGTATTATCAGCGTCATCTGTGTCTGAAAAATAATCAGATAGAAAGCTGCGAATTTATGCCCCACTTTGTCCTTTTTGAGATAACTTTGCATCAGAATAAATAAGCCAAGCCATGCCTTTATCCCAAGACACCCTCCGCTTCATCCGCGAGCATCGCCGCGACGACGTGCGCAGCCTTGCCTTGCAGGCACGCCGCTACCCTTCGGTAGACATGCCCGCCGCCATCACACAGATTTCCGGCTGGCAGATTGCCAAAGAGAAGATACCCGCATGGGCCGAGAACGAGCATATACTCTACCCCGCCCACCTTTCTCTGGAACAATGCTCCTCCCAAGCAACGGCACAGTATAAAGCGGAGATTATAACTAACCTGCTACATACAGAACAAGAACATCCCGCGCAGAACAGTACCCCCGCATCAGCCGGCACCTTTACCGACCTCACCGGAGGTTTCGGCATCGACTGCGCCTATCTCTCCTCCCGCTTCGGGCATGCCACTTACGTCGAGCGCCAGGAAACCCTCTGCCAGATAGCCGCACACAACTTCCCTGTCCTCGGCCTGAACCACATCTCCGTCTGCCACGCAGACAGCGTCCGCCATCTGCAAGAGATGGACCCCGTGGACTGTATATTCATAGACCCTGCCCGCCGCGACGGACACGGCGGAAAGACCGTAGCCATCGGCGACTGCGAACCCGATATAGCCGCCCTCGAAGAACTGCTGCTACGCAAGGCAAGACACGTACTGGTAAAACTCTCCCCCATGCTCGACCTCACCCTTGCCCTGAACGATTTGAAGCATGTACGAGAGGCACACATCGTCTCCGTGGGCAACGAATGCAAGGAACTGCTGCTCTTGCTGGGACAAGGCGAAGGAGTGCCGGCAGACGACATCCCCATCCATTGCGTCAACTTCACCGGTGTACCGGCTCCCCAAGCCCTCGTCTTCACCCGCCGGCAGGAGAAGGAGCGTGCATGCCCCTACACCCCTCAACTGAAATCATACCTCTACGAACCGAATGCCTCCGTGCTGAAAGCCGGTGCATTCCGCAGCCTCTCCTCATTGTATAAGGTGGAAAAACTGCATCCCAACAGCCACCTCTACACCTCGGACCACTTCCTGCCGGACTTCCCCGGCCGCAAGTTCCGGATTACCTCCTCCTGCGGCTTCGGCAAGAAAGAAGTGAAAGAGATGCTGGCTGCCGAGAAAAAGGCGAACCTCACCGTGCGCAACTTCCCCGCCACCGTGGCCGAACTGCGCAAACGACTGAAATTGGCCGAAGGGGGAGGCACTTATCTCTTTGCCACTACTCTGGCAGACGAGAAGAAGGTACTTATCCGCTGCCAGGCTACGGGATAAGACACCAACCCCTATACCTTCCCCTGCACGAGATGTACATCTCATGTTGCTCGAGATATATATCTCATACAGTCCGAGATGTACATCTCGTGCATCTTTAGCATCAGTCTGCCAGATGACGGCAAAGGGAGATACCGCCGAAAAGGTACTACCTCCAAGAATTTATGTAACCTCATTGTAACTGAATCGTTATCTGTTCTTCAACGCTCCGCAATCTCCACGTAACGGCAACCCTCTACTTTTGCGGCAGATTATTAACAGATAATAACAAGTATGAAACAGATTTTGAGAGCATTCTTATTCTTACTCCTATTCACCGCCACCGTCAATACGGCCATTGCCGACGAAAAAGCAAATGTCACGAAACAAGGAACTGTACGTGGACGCATCATCGACGCCACTAAACAAACTCTCCCGGGCGCATCCATCTACATCGAGAAACTACACACTGGCGTGACGAGCGACGTCAACGGCTTCTACACTTTCTCTAACCTTGACCCGGGAACCTATACAGTAAAGGTGAGCTACGTGGGCTACTCTCCCGTAGAACTGAAAATCACCATCCCCGCAGGCCGTACACTGGAAAAAGACGTCGTACTGAACGAAGGCGTGGAGTTGCAGGAAGTGGTGGTAGGGGGGGGCCTTCCGGGGCAGCGGCCGGGCCGAGCTGTACCTTCCAGGGACAGCGCCGTGCCATCAACTCACAGAAAAACAACATGGGGATTACGAATGTAGTCTCTGCCGACCAGGTAGGCAAGTTCCCCGACTCCAACATCGGTGACGCCCTTAAACGCATCTCCGGCATCAACGTGCAGTACGACCAAGGCGAGGCACGCTTCGGGCAAGTGCGGGGCACGAGTGCCGACCTCAGCTCCGTCACCATCAACGGCAACCGCGTTCCCTCTGCCGAAGGCGATACGCGCAACGTACAGCTCGACCTCATTCCGGCAGACATGATTCAGACCATCGAAGTGAACAAGGTAGTAACCGCCGATATGGACG
>OGPS01002350.1_pt1 | contig 12022 bp, 12 predicted proteins | sample 1552931 | NCBI WGS metagenome assembly OGPS01 (sample SAMEA2580252, study PRJEB22360) | human gut metagenome | biome: human gut; feature: human-associated habitat; material: faeces | place: Denmark | collected 2008/2010 | reverse complement strand
TGCGGAGAGGGCACGCAAATCGGCATACAGCGCCTGTCTTGGGGCATACAATGTATTGATGCCATTTTGCTGACGCACTACCACGCCGACCACTGCTCCGGGCTGCCGGGAATGCTGCTTGCCATCACCAAAGCCGGGCGGACAGCGCCGCTGCACATCTACGGCCCAATTGGGCTGGAGCGCATCGTCAGCGGGCTGCGGGTGATTGCGCCGTCGCTGAGCTGCCCCATCGTGCTGCATGAAATCATCGACGATTATTCGCCGTTTGCCGCCATTGGGCTGACGATAACGCCCTTTCCGCTCAGGCATGAGATGCCCTGCATCGGCTACCAGTTTCATCTGCCGCGTCCGGCGCTGTTTGACCCCATCCGCGCGCGGGCGCAGGAGATTCCGGTGAAGCTGTGGAGCATCCTGCAGCGCGGCGAAACGGTCAGCATGGACGGGCAGACGTACTATCCGCATCAGGTGCTGGGGCAGCCGCGGCGGGGGATTACGTTCGTTTACGCGACGGACACGCGCCCTGTGCCGGGCATTGTGCGCATGGGGCAGGACAGCGACCTGATGATATTAGAGGGGATGTATGGCGCAGAGGAAAAGCTGCCGCTGGCGCACAAAAACTGCCACATGCTCTTCCGGGAAGCGGCGCAGTTAGCGCGGGATGCCGGAACGAAGCGGCTGACGCATTTCTCGACGTCGATTGAGACGCCGGAGGAATTTCTGCCGAACGCGCAGGCGGTGTTCCCGGAAACGACGTGCGCAACGGACGGCATGACGCTGACGCTACGCTATCCAGAGGAAGCATAATAAAAACTTCCGGGACAATTTTATTCCGAAGGAGTGTACCGAAGGAGTCCAGAGGGCGATCGGAAAGCCCTCTGGAAGCATGGCGATTACCAGAAAGATAGAAAAAACAACTATGCCATCATAACAATTGCCATCAGCAAAATTGGAGGAATCATCACCATGCCAAGCGAATTGGAACGATTCAACGAGCGGATGCAAGCCTTCTTCGCGCCGCTGTGGCCGGGGGAGGAAAAGCCGCTGGTGCTGGGCGAGGGGTGCAGTGAGCGCCCGCCCGTGATGCTCATCGGAGAAGCGCCGGGGGAACAGGAAGCCATGTCCGGGAGACCTTTTGTCGGCAAGGCAGGGAAGAACCTCGATGGCTTCTTGACAGTGCTGCAATTAAACCGTGAGGATATTTATATCAGCAACGTCGTGAAAATCCGCCCGACGAAGGTGAGCGAAAAAGGGCGCGTGTCCAACCGCACGCCGAACCGCGAGGAACTGGCGCTGTTCACACCGTATTTGCTGGAGGAAATCCTGCTCGTGCAGCCGAAAATGCTCGTCACGCTGGGGAATACAGCACTTCACGCGCTGCTGGGCGCGAAAAGCACCATCGGGGCGTGTCACGGGCAGGTGCTGACGGCGCATGTTCAGGCGGACAAGCAGGCGGGGGATTTCCCGCTGTTCGCGCTGTATCATCCGGCGTCGATTATCTATAATCAGAAGTTAAAAGACGTGTATCAGGCGGATTTGGAGCGGCTGCACGGCGTGCTGGCGGCGCAGTGACAATTCAGACGAAAAAATGTATCTTTGAGACAAAAAGCATAGCCAAACGGCGAAAAAACTGCTATACTCAAAGTATCAATTCACGCGGAAGGAGGTACGGGACGTGATAGACTTCATCATGACAAATCTGCCCATCATAGTTTGCTTTGTGCTGGGGATTGGACTGCTGATTATGGAAGCACTGATGCCGGGGTTCGGCATTGCAGGCTTCAGCGGCATTGCGCTGGAGGTCGTCGCGCTGGTGCTGACGTGGCAGCAGCACGGCACGATGGCGACGCTGGGGATGCTGCTGATTGTGCTGTCCGTGCTGGCGATTGCGATTTCCACATCACTGCATTCGCTGACAAAGGGCAAGCTCAGCAAGAGCAGCATCGTCAACAGCCACACCGAAAGCACGGACGCGGGCTACCGCTCGGCGGAGGACATGCAGGTGTTTCTGGGGCGCGAAGGCACGGCGACAACTGCGCTTAGACCTACGGGGCTCGGCGAGTTCGACGGCGTTCGGCTGAACGTGGTCAGCGAGGGCGACTTCATCGAGAACGGGACGAAAATCCGCGTTACGCAGATTGAAGGCTCGCGCATCGTGGTCAAGAAGGTGTGAAAGACAGCGGAGCTTCCGCGGAAGGAAACGCTCTGGCGGCGGCTCATGCGGTACTTGGGAAGGAGCGAAAAGGAATGAAGCGGCTGACAAGCATTCTGCTGGCGCTGCTGATGCTGGTTGGCATGGCGCTGGCGGAAGAAACGCCGGACGCGGCGCTGGGCGACTGGTACGCACTGCCCTCGGACGAGACGGTGCTTCGCCTGACGCTCCGGGAGGACGGAACGTTCTTCTTCGGCACGGAGGGAATCAGCGGCATAGAAGGCAAATGGCGCAAGACGACGGATGGCGAATACAATCTGGCGTACACCAATCGGTCATCAAGTCTGCTGGATGTCATTATGAGTATGGTGGATTCGCAAGCCCCTGCTCCAGACATGACGATGACGGCGCGGCTGACGGAAAGCGGCCTTGATGTTTTCTATGGCAGCACAGCAGAAGGTGCAGTGGTACACATGGCGCGGGACGCGGAAGAACTGCGGACGGAACGAACGCCCCGGACAGACACGCCGCTGGAAGCATTCGCGGGGACTTGGACGATGGAAACCATGTTCCTCGGCACGATGCAGCTGACGTATACCCCGGAAATGGGCGAACGTCAGGTGTTCTGCACGATTGACGGTTTGACGATGTTCCCCGGTGCGGGGCTGGAAAGTTTCCCGGAAGGGACGAGCTTCCCGCTGACGTTCGAGGACGGCGTACTGCGCACGACGATTCCGCTGACGGTGCAGATGGCAGCTTCGTCGGCGCTTGTGAAGGAAATCGTGGTGGACTACGACCTGACGTTCTTCCAGACGGCGGACGGCAGCTTGTACGCGACGCTGCGGTTGAACGATGTGCCAGACAATCCGGAGACGATGTTCCTGCTGGTTCCGATGGAATAACACGTTTCCCCCAATCAACACGCGGAAACTGCATGAAGAAGTAACCAACTGAATCGCGAGAATGGGTCAAGGGGGGACTTCGTCCCGTTTCCTTTGTCCCTTGTAGAGTCCAGAGGCAAAGCCTCTGGTAGGGTTAGGGGCAAAGCCCCTGTTAGGAGGATTGTAACATGGATGGCAATATGGCAATGATTCTGGGTATTATCGCTGTGGTGTTTGTGGTGGTGTGCGTATTCCTGTCGTTCGTGCCGCTTGGACTGTGGATTTCCGCGCTGTCCAGCGGGGTGCATGTGTCGATGGGCGCACTCATCGGCATGAAGATTCGCCACATCAAGCCGCATCGCCTCGTGCAGCCGCTGATTAAGGCGAACAAGGCGGGTCTGGGGCTGAACATCTCCCAGCTGGAAACGCACTTCCTCGCCGGCGGCAACGTTGACCGCGTGATTAACGCCCTGATTGCGGCGCAGCGCGCGAACATCCCGATGGCGTTCGAGAAGGCGTGCGCGATTGACCTCGCGGGCCGTGACGTGTTCGAGGCGGTGCAGATGTCCGTCACCCCGAAGGTCATCGAAACCCCCGTCGTCGCCGCAATCGCGAAGGACGGCATTGAGCTGCGTGCCAAGGCGCGCGTCACCGTCCGCACGAACATCGACCGTCTGGTCGGCGGCGCGGGCGAAGAAACCGTTATCGCGCGTGTCGGCGAGGGCATCGTGACCACTGTCGGCTCGGCGGAAACCCACAAGCAGGTGCTGGAGAATCCTGATCTGATTTCCCGCACGGTGCTGTCCAAAGGCTTGGACGCGGGCACGGCATACGAAATTCTCTCCATCGACATTGCCGACGTGGATGTTGGCCGCAACATCGGCGCGCAGCTGATGATGGATCAGGCGGAATCCGACCGCCGCGTCGCTCAGGCGAAGGCGGAGGAACGCCGCGCCATGGCTGTCGCGCACGAGCAGGAAATGAAGGCCGCCGTGCAGGAGATGCGCGCAAAGGTCGTCGAGGCGGAAGCCGAAGTTCCGAAGGCGATGGCGGCTGCCCTGCGCGAAGGCAAGCTCGGCGTGATGGACTACTACCAGATGCAGAACACGATTGCGGATACCTCCATGCGCGATTCCATTGCCAAGGCGAGTGCGCCGCAGAGCACGCCCACGCACAGCTTGGAGAAGAAGTAAGCCGCTGCTTGACCGAAAGGAGGGGCAGCAATGTCAATATCATCCTATTTGGCGCTGATTATCATCGTGATTGTCATCAACGCGTTGAAGAGCGCACAGAAGAAGAAAGAAGCCGAGGAAGCGCGCCGGATGCCGACCGCGAAGGAGCAGCAGCCGCCTTGGCAAGGTCCAAAGCCAGCCGATTGTGCCGACGCCCGCGCCGATGCCCGCCCATGCACACACGACTGTCCATGCCGCGAAGCCGAAGGTGCATGAGCATCTGGCGGCGGAGTGCGACCTGGATGCGGAACTGCAGGGGAGCATAGGGTACGACAGCCCGGAAGGACGCGACAAGTGCCACGAGGACGAACTGTTCCCGGCGCACGAAAAGCGCCCGGAAGCGCCGCACGAGGAAGTGCGGTCCGGCTTGAAGCTGGATTTCAGTCCGAATGCGATGGTGCAGGCGATGGTGATGCAGGAGGTGCTGACGCGCCCCTGCGAGAGAAGGAAGCGCTGATAAGCACAGCCCCTCTGCTATCGGTGATTGATGGCAGAGGGGCTCTGCCGATGTCAGCGTGCTTTTGCGAAGCAGGGGTTTCGCTCCTGCGGGAGCGACCAAAGGGCAATAAAAACAGACGAACGTCTGCGATCGCCCTTTGGAAACCTTCGGCGCCGCTACTTTTGGGGTTATTTGCGGTTGTATGGTGGTGCTGTTTTGTCGCATAAAGGCGCACTAACTGAAATTAGCTGCAATAACATTCAAGTAACTTAGATGGGGCTGCGAAGCAGTCCAGAGGGCGACCGCAAAGCCCTCTGGTCGCCTCCACAGAGGCGAAATCTCTGCATAAACATGCGAAAACTGTATGCAAGAGAAATCAACTGAATCGCGCGAAAGGGTCAAGGGACGAAGTCCCTTGCAGAGTCCAGAGGCAGCGCCTCTGGTGGGAATCCAAGGGGCAACGCCCCTTGGCGTCAGGAGGTGAAAGTCCAATGGAGACACCAATCCGCGTGGTCATTGCGGACGATAATGCCGATATGCGGCGCATCGAACGCATGATGATCAGCCGCGCAGAGGGTTTTGAAATCGTGGGGGAGGCGGAGGACGGCGTGCAGCTGCTCACCCTTGTGGAGCAGGAAAAGCCCCAGCTCGTTTTCCTTGACGTTGAAATGCCCGGCAAAACCGGCGTGGAGTGCGCGCGGGTGATACAGGACATGAACCCTGCGATTGTGCTGATTTTCGCGACGGCGCACGATGAATAGATGGGCGACGCCTTTGAGGTGTACGCCTTCGATTACCTGCTCAAGCCCTTCAAGAAGGAGCGCGTGATGCAGACGCTCGAACGCGCGAAGAAGCGCATCCGCCATCAAACCGACGGCGAAACGCCCCTGCCCGTGCACCCCACGCCCCACCCGGTCAGCGGACGGCTGATGCTGCACCATAAGGACGGCGTGTCGTTCCTGAATGTCAGCGACATCGTGCTCGTACAGCGTGAAGACCGCACGACTGTGTTTTACACCACGTCCGGCGAGCGATATGTTACGTCCGATTCGCTCTCTGACACGGAAGCACGGCTTGATCCATCCATCTTCTTCCGCTGTCACAAAAGCTACATCATCAACCTCAACCACATCAAGAACATCACCCCCTATGGGCGCTGGACGTACATTGTCCACCTGCAGGGGACGGAGCAGGACGCGCTCATCACGCACGAAAAGTACGAGGAATTGGAGAAAATGTTCTCGTGACACCTTGACAGAATTGGTGCTTTGTGTTACCATAGAACTGCGGTTAGAAACAACTAACCGCAAATTTTTGACCGGATGGTTAGCGAAAACTAACCACAAGGAGGAAAACATGAAGCACCCTGTGAAGAAAATCATTTCCCATCTGCTGATGTTCGCCCTTGTGCTGTGCGTGGCGATTGCGCCCAGTCTGGCTGAGAGCAAACCCGATTGCCTGCAAACGATCAGCGGGGAAAACGGCACGACGTACAGCAATCTGTTCGATGTGATTCTGTCTGATGACTACGACAGCGTGTGGGAAGAACACTGCAAGGCGATTGTGGGCGAGGAGAACGCGGCAGAAGCAGTCGAGATGCTCAAATCCTTCATCAGCGGCGACGTGTATGGCGACGACGCGGTGGCGCTGTACGGCGACGGCTCGGAGGGCTTCATCTTCGACTGCTGGTATTTGAACGATGTCAAGTCCTTCACCATGAACGGCGACGAGATTACCATCAATAAGCTGGATGGCACGAGCGAAACGCACAAGTACCGCTGCATCGGCACCTACCAGATTGGCGCGGACGAAACGATGACGTGGGGCGGCGAGACATTCTGCCCGGCGTTTGACTGCGAGGTGTATCAGGCGACTGACGACGCGGGCGACTTCACCTACTTCTTCTTCCGCGATGACACGATGGAAACGACCTACCACATCGAGTTCCGCTATGGCAGCGATTTGGCGGCGCTTCAGCAGTACATGAAGGGGCGGTATGCCTACTGGCTGGCAGCTGGCATCGACGCGAACGCTGACGCGGAAACGATTGACAACGTGATTGCACTCTTCTGCACCGAGAACCTCAGCGCGGAAGAAGAATAATCGGTATCAAAAAAAGGCGGAAATCCATAGCGATTCCTGCCTTTTTTTGCGTTTTGGGGATTACACTGCGCCGATATCCGCCTGCCACATGGCGAACACGTTGTCTGCCGATTCGCCGTTTGCAATCTCGGTGATGTAGTCCACCATTGCCTCCATTGTGTCCAGCGCCAGCGCCGTGTATGCCAGCACGTTGTTGCGATCCCAATCGGTGATGTTCTCCGGGTCAACAGAGAGGAAAATCTCGTACGCCGCGTACCACACGTTGTCCGACTTGATGACCATCAGCTTGCCGACATACAGCGTGCTGTTGACCCTGTTGAAGAAGGAAATCACCTGCGGCACAAGCGCCTCATCAAGCGGATTGGAGTAGCTGACGTTGATGGTGACGGCATTGCTGTACGCGTCAAAGATAACATCCGCGTCGCCCAGCGAGTTCTTGTCCAGCGCATAGCCAAGATAAATGCGGTAGCTTTCCTCGTCGGCGGTCATCTCCAAATCGACCGACTTCAGCTCATCCAGCAGCATGTTGTAGAGGTTCTGGCAGGCGGCATCATCATCCGCCAAGGAGAGCGTCGGCACAAGCGCCAGCGCAAGCACAAGCAGCAGAGAAAACAGCTTTTTCATCAGAAAAACCCTCATTTCCGGTGAAATTCGCCAAGTTTCTTCCATTATAGCATGGGTCAGTGCGACGTGCAAGGGATTTTTGCGGTCATTCCGCTGACGAATCGGCATACCACATAGCAAACACGTTTTCGGGCGTTTCGCCGTTTGCCAGTTCGGTGATGTAGTCGACCATTTCCTCCATTGTGCCCAGCGCCAAATACATGTACGCCAGCACGTTTTCGCGCGCCCATGTGCTGATATCATCCGGATTCGCCGACACAAAGATTTCGTACGACGGATGCCACCCGTCGCTGGACTGACTGACCACCATCTTGCCGACATAAACAGCGCAGTTGATGTCGTTGAAGAGGGAAATCACCTGCGGCACAAGCGCCTCGTCAATAGGCTTGCCGTAACCAACACCGATAGTGAAACCGTCGCTGTGCGCGTCAAAGATGACGACGGCGTTGCCCAGCGCGTTCTTCTCCAGCATATAGCCCAGATAGATGCGGTTGATATCGTCGTAGGGGGTCATCGACAAATTGGCTGCCGTCAATTCTTCCAGCAGCATGTTGTAGATGTTCTGCGTCGCGCCGCTGCTTTCATCCGCGAAGGAGAGCATCGGCACGAGCGCCAAGGAGAATGCCATCAGCAGGGAAAGCAGCTTTTTCATCAGGAAAGCCCTCATTTCCGGCGAAATTCGCCAAGTTTCTTCCATTATAGCATGACGGACTGCGCCGCGCAAGTATCATCCGCGGCATAATGGGGCAGAATGACCGCGGAGGATGAGAATATGCTGACGATTTTTCTGCGTTCGGTGATTTTGTATGCTGCGTCCCTGCTGGCGATGCGCGCGATGGGCAAGCGGCAGGTGGGGCAATTGCAGCCGTTTGAGCTGGTCGTGGTCATTATGATTGCGGAGCTGGCGGCGACCCCGATGGGCGGTGTGGGTATTCCGATTCTCTACGGCTTGCTGCCGATGGCGGCGCTCGTCGTGTGCCATGGGCTGCTGACGGCGCTGTGCATGAAGTCCGAGCGCGTGCGGGTGTGGCTCTGCGGGCAGCCGACGGTGCTGGTGCGCAACGGCGTGATTTGCGAGAAGCAGCTGCGCGCCTGTGCGGTGGATTTGAACGACTTGATGGAAGCCATACGCGCCGGCGGCATCCTTGATCCGCTGGAGGTCGGCACGGCGGTGCTCGAACCGGGCGGGAACTTTCCGAAGGCGGACAGCCGCCCGCTTATGCCCAGCGACTTGGGCAAGATGCCGCCGAAGGAGGGGCTTCCGCTGCCGCTGATTTTGGACGGCGAAGTGCAGACGGAAAACCTGCAGCGCGGGCAGTTGAGCCTCAGCTGGCTGATGGGGCAGATTCGCGCGCTGGGGTTTGAGGGCGTGCAGGACGTGCTGCTGCTGTGCCTGAACACGCAGGGAATGCTGCTGGCGCAGGGGAAGGGGCGGACGCAGGTGCAGACGCATCAGGCGCTGCCGCCGCAGAAGGTGGTGTGGTGAATGAAGACCGGGGTGTGGATTTCGCTGATTCTGCTTGCGATGACGATTGGGCTGGGCGTGTGGAGCGGGGAAGAGGTGCGCGCGCTGTCCGAGGAATACGCGGCGAGCGCTGAAGAACTGCGGACACTCGCGGAAGCGGAGAATTGGACGGGCGCGGAGGCTGCGCTGCAAAAATGCCGGAACGTGTGGAAACAAAAAGTGCCGTGGCTGCAAACGCTCATCAATCATGATGATGTGGATGCAGTGACCACGGCACTGAAAAAAATCGAAGCAGGGATTTCGTCGCGCGAACTGCCGCTGTGTCTGGAAGCGTGCGCCGAATTGGGGGAACACGCCGAGCATCTGTATCACCGCGACGCGCTGACATTGGGCAATGTGTTGTAAGCACCGCGGGTGCTTCATGGCTAAACACGCGGACACAGCATGAAGAAGTCACCCACTCAATCGCGCGAAAGTGTCAAGGGACAACGTCCCTTGCAGAGGCGAAATCCTTTACGTTCCCGACTGCACGGTAATCAAGTGAATTTCCGGCTGGCAGAATAACCGCGCCGGAAGTCCCGTTGTGCCGACACCACGCGAAATCAGCAGCCACGAACGGTTCTCCAGCAAAAGACCGCTCTCGTAGCGCGACGGTACGCCGTTGAAGTTGAACGCTTCTTCCAGAAACGGAATCTGCCCGCCGTGCGTGTGCCCGAACAGCCCCAAATCAAACCAGTTCCCGCGTCCGTTGCGGTCGGTCAGGAGGAGCGAGGACGAAATCGCCGACGGGTTGTGCGCCAGAAAGATGACGAAATCCTTCGAGTTGACTTGCGCCGCGACGTTTTTCGCATCGTCCATCTCCGTGCTGACGTCGTCGATGCCCGCAATGTAGATGTCGCTTGTGCCGATGCGCAGGGTCGCGACTTCGTTGCACAGCAGCGTCACCCCCGCTTTGGACATTTTGTTCCGCAGTGTGGATGGCTCCTCGCCCTTCTCCAACGGGCTGCGGTCGCATTCGCCCACGACGGCGTACACCCCGTAGTTGCTCGAAATGCGCCGCGGCAGATTCTCGAAAAACGCCGCCGCTGACCACTTGTCGCGCGCGTAATCGCCGCCCAGCAGCACAATGTCCGCATTCAGCGCATTGATGCGGTTGATGAGCGACGATAGCCGCGCGTCCGAAAACATCTGTGTCCCATAGTGGATGTCGGAGACGTAGACGATGCGCAGCTGCCCAATGCTCGCAGGCAAATCCTCGCAGGTGATGGCGGTCTGCGTCGTCCGCAAGGTGTACGGCTCGACAAACGGGTACAGCACGCACAGAATCAGCGCCAGAATTACCAGCCGCTTTGTCCACCGCCGCCGCTTCTCGCTCTGCGGCTGATACGCGCCTGCCCGCCGGGAGACATAGGGTTCGTCGGTGTCGCCGGGAAAGAGCCAGCTTTTGCGCATGGCGGAAACCTCCTTTGTCGGGGGGGGACATCATCAAACAGCTTCGGAAACAATCAACGATGGGAGCGGAAACCGAAGGGTGGAGGGGTAATCGGAACCCCTCCTCGCGCCTGCAGGCGCGAAATCCCTGCTTACGCCAGCAGCAGCATCAGCGGCAGCGTCAAAATCGAGAACGCAGTCGAAAGCGCCACTCCGCGCGAAGCCAGCGAATTGTCGCAGTGGTACATCTCGCTCTGCATGGCCGTCGTCGCCGCGCAGGGCATGGCGGTGCAGATGTACAGCACGCTCACCACCGCCGCGGGCAGACCCGTGAAGCGCAGCAGCAGCACCGCCGCTGGGAAGATAATCAGCCGCAGCGCACACGCCAGCAGCAGCTTCCAGTCCTGCAGGTGTGCGAAGCGAAGATCAATCAGCCGCGCCCCGATGACGAACATGGCAAGCGGCGTCGTCACATTGCCCATCATCGACAGCGCGTCGTTGATGAAACCCGGCAGCCGCCAGCCCGTCAGGAACAGCACAAGACCAACAATCACCGCAATCAGCGACGGGTTTGTCAGCAGCTTCTTGGGCTGAATCGCCCTGATGCCGCCGAAGAAGAACGAGCCGAACGTCCAGCACATCAGGTTGAACGCGCCGACGAACACGACGGCGTAAATCAGCATATCCTCGCCCAGCGTTGCAATGACGACCGGGTAGCCCATGTAGGCGCTGTTGGACAGCATGGCCAGGTTCGTCAGCACGCTGCGGCGCTCGTTCGGCTCGCTGCGGTAAAGGAAATAGGCAATCAGCCCGCTCAGAATCATGATGGCAAGGCTGATGAAGAACACGAGAATCAGGTCGTGAATCAGCTCCGGGCTGGCATCCTTCTGCAAGCCGTAGAGCGTCAGGGCGGGGAGGGCGAAGTAGAGAACAATTTTGTTGAGTGTGGAAATGCCGTTTTCATCAACGAGCTTCCCCTTCGCCGAGAAGAAGCCGCAGAAAATCAGCAGAAACAGGGTGATAACCTGCAAAAAGACAGCCATAAATTACATCCTTTCTGAAATGCGTATTGACAAGCGCAAGTCGATATTGTACACTATTTCAGAAGAATGTCAAGGGAATCATAGCATATTTCCTTGAAAAAATGGAGGAAGAAAAAATGGCTGATTTCCGCACCTTTGACCCCTGCAATCTGCTCGCGCCCGTTCCGGCGGTGATGGTTAGCTGCCGTGCGCCTGAAGCGGATGCCAAGCCCAATATCGTTACTGTCGCGTGGGTCGGCACGGTCAACAGCGAACCGCCGATGATGTCCATTTCGGTACGCGGAAACCGCTTCAGCCATGACCTGATTGCAAAGAGCGGCGAGTTTGTGGTGAATCTGGTGGATGAAGCCCATTGCAAGGCACTGGATTTCTGCGGCGTCCGGTCGGGGCGCGACGTGGACAAGTGGCAGGAGTGCCACCTTACGCCCATGCCCGCGCTGAACATGGATTATGCCCCCGCGATTGCCGAATGTCCGGCGTATCTGGCGTGCAAGGTAGTGCAGCAGCTGGAACTGGGCAGCCATACGATGTTCGTGGGCAAAATCGTCGGTGTGCAGGTGCGGGACGATCTGTTCGCGGCGGACGGATCGCTGCATCTGGAAAAGGCGGGGCTGGTGACGTACACGCATGGCACATACCAGAAGGCGGCGGATGT
>OGPS01002349.1_pt1 | contig 12024 bp, 11 predicted proteins | sample 1552931 | NCBI WGS metagenome assembly OGPS01 (sample SAMEA2580252, study PRJEB22360) | human gut metagenome | biome: human gut; feature: human-associated habitat; material: faeces | place: Denmark | collected 2008/2010 | reverse complement strand
AGGGACTCCGTCCCTCGACCCTGCAAGCTTTTGAAAAAGCTTGAGCAAAACTTTTAACTGTCTTAGGAAAGTTGGTTAGTTCATTGGAAATTTCTTTAACTGCGTAAACAAACTTATCTTGAAAGTGTAGAGCGAATTATGTTTACCTATATGAATACAAATAACAAAAGGAGCGAAAATAATTCGCCCCTCAGAATATTATTTTTTATCTTTTTTAATCGGTGCTTTAACAGCATAAGGCAATTCTGGTAAGCCTTCTGTTGGTGTCCATTCGCAATCTAAAATATATCTTGCCATTTTAAAGTTTGTCTTAAGATTGCTGTGCATACCTTTAAATGAAAAAGCCAAAATATGCTGTCTTATAATTGAATAGATATTAACAAGTTTAAACTTTGTAATTATTCGCCTAATTTCAGTTTCAAAAGAAGCATATTCGCCATTTCTTCTCAAAAAGTTGCTTATAATCATAACCGAATAAAGCAAGTCATTTATTTTCTTAACATTCATTGTGCTAAGAATACTGCCTTGACGCTTAACATAGAAATAAAGACATTCCCCAACAACAGCAAGCTTATTTGCATAAAAAACTGTTTTCGGGCTTGTAGCAACATCCTCAAAATACATAGTAGGATATGTAATCTTATGTTCAGTAAAAATTGTGCGTTTATATAGCTTGTTCCAAGCATAGCTATGAAGTCCGTGGTCACTTATAATTCTTGCCACAGCCTCATTATGTTCCATAACACAATCTTTAACAATAAACATCTGATTTTTTTTCATACCGTTCTTATCAATATAATAAGTAAAGCCACAGTATGACATATCCGCATTATTTTCCTCACAAGCATTATAAAGCTTTTCAAGATAAGTTGGAGCAATAAAATCATCGCTATCAATAAAAGCTATATATCTGCCTACTGAATGTTCTATCCCAGTGTTTCTTGCCGCACTAAGACCGCCATTTTCACGAGTAACTATCTTAAATCTTGAATCACTCGCAACAAATTCCATAGCAATTTTAATACTTCCATCAGGCGATGAGTCATCAACAATAATGGCTTCAAAGTCAGTAAAAGTCTGAGCCTTAATAGAATCAAGGCATCTTCTTATATAAGGCTCTACATTATAGACAGGAATTATTATACTGATTTCGGGATTTTTAGTTTCCTGCATTATAATACCTCCTGCCTGATTTATATAAAATTTATTTATGACTTATACCTTTTGACTTGTTTTCTGCCATCAATAATTCTCTTTATACAACCTTTTTTCTTTGAGCTATGACTTGCTTGAATATTCAAAATAGGTAAAGACCAATAGACATGATTTGCATGAACCTTAAAGCAATCCTTATATTTATCATAAAGATTGTTTTCCTCAAGAAATTTACGCAAAAATTCTACTGTATAGATATAATCATTAATTCTTTTATCGCTCATAGATGATTCAAGAAAAGTCTTAGTTCTTCTTGAATAGTAATAAGCTTTCTTATCTACTACTACAAGTTTATTTATTTTGACAAAAGCCTTTGTGCAAAAAAGAATATCTTCATAATACATATCCCTGAATTGAATATCATTATTCTTCAGCAAATCTGTTTTCCAAAGCTTATTCCATATAAAGAAACGAATCTCATTATCTTTAAGCAAATATCCCAAAGCTTCATCTCTGCTATATTCTCCTGCCTTAAGGCTTTTAACAGATTTATTCTTAGCGTTTTGCTCATAATGAATATTAAATCCACACATAGCAATATCTGCATCACTACGCTTAATAGCTAAATAAAGCACTGCAAGAAAATTATAAGAAACATAATCATCAGAATCTATAAAAGAAATATATTCTCCAGTGGCTTGTTCCATAGCAAAGTTACGGGTTTTAGATGCACCTAAATTTTCTCTTGAGAAAAATTTAAATCTTTCATCTCTTTTAGCAAATTCCTTTGCAATACCTGCACTGCCATCAGTAGAGCCGTCATCAACCATAATAACCTCAAAATCCTTAAAGGTTTGCTTTTCGACAGAACCAAGGCAACGACTAAGATATTTTTCAACATTATATATAGGTATAATAATGCTTATCTCTGGCTTATTTATATCACCCATAAATCATTCACCACTTTTTTCCCCTATCTCAAGTTCTTCCTCAACTTCTTCAATGTCTTCCTGCATTTCAGTAACAAGCTCTGTTGCTTTCTTCTTTCCCATACCAGAGAATGGAGCTGAAATGAATATTGTTCCATAATAAGTAATAGTTCTCCAAATAAGAATAGCAGATTTCATAGTAGTTTCATCAAAAATACCGCTAAAGAATCCAGCGAAGCTAAGCTCTGCCGCACCAGATGCACCAGGAAGTGGCACAAGGCTTGAAACCATATTTACAAATGATTGGGCACTAATAATATCAAAAACTCCAACATTGATAGTGCTATCAGGACTTAATGCACGATAAACACAATATGGAACAATATATATAGCTGTCATTTGTATTATTGTAAGAATATAATTTATAGCAAGAAAACCTTTGTGTTCAGAAAGCTCTTTATTACTCTTGTGGAAGTATATAAGCTGTTGCTCAATCTTATCAAGAGTCTTTTCAGGATTTTTAATAAATCTAAGCTTGTTTCCTATCTTACAGAACCATTTTATAAGCCTGAATGTAATTTTGTGTGAAAATGATACTAATATAAGTATAAATATCATAGCCGCTTGAACGATAAAGCCTATCGCAGACATAACCCAAAGAAACGGACTTAAACGCTCGGCAAAGAAATTAAATTTCAGAAGTATTACAGCTATTGTATATCCTGTCAATGTAAACTGCCATACGAGAAATTTTTGAACGAGTGCAGATGTTGCCTTTCCGGCATCAACACCATAATGTGATAAAATCATAATCTGCATAGGCTGACCACCCGTAGAGCTAGGTGTAACGGCACAGAAAAATTGTCCTGCCAATGCAGCCTTTATGCTATGAGTTATCTTAACACCATTAGTTGAAAGATTTAAAAATCTATGTAAAATCACTGCATCAATTACAATATTAAGTAAATGCGCACCTATGGCAAGCATAAGCCAAAAAATATTTATTTGTTGTGATGAGTTTATAAGTTCTACCAAACCACCTTTAGAAAAGCAGAAGTATACAATCATAAAGCCACACAAAGCAAAAACTATGAAATTAAAAACCGTTTTTCCAGATATTTTCTTTTTTTTTGTATCCAAACTTTAGACCTCCGTTTTAATTTTAATTATATTAAAACTGCCCTCGACAGAAATAGAAATATCACTTTAAAAGCCATTATAAAATGACACAAAAGTAGCCAGAGTTTAAATTAAATTCCCCTAAAAGTAAAGACTATTAAGCTAAAATAATAACAATAAATAATTCTCCTATAAAATATATAATAATCACCCAATACACAAAAGTCAAGTTACAATAAATTTATAATACATAAATGGCAAAATTGAACATAAAAATACACAGTATTTAATATGGAATTGTCCATAAAAACACTGTGTATATGAAGTCTTTTATAACTTATTTTATCTTATAAACATAAGAATCCTTGCGTTTATGTGGCTTTGGCATATCGCCATCAGTATAGCCTAAAATGCAGTGTCCTATGCCCTCATAATCGCCCTCTATGCCAAGCTGTTTAAGAATTTCCTTACCCTCTGGCATCTCAAATTCTTCTTTTGCTCTATGAATCCAACAGCTACCAATTCCAAGCGAATGGGCAGCAAGCATAAGATTTCCCATAACAAGAGAGCCGTCATAAAGATAAGTAGGTTTTGATTTATCTGCAAGAACAATCAAAACTGTATTTGCACCATAAAATGGGTCAAAACCTTCCTCTTTACCCATAATCTTTGCATTAAGAGCAGAAAGCCTATCTCTTAATTCCTTATTAGTAACCTCAATAATAATTGGCGATTGAGCATTTCTGCCTGTTGCGGCGTATGTTCCAGCCTCAACTATTTCATCAATAATCTCTTGTGGAACTGGCTCAGAGGTATATTTTCTGATGCTTCTTCTCTCAATCATATTTTTTATAGTTTCATTCATAGCCTTAACCTCCATTTATTCTTCAAGTAATTTTTTATAAATTTGATTATCATTTTCCCTAAATACATTAAAAATAACTTTAACCTTACTGCCTGTTTCTTGCTTATATCTTTTTACACTTCTCACTGCAAGCTCTGCGGCTATATTATTAGGAAATTTAAATTCACCTGTAGAAATACAGCAAAACGCAATGCTGTTTACATCATATTCATCAGCAAGCGATAGGCAAGAACGATAACAGCTTTCAAGTGCGTCACAATCCTTCTTCATAACCTTATTAAAAATCATCGGTCCAACAGTATGAATAATATATTTACTTGGAAGATTATAAGCAGATGTAATCTTTGCTTTTCCTATTGGTTCACTGTGTCCTTGAGCTTTCATAATATCATTACATTCAAGCCTTAGCTGTATTCCCGCATAAGTATGAATTGTATTATCAATACATAAATGATTAGGATTAAAGCAACCAAGCAGCTCAGAATTTGCAGCATTTACGATTGCACCACATTTAAGAGTTGTTATGTCACCTTTCCATAGGTAAATATCATCAATTATAGGCTCAAGCTCAGAAATATCAGTTATACCCTTTTTGCGGATTTCTTCTTGCAAAAATTCGTTCTGAATTTCAATAAATTTCTCACTTGCTCTCTTAGGCATACGGATATTAAAAAGCGAACGAAGAAAATTCCAACGCTCAGTTTCCCCTTGAGGTATAAAAGCACCTTTGCCCATAGGTTGTTCACCAAGAAGTGCATCTATTAAATATAGTTGTCTTTCCGATTGATTCATATTTGTTTTCTCCAAATAAAAATTTATTGACGAAAAAGCCCGTTGCGTATGCAACGGACTTCATAAATTTGGTGCGAGTGACGGGACTTGAACCCGTACGTCGTAAAACACACGCCCCTCAAACGTGCCTGTCTGCCAATTCCAGCACACTCGCAAATATCAACTTTTTTTGACATCTCTTGTCAACGAATGATATTATATCAAACCATCAATAAAAAGTCAAGTCTTTTAAAAAAATATTTTACAGAATTTTCTGCAAAAATGAAGCTTGCCCTTGAGTAATAACCCAAGAGCAAGCTTGCCGCAAATTTATTCAGAAAGTATATGTAAGTACCCTAAATGCGATAATCAAATATCGTCTTCACCTTGAAGTGCGTCGCAACCTGTTTCACCAGTTCTTACCTTAACAACATCTTCAACATCATATACGAAAATCTTACCATCGCCAATATGTCCAGTATAAAGTGCCTTTACTGCCGCATCAATAACAGCCTTAACCGGAACCTTGCAAACAACGATTTCAACCTGAACCTTAGGAAGAAGGTTCATCTCAACCTCAACACCACGATAGTATTCAGTTTTACCCTTCTGTACGCCACAGCCGAGAACCTGAGTTACTGTCATACCTGTTACACCGATTTCATTAAGTGCATTCTTCAGGTCTTCAAACTTAGATTGCTTGAGAACAATATCAATCTTAGAAAGCTTAACATCAGAGGCTGTGACTGTGTTCTTTTCCTTAGGAGTAAATGCAACCTGTACAGGAACAGCCTCATTAACAGGAACTTCACCAACATCAGCGTCTGTATCATCAAGAGCAACAGAAGATACATTTGGCATAAAGTCTGCATAAGAGCTTACCAAGCCATGCTCTGTAATATCAAGACCCTTGATTTCTTCTTCTCTTGAAGCACGAAGTCCCATTGTATGCTTGATTACAAAGAATACGATTGTCATAGCAACTGCTACATAAAGTGCAACTACCACAGCACCGAGTGTTTGAATGCCTAAACATTCAAATTCACCATATATAAGGCCCTTGCCCTTTGTACCGTAGCCATTAGAGAAAATACCTACACAGATTGTTCCAACAAAGCCGCACATTCCGTGAACACCAACTGCACCAACAGGGTCATCAATCTTGCAAACCTTATCAATAAATTCAATACCAAATACTACTACGAAACCTGCAATGACACCGATAACAGCAGCAGCCCAAGGCTCAACTGTATCACAACCAGCAGTAATAGCAACAAGTCCTGCAAGAGAACCATTCAATGTCATAGAAACATCAGGCTTCTTATACTTAACCCAAGTAATAAACATAACTGTGAGTGTAGAAACTGCTGTGCAAAGGTTAGTTGTATAGAAAACCAAACCTGCATTTGCGATTGTGTCATCACCTGTCATAGAAACAGTTGAAGCACCATTAAATCCGAACCAGCAGAACCAAAGAATGAATACACCCAAAGCACCAAGTGTCAAGCTATGACCTGGAATTGCTCTTGGCTTGCCGTCTTTGCCATACTTACCGATACGAGGTCCGAGGAAGATTGCACCAACAAGTGCTGCAACACCGCCAACCATATGAACTGTTGTAGAACCAGCGAAATCGTGGAAACCAAGCTGTGCAAGCCAGCCACCGCCCCAAATCCAGTGTCCTGAAATCGGATAAATAATCAAGCTGATGATTGCTGAATATACGCAATAAGCACTGAACTTAGTTCTTTCTGCCATAGCACCAGAAACGATTGTTGCTGATGTTGCACAGAAAACTGTCTGGAAAATCATATATGCATATAACGGAACTCCGTCAGGAAGTATGCTATCATATGCACCGCTGTAACCTCCTACCGCAAAGAGGTCAATGTTTCCGAAAAATGCTGAAGATGTTCCAAACATTATTCCGAAACCAACCAGCCAATAAAGTGGTGTGCCGATACAGAAATCCATCAAGTTTTTCATAATGATGTTACCAGCATTTTTAGCCCTTGTGAAACCTGTTTCGACCATTGCGAAGCCTGCCTGCATGAAAAAAACAAGTGCCGCACCAACTAATACCCATATGGTATTTACAGCAGAATATTCGCCCATAATCTATTTCCCCTCTCATTTTTAAAGCTTTTAAATATTAAAAATCTCAAAATATTGTATAATAAAATGCGGTAGCAAGAACTCCGCATTTTATTATCTCATTTATATAGAGTTACCCCTTTTATCCCCTTTATATGTAGCTCTAAATCAGACGCTGAAAAGCAACTTTCCGTATGATGGATATGGCCAGTATTCAGCAGACATATTTGATTCCATCTCATCAGCTACTGCTCTAAGCTCCTGCATTGCCGCAAATACAGAATTCCTATAGTAGTTAGCAAGCTCCTGAACATCTGTGTAATCCTTAGCACCAACAACAGCCTTATCAAGAACATCAATTTTCTTAGTAAAGTCTGTGAGAAGTGCAGAAAGCTTTTTAAGAAGCTCTGTTTCTGCACAAGTGCAAATCTCACTATCAACAGATTTCATTACACTTGCAGAATCAGCAAGAAGCTTCAAATACTTAACAACAGCAGGAACAATGTCCTTCTTAGCCATATCAAGTGTTGTAAGAGCTTCAATGTTGATAATCTTAGAGTAGTTCTCGAGCTGAATCTCATATCTTGCACGAACCTCTGCCTCAGTAAAGATTCCGTGTTTCTTAAAGAGCTTGAGGTTCTTCTCAGCAACATAATGAGGCATAGCCTCTGGCATAGACCTGAGGTTATAAAGACCTCTTCTTTCTGCCTCTTCAAGCCACTCATCAGAGTAGTTATCGCCGTTAAATACAATCCTCTTATGCTCTTGATATGTTTTTCTGACAAGGTCGATAACAGCCTTATCAAAATCGTCTGCCTTCTCGAGAACATCTGCGAACTGCTCAAGTTCTTCTGCTACGATTGTGTTAAGCATTTCGTTAGGGCAACCGATGTTTTCAGCTGAACCAGCCATTCTAAATTCAAACTTATTGCCTGTAAATGCGAATGGTGAAGTTCTGTTACGGTCTGTCGTATCCTTATAGAAGTTAGGGAGAACAGCAACCTTAGTGTCCATAATAGCTCTACCCTGTGCATGGTATTCTGTACCTGTTTCGATAGCATCAAGAATATCCTTGAGCTCATCGCCGAGGAAGATAGAAATAATAGCAGGAGGAGCCTCGTTAGCACCAAGACGGTGGTCATTGCCTGCACTTGCAACAGAAATTCTGAGGAGGTCCTGATATTCATCAACACCCTTGATAACAGCTGCAAGGAAGAGAAGGAACTGCTTGTTTTCGCTTGGCTTCTTGCCTGGCTCGAGGAGGTTCTCTCCGAGGTCTGTGGACATTGACCAGTTATTGTGCTTACCACTTCCGTTTACGCCTGCGAATGGCTTCTCGTGGAGCAAGCAAACAAGACCATGACGGTCAGCAACCTTCTTCATCATCTCCATTGTAAGCTGATTGTGGTCAGTTGCAACATTTGATGTAGTAAAAATAGGAGCAAGCTCGTGCTGTGCAGGAGCAACTTCGTTATGCTTTGTTTTAGCAAGAATGCCAAGCTTCCAAAGCTCTTCATCAAGCTCCTTCATATAAGCAGAAACTCTTGGCTTAATTACGCCGAAGTAATGGTCCTCGAGTTCCTGACCCTTAGGAGGTCTTGCACCGAAAAGTGTTCTTCCACAGTAGATAAGGTCTTTACGCTTTTTATACATTTCCTTATCAATGAGGAAGTATTCCTGCTCAGGACCAACTGTTGTAATAACTCTCTTAGCCTCTGTGTTGCCGAAAAGTTTAAGAATTCTAAGAGCCTGTGTATTGATAGCCTCCATAGAACGGAGAAGCGGAGTTTTCTTATCAAGAACCTCACCTGTGTATGAACAGAAAGCTGTTGGAATACAAAGTGAACCGTCTTTAATAAATGCATATGAAGTAGGGTCCCAAGCTGTATATCCTCTTGCTTCAAAAGTAGCACGGATACCGCCTGATGGGAAGCTTGATGCGTCAGGCTCGCCCTTGATAAGTTCCTTGCCAGAGAATTCCATAATAACCTTATCGCCAACAGGAGAGATAAAGCTATCATGCTTTTCAGCAGTAATGCCAGTCATAGGCTGGAACCAGTGTGTGTAATGGGTTGCACCCTTTTCTACTGCCCAATCCTTCATAGCATTAGCAACTGCATTTGCGATAGTCAAATCAAGAGGTTTTCCCTCATCAATAGTCTTTTTGAATGCCTTATAAATATCTTTAGGCAATCTTTCTTTCATAGTAGAGTCGTTGAAAACAAGACTTCCAAACATCTCAGGTACACTTGACATTACTCAACACCTATCCTTTGTAAGTTTTTTCTGAATAAAAAATGACGCTGTAGAACCTTTTGTCGTTCTACAGCGCCATTGCTGTTTACAAGTGTTAGTATATACCAGTGGTCTTAAAAAGTCAATAGCTTTTTTTGTTTTTGGCAGTTTTCACATAATTTATAGCTCGTAATTTATTTAGATTGTTATATTATATATTTTCGCTCATTTATTTAATATATTTTAGTAGTTTCACCAGTTTCATTATTATGTATAATAACACTATAATTAAAATCGATTATTTCCACAGTATATTTTCCAAATTTATAATATGCATAATCTACTCCAGAACCCGTTCTCCCATCAGGTTCTCCCATAATTTCATATACTTGGTCATATGTAAGTTTGGAAGAAAGCTTATTAACACGACTCATCATTTCTTCGTAGTCTTTATCAGTGCTTGCTTCGCTCTGCTTACTGCTTTCTGTTTTTGATTCACTCTGTTTACTGCTTTCTGTGCTTGAGTTTACAGAACTATCTACTTTAGATGCTGTACTGCTTGTGCTGTCAGTATCAGTATTCTTACAGCCACAAGCAAGAGAAAGTGCCAGTGCAGATATTAGCAAAATTGCAATTACTTTTTTACTCATAGAAAGTCCTCCTCTAAATTCCGCAACTATTTAGGATAAACCACAGCTATCATTTCATACTTCTCTGAATCCCATATATTCAAAATCAAACCGCCATCATAATATGTTACTTCAATTTTGTCTTCTTCAAAATTATATTTATCATAACGAATCCCCTTTGATTCAATAGATTCATCAGGCTCACCTAAAATATCAATAACCTCTTCTCGTGTCGAAGAAGTCGTTATAGGTTGTACTTTATCTATAAGTTTCTGTATTTTGTCTCTATAATTTGAGTTTTTATCGTAAGGATTTTTAGGTTTTGTAGGGTAGAGCTTAGTTGTAATCTCTTTGGTATTATTATCCTCAATATGTATCAACACACCATATCCAATATCTTCAATATCTAGAGTACAATTTTCAAAATTATACCATAATTTAAACCTACCTGATAATTGTGAATCAGGATAACCCAAAGTATTAAATATTTTTAAAACGTCATCTGTACTATATTGAGGCGTAATTACATCCATTTTTTTCATAAACTCGTTAAAATCTTTTTCTGTACGGGCAGTTACTATACTACTATCAGAATTCGAGTTATCTTGCTTACTACTCTCCGCTTTTGATTCACTCTGTTTACTACTTTCTGTATTTGAGCTTAAAGAACTCTCCGTTTTAGAAGCTGTACTGCTTGTGCTTTCCGTATCATTGTTTTTACAGCCACAAGCAAGAGAAAGCACCAAGGTAGACATCAGCAAAAGTATAATACTTCTATTTATATTATTCATAAACATCTTCCATTCTTAAACAAACCTATTTTATATTATATAATATACTGGCTTCATTTGTTTCATTATTATATATTTCCGCATAAGAATTAAAGTCAAATATAACCAATGAATATTTTCCAAAATTATATACATCGTGATGAATTCCAGAGCCATATGATTCATCAGGTTCACCTAAAATTTCAAGCACCTGTTCGTATGTAAGTTCATTTGAAAGTTGGTTTGCATAGCTCATCATTTCTTCGTAGTCTTTATCAGTGCTTGCTTCGCTCTGCTTACTACTCTCCGCTTTTGATTCGCTTTGCTTACTACTCTCCGCCTTTGATTCACTCTGTTTACTACTTTCTGTGCTTGAGCTTACAGAACTCTCTACTTTAGAATCCGTACTGCTTGTGCTTTCAGTATCATTATTTTTACAGCCACAAGCAAGAGAAAGCACCAAGGTAGACATCAGCAAGATTGTAATTACTTTTTTACTCATATAAAGTCCTCCTTATATTTTTTCTTTCAACAATGGAATATTAGGATTTTCGGGATATAAATTTATTCCAAAAATATAGTGTTTTTCAACACCAACATTATAAAACTTCAAATCTTCAGAATAAGTTTTCCATTTGATAATTTGATAGCCCAATCCCAAATAGCAAACCGAGCCACCATCATTTATATGTGCATATGGAAAAGAAAATATTGGAGATTTATTATCTTCAGCTAAACAGCTGTCAATTAAAAACGTACTAACTGATATAAATATCAATATTATAATAACAGCACAAATCTTTTTTATATTTTTTACAATCATTATAATGTCAAACCTCCTCCACCCCTCAACAAACGATTTCCAGTGCCTCCATCAAAGCCCAAATGATAAAATTTTGTCCAATAATCAGCATATTTTTTGCAGAAGTTCCTCTCTCCTGCATTACAAGTTCCAAAAATAACTACTTTCTCATTAGATAAAGCATTACCATAATCAAACCTATAAAAATATCTTATATCATTGGTTTTCTCCTTTCTATATAGGTTTACATTTGTATAAATTTATAATATCACACTTGTTAGAATACGTCAATATATTTTAACAAGTTTCGTTAAAATAAGTGAAAGTAACAAAATTGTAAATTTTTAATGTTTTAAAGTCATAAAAAATGGGTTGACACAATATGTGCCAACCCAAATTAGTTTAATATTAAATTATTCGCCGAAATATCTCTTGAGAAGTCCTGCAAAACCTGCACCGTGTCTTGCCTCGTCCTTAGCCATCTCGTGAACTGTATCGTGGATAGCATCAAGATTTTGAGCCTTAGCAAGCTTAGCAAGCTCAAATTTTCCTGCACAAGCACCAGCCTCAGCGTCTACACGCATTTCAAGGTTTTTCTTTGTGCTGTCTGTTACAACTTCACCGAGAAGCTCTGCAAACTTTGCTGCGTGTTCTG
>OGPS01002346.1_pt1 | contig 12026 bp, 9 predicted proteins | sample 1552931 | NCBI WGS metagenome assembly OGPS01 (sample SAMEA2580252, study PRJEB22360) | human gut metagenome | biome: human gut; feature: human-associated habitat; material: faeces | place: Denmark | collected 2008/2010 | reverse complement strand
CGGCTACCAGGCCGCCCGTGAGGCGCAGAGCAAGAACGAGGGCCGCATCACCGAGCTCACCGTCAAGCTGCGCGATTCCAAGATCATCGAGAATGCTCCGGAAGGCACCGTGGGCGAGGGCTCTGTGGTGACCATCGAGCTCAACGGCAACGAGATGACCTACGTGCTCGGCAGCCGTGACATCGTGGCCGGCACCGACTACGACATCATGACCCCGGATTCCCCGATTGGCAAGGCCATCGAGGGCGCCAAGGTGGGCGACGTCGTTTCCTACACCGCACCGAACGGCCGCGAGCTGTCCGTGACTGTCAAGGCCGCCAAGCCGCTGGCCTGAGTTAAGTGACTGGTATGCCCCCGTAGGCGGGGGCATACTTATATGTCGTAGCGCTTATTGCCACAGCGAGACGATCACCATGTAGATGGCCACCATATGGCAGGCATATCCGGCCACCGTTCCGCAGTGGAAAATCTCATGGAATCCGAAGACGCGAGGCCAAGGGTCGGGCTTGCGCAAGGCGTAGACGATGGCGCCGAGGATGTAGCAGGCACCGCCGGCGCACAGCAGCACCACCACGGCTGGCCCCGCATACGGCGAATTCCAGAACATCACCATATAAGCCAGGCCGTAGATGCCGAAGATGATGTACACCACCGTATACAGCCAGCGTGGTGCATTGATCCAGATCACATGAATCACGATGGCGATGGCCGTGCACGCCCACATCGATATGATGATCACATTGCGCCAGAACGGTTCCAGCGCAAACGAAACCGGGGTATACGTGCCGGCAATGAGCAGGAAGATGTTGACATGATCGATACGCCGCAGCACATCGGTGACGCGCGGGCTCCAATCGCCCAGATGGTAGCAGGCCGAATTGGTGAACAGAATCAGCGACGCTGTCATGAACACGGCACACGCCCACTTCAGACTCGCGCCATGTGCCAAGCATATAAGCACGATGCCTGCCGCCAATGACAGGGGAGCGGCAATCGCGTGAATCCAGCCGCGCATCAACGGCTTTGGCCGTCCGTGCACGTCGAGACGAATCTTGCGTTCCACTTCCGCAGGGGCAATGCCCTCGATTTTCAGCGCACGGTTCTCCGCTTTGGCGAGCTTGTGCCGGGCCTTCTCCTCGGCTTTGGCTCGAATGGCCTCGGCCTTGAACTGGGCCTTGGCCCGTACGGCATCAGCCTTGGCCTGCAACGCCTGTTCGCGCGCCTCGATAGCCGCCTGACGCTTGGATGCGATGGTGGCATCCTCTGCAATCGTCGCGCTGTTATGAGCGTCGTGATGCATCGTCTTTTCCGAGTCGCCGGTTGTTGATGCCATGGTGATGCCCCCGTTTCACGAGTTGACGATACGCTTCTTACGCTGCCGTAACCTACGTTAGCGTAACTTTTATGCTTGTCAATACCGACTCGCACGAACACTATCACCCAATGGCGGCGATACTATGGAATCCGAAGATGAGAACGTCGCAGCAATAAAGGGCTCGGCGATGGTGTATTGCACGGAGTGTGGGTTTGCCAACGAGCAAGGAAATGCCTTCTGTTCGCAGTGCGGAAGCCCATTGGAGCAGCCCGAGGCCAATCCGGCGGCCCCTGCTTCTCCTGAACCTCCCGCCGGGCGTCCTGGCGTCGATCACACCAAAGCGGTGGTGATTGTGCTCATCGCGCTGATTTGTGTCGTGGCGTTAGTCATCGGCTTGTTCATCACCCATAGCATGGGATTGTGGGGAGCTCAGCCGCAGGCGCAAACATCGGCACAGTCGACCGGGGCCGATGCGTTGGATTCCGCCGATGATGGCACGACGGATTCTTCTGACGCCAAGTCCAAGGCCAAGAAGAACACGTCTGATAGCGCCAAAGACAAGAACAGCGACGATTCGTCCAAGAAAAGCTCGACGGAGAAGTCGAAGCCTTCCACTCCGGTGATCACATCCAGCCAGTTGTCTGACATCGCGGATTCATACTCGTCCTCCGATGTGGCCGTCTCCGCCATGGTCATCGATGGAACATCCGCCGACTCCTCAGAGGACGCCACCATCGCGACCACGTCGCAGTCCGGCAAGCAATTCGTGGCTGCCGATTTCTATCTGCCGGTCTATCTTGCGGCCCAGGACAATGGCGATGACAACGCCAAAGCGCAGGCAAACGCGATGATGGGTTCCATGGACACAGCAATGCCGGCAATATGGTGGCGGCTTCGGATATCAAACTGTACGTGATGCTTGCCGTGTACGATAAGCAACATGCCGGCACCTTGGCCACGGGCGGGAAGCCGTGCAACGCGATTGGCGCGGTATTGAAGATGCGATGTCGTCATAGTCGTCGTACTTGCCCGTGTGGCTTGCCGCGACGGCGGCGGTGCGTCTGCGTATGATAGGGATATGGCTGATTTTTCACATATCCTTGCAACGCGCCCCGACTTCGACGACGAGGACCGCGAGTGGCTGCATCATCTTGTCGCCGATTGGCAGGTGATCGCCGATTTGAGCTTTGCCGATCTGCTGCTGCTGGTACAGGATGGCGATGGCAAATACGTGGTGGCCGAGCAATGCCGTCCATCCACCGTTATGACGCTGCGGGCGGAAGACGTGGTGGGAAACGTCATGCCGGACGACATGGTCGGCGAATTGGACGCCGCCATGCTCTCCAGCGTGGTGTTCCGCTCCACGGTATTGAGAACCGTGGGCAAGGCGACCGTCTGCAACGTGTACGCGCCGGTTCGGCACAATGGCAAGACCTTGGGCTTGGTCGTGCGTGAGACCAATATGGCCACACGAGAATCCAACGGCCGATATGAGTCGGAAAGCATCAACGCCGGCAAGCATCTGTACGAGATGATTCCGCGAGGCCAATTCCCCTACAAGGATTCGGTGATGAGCCAACGCCATATCGCTCGCGTGGCGGACGGCTTCATCATCCTGACCATGGACGGCGTGGTTCGATACGCAGCCCCGAACGCCATCAGCTGCTTTAGGCGTCTCGGTCTGCTGACCACCATGCCTGGCCATTACCTCAGCGAACTCGGCACACAGCTATTGAAGGAGAACGACCCTGTTCCGGAAACCCTGCCGTTGGTGTTGACAGGCAAAGCCGCGGTCGACTCCGAACTCAACGCCAACCGTTCCGCCGTCTCGATGCGCTCGTTGCCCTTGTATGACAACAACGGCCGTATCGGAGCGATTCTGCTATGCCGTGACGTCACCGAGCTGCGCCGTCGTGAGCAGGAGCTGCAGACCAAGGACGCTACGATTTCCGAGATTCACCATCGTGTCAAGAACAACCTGCAGGCCGTCTCCGCATTGCTGAGGCTTCAGGCTCGTAAGACCAAGTCGGATGAGGTCAAGAAGGAATTGCAGGAGGCGCAACGCCGCGTGCAGACCATTGCCATGGTGCATGAGGGATTGAGCCAGACCGCCGACGAGGTCGTCGACTTCGACAAGGTGATCGCCAACCTGCTGCGCATGGCCGTGGACCTAGCCACGATGAAAGACCAGCACATCGATATCAACTACATGGGCAAGTTCGGCATGATGCCCGCTCAGGATGCCACGCCGCTGTCCCTCGTGCTGACCGAGCTCATCACCAATTCGGTGGAGCATGGGTTCGAAGGCCGCAAGGATGGCCATATCACGATTTCCGTGGGCCGCTCCGGCCCGAACCTCAATGTGGTGGTCGAGGATGACGGTTCCGGTCTCGGCTCCGAAGAACAGGGTGGATTGGCTCGTTCTTCCGGTTCCGGTTTGGGCACGCAGATCATCAACACCTTTGTGACCAATGATTTCGGTGGTTCCGTGCATTGGGAGCCGCGCCGCGAAGGCGGCACCCGCGTGGTGCTTGATATGAAGCTCAGGGCTGCTCAGGACGAGTGATGCGAAGCCCGAAATGAGGAAACCCTCCCAAGCGGGAGGGTTTCCTAGTATGACGAAGCGATAATCAAAACATCAGATTTGCATCTGCATGGCCTGAGAACGGCGGGCGCGCATGGCGCGGCGCTTCAGCGCACGACGCTCATCTTCGCTCAAGCCGCCCCACACGCCGTAATCCTGATTGGTGGCCAGTGCGCACTTCAGGCATGCGTCAATCACTTTGCAGGTGCGGCACACGGCCTTGGCCTCCTCAATCTGCTGATAGGCTGCACCGGTGTTGCCCACCGGGAAGAAGAGTTCCGGATCCTTGTCACGACATGCGGCCTTGGCTCGCCAATCAAAAGCGCTGCTCATTGCTTGCCTCCCTTAAAAGCCCCGTGGCTGGTGTTGTTCCTTAAGTCCAGTACCAAGGTAACCACGAACCGTGGTGATTTTCAAGAGGTTTTGCCGAGAAAAAACCGAAGTTTTCACGAAGCGCACTGCACCAGACATGCCGATGTGCCCTCGATGAGCACGGCCCGGCCCGCGTTGTCGGCATCGATATGACTCATCATATCCAATAGGCGAGCGGGGACTCCGGCCATAAGATCGGACGTTCTCTCCCCGCACGGGAACACGATTCTGGTATTGCAATGCTCCGGTATACGTATCGGGCGAATCGTGCTGACGGCGAATACCACGCTGACGGACTCATCGGCCAACGCATGTGTGAAAGACAGCGCCTGCTCGTCGGTGCGGAATGGGTCGAACAACTCATCGGCGTCGTCGACGAACCACACGATATGCGGAGGCGGTGGTGCATCCGAGCTGGCATACGGCGTGCAGCGGCCGCCATGAAGCCATTGCGAGCTCCATACCCGACGATGCGGGGAACTGACACGTACCGCCAAGCCATCAGCCATGCTGGCGTGTCGAGCCAATGTTTTCAGCAACGTGGTTTTGCCGCGCCCCTGCGGGCCGATGACACCGATATTGCCACCGGTGAGGGATACCGTCGCCTCTCGCAGGTTGATGCCATCGTCGGCAAGTCCAAATCGAATGCGTTGCGGTGCGTGGTCGGCCACAGTCCGGTCTTTTACGTGCCGGGGGAGTGGCGCGGTAAACAGGGACGGTTGCGGCGGGCTTCCGACGAACCGCGATGCGAACGCGATCTGGCGGCACACCGCATCGATATCGCGTGCCGTTGCACAGCGGAATGCCGTCACCTGTTCGGAATCGTTGCAGAACGCCGCACCGGGCATTGCCGGACTGAGGTCGGCGGCACGACCATCGCCAAGCAGCTCGCATGATTGCAGACGGTCCCGAACCCGTAAACAAATGCTGACGGACATATTCGCCTTCATATCGGCACTGACCTGACCCATGGGATTCTGCGTACAGGCGATCAGATACATGCCCAGTGACCTGCCGAGCGAGGCAATACGCACCAGACGATTCACATAATCCGGGAGCTGGTCCTTCAGGGCATGGAATTCGTCAATGACCACGATCAGGCGCGGTGGTGGATTGACCATATCGCGGATATCGGAAACATGGACAGCGGCGGACAGCTGTTCACGGCGTGTCAGTTCGGCTTCCAGCGCACGCAACGCGCGTACGGCATGCGCCAGATCCAGATCGCATACGCTGCCCACGGTATGCGGCAACCGTTCGAGTTTGCGGAACGCGGAACCGCCTTTGAAATCCAAGAACACGAAATTCAGATGCTCAGGCCCGTTCATCGAGGCGAGCGCCAGACACCAGCTTTGCAGCAACACGGATTTTCCGGAACCAGTGGTGCCGGCCACCAGAGCATGCGGCCCCTGACGGTTCAGATCGAGCATCAGCGGCTCGCTTCCGGTCATGCCGATCGGCACCGCAAGGTCAAGGGGTTCAAGCCAGCGGCCCACAATGGCGCGCCATGGCAGGCGTGCGAAGTGCAGCAGCGATTCTATCGGCTGCGACGGCGCATGACGGAGGTCTGCGGCGCGGTCATCGGCGTCGCCCGTGATACCGACATCGATCGTTGCCTGTTGCGGATCGGGAGCCTTCTCCGGGCCTGGAGGCGAGGGGAGCGTCAGCAGCAGGGACACGAGACAGGCGAATATGCCCGGTGCGATCATGGCGGCGAACAGCCATTGCCCGTGCAACAGCAGTATGACCATCATCAATGCCTGCGCGATCATCGGGCATGCCGCGGCAAACATGGTCAGGCGGGCGCGCAATGGCGGCGCGCCCAAACGGTGCTTCGCCCGGGATACGGCGGATGCCGTATGGACGGAATGTCGCTTCGAATCGTTCTGCTGTGATGTCATGCTTCCAGCGTGGGGGAACGCATGCCGAAAGCGCAAGCCGAATCAAGGTATGTGGTTCTAGCTTGCCGAGTTATCCACATGACATTTTGCCCGTGCATGATTGGCGGTGTAGGCAACGGTGACGATCATGCGCCGATGATGAAGCCGATGGGCTCCGGGAAAGCGTCGGTCAGCCTTCCGCCAGATTGCCCACGGTGCCGGCCTTATACGTGCCGTCGGCAAGTTGATTGAACAGTTCGGTGTTCTTGGCGTCGTCAAGCAGCACCGAGGAACCAACGCCATCAACGTAATAATCGGGGTCGGACCAGTACACGCTGCCGGAGATGCCATTCGAGCCGGTGGCGCTTTTGAACGCCAACGCCATGGTGAGCAACGTGTAAGGGTTGGTCTTCTCGTCCACGGTGAGTGCGCTCATCGCGGCATTGGACACTGCCACGATTTTGGACGGATTGGTCAGGGTCTCACTGCTGGAAGCCTTCTTGACGATGGCCGAGATGACCTGTCGCTGGCGTTCGTTGCGTCCGAAGTCTCCTCGCGCGTCGGCATATCGCATACGAGAGAAGGACAATGCGGTGGAACCATCCGCCGTATGGCATCCCGCCTTCCAGTTCAGTCCGGAATAGGAATCCTGAACATCCTCGTCATAGCACAGTTCGATACCGCCCAAGGCGTTCACCACGTTCTGCAGACCGCCGAACTTGATCTGTGCCACATGATCGATTTTCTGGCCGGTGATCTGCTCGACGTTGCTTACCAAAGCCTTCTTGCCCGCAATCAGCGCCACCGCATTGATTTTCATGTACTGGTTATCGACGTTCATGAGCGAATCGCGGGGAATGGAAACCAACGAACTCGGCCCGCTTTTGGGCTTGATCAGCACCAGAATCGTATCGGTCCTGAAGCCAGAGATATTGTCTACGCCGCCGTAATCGGTGGAACCGTCACGCTCATCGGAGCCAAGAATCAGCCAAGTCGAGGCCGGCGTGTTGGGGGTGTCGGTCAGCCAGTCGCTCCGATTCAGTTTGCTGTCCACCCATTGCCAGGCACCGAAAACGGAAAGAATCAACGCCGCCACCAGTACCGCGATTGCGCATAGGGTGATGCGTAAGGCTCGCGGACGGCGTGCCGTTACCGTTTTCGCCGTTGCCGCCGCCGGCCGGCCAAGATGGCTGAACTTCGTGGACACGTTTGCTGCTGGCGATGAGGGCCGGGAAACCGGCATATCCGACGGATTGCGCACGGCGTTGCGGGATGAGCCGGAAGACATCCGCGCTCGCGACGGCGGAATGCTGCGCGGTGCGGCGGCATCCGGAGCCGTGCTGCGAGTGGCGCGTCCGGTTTTCGGAGAAAAACTGGGCGGAGTCCGTCTGCCGTTGTCCGCGACGTTGGCGCTTGCCGTGGCGTTGGCGTTCAGTTGAGGCTCTTCGATGTCATTTCCCGTGACGGACGGACGGGCCGATGGAGCTTGACCTGACTGGCGCGAGGTTCGGGCGGGGGCGAAGGAGCGTGGCACCTGCCCGGAAGGCCGGGTGCGTCGATTTCCCGCAGGAATGAAGCTTGGCGGGTTGATATGCGGATCCGCCCCACCTGATTCCTGCGTCATAACCCCTCCTGAAACTGTCGATTGTCTGAATGACACTTTGACACAGCATCCGCCGGGTGTTCCTGCGCTATGGTGTTCCTGCGCAGGAACGGCACAATATCATGTGCAACGGCGTCAGGGCATCGCGTTCACGCCATAGCACACAGTTCCATAAAAATGATGTAATGACACGAGAAAGAATTTGACAAAACCGAAATTGCATGTGTGTAATTTAGTCCGTATGAAAAGCTCAATAGGCAAGGAGAATCGCATGTGGGGTGTGGTCGACGATTCAGCCGAAGAGCCATGGCACGAATTGTGGGGACTATTCCGACCTGATGGCGATGTATCTTGGCAGCACAAGGCGTTGTGCGCGCAAACCGATCCGGAGGCGTTCTTCCCGGAAAAGGGGGGCTCGACCCGTGATGCCAAACGTGTGTGCGCAAAATGCGAAGTGCGTGAGCAATGCCTGAAATGGGCCATCGACCATGATGAGCGATTCGGTATTTGGGGTGGCATGAGCGAGCGCGAACGCCGTCGATATAAGCGAGAGCACCGGGAGCGGGCGTAGCTCCACACACCCCCTTCAAGTCTGGTGCGTACACTGGGAGTTTATGAGTCCGACAGGTAATAGCGATATTCATGAGGCGTTGGCCGACGCCATGTCTTCTCGACCATATACGCATAGGCAGGATGTGGATACCGGCATTACGGCTGTGATCACCGTTGAGGAGGATATGCGTTTCCTCCGGTCTACATTGCGTTCGGTATTGACGCAGAATGTTCTTCCGGGGGTCGTCATCATCGCCGACGCGACCGGGCGCACCAGTTCGAGGATAACCACCTCGTTCGAGGTCATCCCCTCGCCATCGGGGCCGGTGATGGAGGTGCCGCAGTCCAAGCATGTGACCATTCACATCGTCTCGGCCAAGGGCGCACGCTCCTTCGGCGATGCGGTCAGCCGGGCATTGGATCGTGCCGATCTGGATGACGCTCCCCGCGCATTGTGGCTGCTCCATGATGATTCCCGCCCTTCGGATGACTCATGCCTTGAACGATTGCTTGAGGCGTGGCGCAATACGCCGGGCGCCAGTGTGCTCGGGTGCAAACAGTGCGATTGGGAAGGCTCCCATCTGCATGATGTCGGTATGTATGCGGGTCACCACGCCGTGCATTCCCTGGTGGTCGATGGAGAACCCGATCAGGAGCAGTATGACGGGCGGCAGGATGTGTTTGCGGTGTCGCTGGCAGGCGCGCTGGTGTCCATGTCGCAATTCACGCGACTGCGGGGCATCAATGCCTGGCTGACCACCTACAGCGAATCGGTTGATTTCTGCCGCCGTGTCTGCCTGAGCGGCGGACGCGTGGTGGTTGTCCCGCAAGCGGAGATATCACATCGTCGCGCACGGTATGAGGGCATTCGTACGCGAGGCGGGGAACCGCTTAAGGACGATCACACGGTCAATCATGCGATGACGGTGCATCGCTCCCAACAGCGGTATCTGTACACGGACCTGGCCATGTCGTCCTGGTTTATCGTCTGGCTGTGGAGGCTGCTCCGCAGTTTTGGCATGGCCATATCCATGATGTTCGGCAAGAAGCCGTATGAAGCATGGGTGCAATTGTGCCTGCCATGGCTGGCCTTGGCCGATATCGCGGGAAACATGAAATCACGCAGTCTGGTGGCCAGACAATCGAAGGTCGCCGCATCGTCCCTGCATGTCTTGTTCGCAGACAGCCAGCAGATCAAGCAGTTCCATGATCGTCGGGATGCATTCCAATCCCAGCAGGGCAGAGTGCTGCTCAGTCCGCTGGAACGTGCCCATCTGCGGACACGCACCATATATCGCTGGAGTGCGGCCGTGGTGATGGCGCTGGTGTGCTTTGCGGCCATCGCGGTGATGTATTGGCCGGTGTTCCGTTCGATATTCTCCGGCGGATCGTTGTATTCCGATGTGTTGCTTCCCACCGGTGCCAGCTTCACGCAACTGGTGCAGTCCGCCACCACGCCGTGGGTGTTTGGCAGCGGCACCGGCATTCCTGCGCCGCCCACGCCGTGGCTGCTGGTGCTGATGCTGGCCTCGTTGGTCACGCTCGGCCATGTGACCGCCGCTTTGGCGATGATACTGTTTGTGGCCGCGCCGCTGAGCGCATTGTCGTTCTGGGCGCTGGCGGGCGTATTCACCCGCTCGGACGTGGTTCGTGTGCTGGGAGGACTGCTGTGGGCATCCACCGGCATTATGTTCGGCTGGTATGCGCAGGCCAATATGCCGATGCTTACCGTAATGGTGTTCCTGCCGGCCGCGTTCGCATTCGTGTTCCGTGCCGTGGGCATGTACCATACCGAAGACCCGCTCAAGCCGCGCACATCCGTTCAGGCCGCGGCCATCGCCGCACTGTGCTTCATCCCTGTGGTGGCCGCTGAACCGCAGCTGCTGTTCGCGCTGATCGTCGTGTTCCTGATGTTCCTGCTATTCGTGCGTCGCAAGCGCGCCATGCTGTTGCTAATTCCGGTTCCTGCCGCCTTTGCGGTGGCTCCTACGCTCGTCAATGCGGTGCGTTACGCCGATTTGGGCATGTGGCGTCAACTGTTCGGCGACATCACGGTGCCAACGTCATCCGCCAACGGGTCGCCGGCGTCGCTGAGTCTGCTTGAGGCCGCACAGCGTGCGCTGGGATGGCGAATGGGGTCGACTGATTATGCCGATTTGGCGGTCACTGTGCTGTTTGGCGTCATCACGCTGCTTGCTCTTGCTTCGCTGGTGCTGCCGTTCGCGTTGCGGACCTCGCGACTGATGTGGGTGGTAATCGTCTGCGGAGGCGCGCTCGCCCTGGTCTCCAGCCGTGTGGCCATAACCGTGGATGCCGATGGTGTCGTGGCCGGTTCCGCGCAGCCGGGCATCGCGATGATGATATTGGGCTTCCTCGCCTGCGTGTGTCTCGTCGCTGGTGGGGCGGTGAAGCGATTCCAACCGTTGCATGCGTCTGGCAGTGATCCCGCATCGAAAAAGGACCGTCTGCATGTGCTCATCGTGTCTGGCCGTGTGGTGCTTGCTCTGATACTGGTGTGCTGCATTGGCATCCAATGCATGTATGGCATCGAACGTCATAAGGATGCGGGACTGGGCGTGTCTGAAAACGGCCTGCCCATGGTCACCACCGATTATCTGGAGGCCGGTGCCGATCATCGTGTGCTTGCCGTGAGCGCGGAGACCCGCAACATTGTCAACTATGCGGTGATGCGCACCTCGCGCGGCGATTTGATCGACAGCTCTCCGGTCCAGCGGGCGCGCCTGCTGTCCGGCAAGCATGATGCGGTTGACGAACAACTGGCCCAGGCCTGTGCCTCGCTGCTGTCCAATCCCGACGAAGAGGCCATCGCGGCCATCAGCGCGCTTGGATTCGGCGGCATCTACGTGGTTCCCGAGACCGGCGATTCCTTGAACGACATGCCGTATGAACAGTTGAGCGCGAATATCGCCGCATCGAACGGCACCCAGTCCCTGGTCCCCACGGATAGCGGCAGCTACTATCGTCTGACGCTGCGTAGCAGCGCCTCACAGCAGGTGGATACCTCATGGCAGCAACGTGCACAGCATAGTGTCTGGAGGCACGCCTGGCTGATATGCCTAGGTGTGATCACGGCGTTGTACTGCTTGGTCGCCATGCCTCGCAGACGACCGTCCTACGGATTGGAAGAGCAGGCATGAGCAACAAAACTTCTGGTTTCAAACGTGCGATCGGCATCGTGCTCGGTGTGATCACCATGCTGGTGTTGATTGCGCTGTTCGTCGTTCTCGTCATGGCCCCCATCCCCAATATCTGGGTGGATAAGGTGGCCGCTTCCGATAATGCCATCGACCAGACCGTTAGTCCGACCCAGTCCGAAACCTACTGCCCGGCACCTATAGGATTGGCCGATACCGGCACGTACGGCGACAGCGCCTTCCAGGCCACTGTCGGCAATCTGAGCACACAAGCGCGCTATGCGGCGTTCGGCTCCGTCTACAGCGCCACTGTCTCGGCGATCGGGCAAAAGTCCAGTTCAGATGACGTAACTTTGAAAGACGCCGATTCGACCGACGATTCCTCGGTGAAAACCGGTGCTCAGAAGATCAATCAGGGAGCTCGTCTGATCAATACCCGTATGCTGCAGGCCGCAGCTGGCACCGGCACCGTCGGCACCATCGCATCATGGGCCGATGATGGCGATGTGAGAGGCATATCGGCGGCATCCTGCGTATCGACCCCGGCCCGCCCGCCGCGATAGGA
>OGPS01002341.1_pt1 | contig 12057 bp, 9 predicted proteins | sample 1552931 | NCBI WGS metagenome assembly OGPS01 (sample SAMEA2580252, study PRJEB22360) | human gut metagenome | biome: human gut; feature: human-associated habitat; material: faeces | place: Denmark | collected 2008/2010 | reverse complement strand
CCGCAGCCGCCGGAGCGGTGCTTGAGCCGTTAGGCGGGAATTGTGCGGTATTGCCTTAATAGATTCCTGCCGGGGCCTGGGTGTTTACGAAATACAGCTCGTACCACAAAATAAAGGAATAGAAGCTCCAAATCTTGGTCATGTTCTTGGCCTTGCCCGCCTTATGATCATCCAGCAGGCGCATGATTTCGTCCACATTAAAGAACTTTTCGGCAACGGGGCCAGTGAACTTTTCCTTTACCATATTATAGTACTTATCTTCCCGCAGCCAGTCGTTCAGCGGCACGGGGAAGCCCAGCTTTTTGCGATGGGCAACGCTTTCCGGCAGCTGCTTCATGGCGGCACCGCGCAGAGCGATCTTGGTGGACTCTTTGCCGGAGCGGTATTTCTGCGGGATGGACAGTGCCACATCCAGCATGTTGCGGTCCAGGAAAGGCACGCGCAGTTCCAGGCTGTTGGCCATACTCATGCGGTCGGCTTTCAGCAGGATATCATACAGCATCCAGGTGTGCATGTCCACCCACTGCAGCTGGGTGGGTTCATCCAGACCCTGCACTTTATCAAAATAAGGCTTAAAGAACTGTTCCGGGCGGGGGCTGTGGTAGTTCTTTTTCAGGCAGCGGTCACGTTCAGCCGGGTCCAGGAAAACATAGTTGGCGCGCATATAGCGCTGCCAGGGTTCTTCTGCACCGCGCACCAGGAAGTGCTTGCCCTTAAAGTCCGGCAGTTTGGATGCCACTGCGCCTGCGGCCTTACGCAGCGCTTTGGGCACCTTATGCTCGTAATCCATAAAGTGAACCGCCTGGCAGTACATGGGATAGCCGCCAAACAGTTCATCGGCACCTTCGCCGGAAAGCACGACCTTGACGTACTTGCGGGCGTTCTGGGCCAAAAAGTAAAGCGGAACTTCCGCCGGGTTGGGCATGGGTTCATCCAGGTACCACTGGATCAGGCGGTTGGCTTCAAAGAACTGTTCGGCATCCACCTTATTGGCAATGCTGGGCACACCGATTTCCTTACTGAACTCCTGGGCATACGGCAGCTCGGAGTATTTTTCCTCCGCATAGCCGACCGAGAAGCTCTTGACATGCGGAGTACCCTTAGCAACCTCGTTGACCACAAAGCTGGAATCCACACCGGAAGAAAGGAAGCAGCCAACCTCAACATCGGCAATCTGGTGGGCGGCAACGCTTTCGGCAAAGGTATCGGTGATGATTTTTTCCCACTCTTCCAGGCTCTTGGAATCGTCCACATGGTACTTGATCTCATAGTAGCGTTCCACTGTCAGCTCGCCATTTTCCCAGGTGAACATACATCCGCTGGGCAGCTTGTAGACATTTTTGAACATGGTTTCCTCATTGGGGATATACTCAATGCTCAAATATTCCGGCAGGCGTTCCTCGTTTAGTTCCTTTTTGAAACCGGGATGAGCCAGAAAGCTTTTGATCTCGCTGCCAAACAGGAACAGACCATCCTGATTATAATAATAGAACGGTTTGATACCGAAGATATCCCGCGCACCAAACATGGTTTTGGTTTTCTGGTCCCAGATCACGAAGGTGAACATGCCGCGCAGTTTGCCGGGCAGCTGATTGCCCCACTGCTCATAGCCATGCAGCAGCACCTCGGTATCGGACCGGGTGGCAAAGGTATGGCCTGCGGCGATCAGTTCCTCGCGCAGGGTCTGGAAGTTATAGATCTCGCCGTTAAAAATGCAGACAAGACTGCCATCCTCATTGAACATGGGCTGCTTGCCGCCCTCCAGGTCAATGATGGAAAGGCGGCGGTGACCCAGGGCTACCTGGTCGTCCACATAGTAGCCTTCGCCGTCCGGGCCGCGGTAGGTGATCAGGTCCGCCATTCCTTTTACAATGCGGCGGGCGGTTTCCGCTTTATGGTTGCGCTCAGCAAAGCCGGTAATGCCACACATAGGCGCTTTCCCCTCTCTATATTATAATGGTTTGTTTTGTTACAGGCTGGCGTTTCTATGATTGCCAAAAGGGCGGCGGGTGCACAATGTGCGCCCCTACGGGGGCCAGCGATTTTATTTATCGTGTGTGATAACTTTTATTCTATCATCAATCCCGCAGGCCCTTATTGCCATAGTAGCGGGCGGTTTTGCGGTAGTAGTTCAGCTGGCTGCGGATGTACCAGAGCCAGCGCTTCAGGTTCCAATCCTCTTTGCAGAACAGCTGGTGGGCACATTTGCCCTCTTTTTTCAGCTTATCCGCACGGGCCAGCAGATCCGGGTCCTTCAGGTATTTTTTGATCACGCCGTAGGGGGCAATCATCCACAGGCTCTTGGTATCGGCAATGGTCAGGCCAAGTTCCTTGTGCTCCAGCACATCCTCCACCAGCCACTTGGACAGGTTATACCCTGCCGCGGTGACAAAGTAGCTGGAACGGCCCTGACGGGGGTTCATCTCAAACATCTTGTACTCGCCGGTGCGGGCGTCGTACTTGATGTCCATATTGGCAAAGCCTTCCCACTGCATATCTTCCAAAAAGTTTTTCAGCTTTTCCAGCAGGGCAGCATCATTGTATTCGGGGTCAGACAAGATGGCCGCATAGTTGCCGATGCCTTCGGGGGTCTGCTCTTCCAGCAGGGGGCGGCCCAAAGCCATCAGCTTGACTTTGTGGTCCAGGCCGCAGTAGGCGTTCAGCACACGCATGCAGTTGTCATCGCCGGGGATATACTCCTGCAGAATCAATTCGTCCTGGTAGCTGCTGCCGTAAATGGCGGCGGTGATGGCATCAAATTCTTCGCGGTTATTGGCAAGGAACACCTTTTTCTTGTGGGGGAAGGTGCAGTTCCAATACGCCGGGGAATTGCTCGCCTTGATGATAACGGGGAACGCAAACGGCAGTTCTATATTTTTATAGTTCTGCGCATTGCAGGTTGCCGTTTTGGGGTAGCTCAGGCCGTGTGCTTCGCAGGCACGGTAAAAGTTTTCCTTAATATCCAGGTCCAGCACGGTTTGCAGTTCCGGGCAGGCAAAGTGGTAATAGGGTTTCAGGGCATCGCGGTGGCGGCCCATCAACACGGTGTAACCGTCCGCGCAGGAAACCAGCACCAGCGGCTTGTCCGCATGGGCTTTTGCGTAATCGGTCAGCGTTTTTACAAACGTTTCATCGTTTTCCAAATCAGGTTCCAGCACGGCAATTTTTACAAGATTGGTGTTGGAAGTTGCAACCAGCGCACCCTTGCAGATGGCCACGCTGCGCACGCCATACTGCTGGTAAAAGCTGCGTGCCATACCATAAACATTGGCATCGCTGCCAAGAAGTACCGGTAAAAAATCAGACATAATACCAAACCTTTCCCATTTTGGTTATCCTTTATTTTACCGCCATTGCCACCACATGTCAAACGGCAATATCGCCTGCTTTGGGGGTGCAGGCACGGCGTTTTTTGTCTACGCGGGCGAAAATTCCAGCAGCATTCGCCGCAAAATGCTTTTCTTTACGGCGCGAACCGTGTATAATAGGGCATATCGTACAAACAGTACCGGTTTCCGCCGGGGCAAGAAAGTAATAACCTGCGGTTTGTTTTTAGCTCCGCAGCCAGTTGAGGATTATAACCATGTGTGGAATTGTTGGCTTTGTCGGCGCACGCGCCGACATGCAGGAAATTTTGCAGGGCATGATGGATGCCATCGCCCACCGCGGCCCCGATGGCCAGGGCCAGTTTATTGAAGGCCCGGCAGCCCTTGGCCAGCGCCGCCTTTCCATCATTGACCTGGAGGGCGGCAAACAGCCCATGTTCAATGAGGATCAGAACCTCGCCGTCATCTTTAACGGCGAGATCTACAACTTCCAGGAGTTGACCGCCGAATTGATGCGCGCCGGGCACACCTTCGCCACCCGGTCCGACACCGAAGTTTTGCTGCACGGGTACGAGCAGTGGGGCAAAGAGATGCTGCAAAAGCTGCGCGGCATGTTCACTTTTGCCATCTGGGACCGCAAGAACGAAACGTTGTTCTGCGCGCGCGACCATTTTGGCATCAAGCCGTTCTATTATTACCAAAACGATGCCGGAGAGCTGCTGTTTGGCAGCGAGATCAAAAGCTTTTTGGCCCACCCCGGCTTCAAGAAAGAGCTGAACGAAGAGCAGCTGCCGCTGTACCTCTCTTACCAGTATTCCCCCGGGGAGGATACGTTCTTCAAGGGCGTCAAAAAGCTGATGCCCGCCCACTGGCTGGAATGGAAAGCCGGGCAGCTGACGGTGCAGCGCTACTGGCAGCCCGAGTTTGACCCCGATGATTCCCGCACACTGGAAGAGTGGGAGGACGAGATCAGCGCGGCGATGAAAGAGAGCGTGCAGGCACACAAGATCGCGGATGTTGAGGTCGGCAGCTTCCTTTCTTCCGGCGTGGATTCCAGCTACATGGCTGCACTGGCCCATGTGGACAAAACATTCACCGTTGGCTTTGCCAACAAGCAGTATGACGAAACCGACTATGCACAGGAGTTTTCCAAGCACATCGGGGTCAAGAACTACGCTTACCGCATTACGCCGGAGGAATACTGGGCCAACCTGGGCAAGATCCAGTACCACATGGATGAACCTCTGGCGGATGCCGCTTCGGTCGCGCTGTACTTTGTCAACCGCGAAGCATCCAAGCAGGTCAAGGTCTGCCTGTCCGGCGAGGGTGCCGATGAATTTTTCGGCGGGTACAACATTTATAAAGAGCCGTTTACCGTAACCTGGTATGACAAGATTCCCCTGCCCATCCGCCGGGCCATCGGCGCGGTGGCGGACCTGCTGCCGCCGGTGCATGGCATCAACTTTTTGGTGCGCCGCGGCAAGCCGCTGGCGGAGCGTTACATCGGCAACACCAACCTGATGGATGAGCACCGCAAGAAAAAGCTGCTGAAAAACTACCACCCCGGCAAGCTGCCCACCGACCTTTCCCGCCCGTACTTTGAGCTTTCCAAAGGGCAGGACGCTGTGACCCAGATGGAAACCTGCGACCTGAACCTGTGGATGGTGGGCGATATTCTGCTGAAAGCCGACAAGATGAGCATGGCCAACAGCCTGGAGCTGCGCGTGCCGTTCCTGGACCGCAAAGTATTTGAACTGGCAAGTCATATTCCGACCAAGTGCAAGGTGAACGCCAACCAGACCAAGATTGCGATGCGCGGTGCGGCAGAAAAGACCATTCCCGCCAAAACGGCAGACAAAAAGAAGCTCGGCTTCCCTGTTCCGGTACGCGCCTGGCTGCGGGATGAGCAGTATGCGGGCGTTGTGCGCAAGGCATTTAACACCCCCGCCGCGGAGCAGTTTTTCCGCACAAAAGAGCTGAATGCCATGCTGGACCAGCATATTTCCGGCAAGCGGGATAACTGGCGGCAGATCTGGTGCATTTTTATGTTCTTAGTCTGGTACGATGAATACTTTGTAAAACGCTGAGGTGATAACAACATGCTGTTAAAACAACTGCTGAAAAATCTGGACTATACACTTGTTCAGGGCTGCCTGAATACCGAAGTGACTGACATTTATTATGATTCCCGCAAGGTAACGCCGGGCGGTCTGTTTGTCTGCATCGTCGGCACCCAGCGGGACAGCCATGATTACGCCGCGGACGTTGCCGCCAAAGGCGCCGCCGTGCTGGTCATCCAGCACGACCTGCCCGCCGAGGTACTGGCCGCTTTGCCGGACGTGACCGTGGTCAAGTTCGAGAGCACCCGTTACGCCATGGCGCTGCTTTCCACCGCCTATTTTGGCCGTCCCGCGCTGGAAATGACGATGGTTGGCGTGACCGGCACCAAGGGCAAAACCACCACCACCCACATGATCAAGGCTGTGCTGGAAGCCGCAGGTCACAAGGTCGGCATGGTCGGCACCAACGGCGTGTATTACCCTGGCCACCACTATGATCTGAACAATACCACCCCCGAGAGCTATGAGCTGCAAAAGATCCTGCGCCAGCTGGCGGATGCGGGGTGCGATGCCTGCGTGATGGAAGTTTCCAGCCAGGGCATTATGATGGACCGCGTGGCGGGCATCCATTATAAAGTGGGCGTGTTCACCAACCTGTACCCGGACCACATCGGTCCCGGCGAACATTCCAGCTTTGAGGAATACCGCAGCTGGAAAGGCAAGCTGTTCCAGCGCTGCGCTGTCGGCGTGGTAAACGCTGACGACCCCAACACCGAAGCCCTGCTGGAAGGCCACACCTGCAAGCTGGTTACCTATGGCATCCATGCCCCCAAGGTGGACTACCGCGCCAGCGAGCAGTACCGCCTGCTGCGCAACAAGGAAATGCTGGGCGTTGAGTTCACCCTGACCGAGCCGGACGGCCACACGCTGGACGTACAGGTGGGCATGCCGGGGCTGTTCAGTATTTACAACGCCCTGGCCACCATCGGCGTGGGCAAGGTGCTGGGCCTTGCGGATGCCCCCATCCATGAGGGACTGAAAAAGGCGCTCGTCAAAGGCCGTGTGGAGCTGGTGCCCATCAGCCACAAGTTCACCATCCTGATCGACTATGCCCACAACGAAGCCGCCACCGAAAGCCTGATTGAAACCCTGCGGGAGTACAACCCCAACCGTCTGGTCGTAGTGTTCGGCTGCGGCGGCAACCGCAGCAAGCTGCGCCGTTACGGCATGGGCGAAGTGTGCGCCAAGTTGGCGGATTTCAGCATCCTGACCGAAGACAACAACCGCTTTGAAAAAGTGGAAGATATTATCGCGGACATCAAAACCGGCATGGCCAAGGGCAACCCGGACGCCAAGTATGTGGAAATTCCCGACCGGCTGGATGCCCTGCATTACGCCATTGACCACGCGCAGGAGGGCGACCTGATTGCCGTAATTGGTAAAGGCCACGAAGCCTACCGTGACCGCGAGGGTGTTAAAACGCCGTTTTTGGAGCGCGAGCTGATTGAAGAGTACGCCGCTGAAACTGGGGTAGAATAAGACTCCATCAGTAATCAAAATACAAATATTTATTAAAAATGGCTACCCTCTTATTGCTTGAGAGGGTAGCCATTTTCTTAAAAGTTACTCATAACATATAACATCATTTTCAATTTCGCGTATTGTTTCGGGCGGTATATCTTTCATTTCATATGTATAGACCGTATTTAAGCGCGGATTAAATATGCCTATTTTATCTATCTTTTTAAACTCTTTTTTGCCGGAGTGCTGCCCCATAATCCAATACATCAGTAATTGTAAAGTATGTTTGCTGTTTGGTTTTGCTTTTGATACCTTAAAATCCCAAAGAGTATCGCTGGTTAAATAATCTCCATCGCCTGAACTAACCATTTTGCTATAGCCATTTTGTTCAAACGTAAAACCATCTTTTACTATAGGTCCATATTCATTCCAAAATTTCAAACTCCGAATTACCATGATCTGAATGTTTCTAATGGTGTTCTCGTCCGGTCTCGTATTATCTGCATCTTTTGCAAGCGCTGCGACTGCCACATTCCTTTTCCAAACATCGAATGTTGCTAACTTGCAGGCGCTTATAATGGATGCATCATCTATCCCGTTTATTGCAGACAAATAGTTTTCTGCTTCCTTTTGGGCCCCCGGTCGTCCCCCAATTATGTTTGCAATCATTGCTCCATAACACGAAATCCTAAAAGCCTCTTTCTTATCAACCCCCATCATGTATCGTGTCAAATAGTCAACTGTCAACCCCACTATCGTTGCATGAACATTCTCTTCTTCTCGCAAAGTCTTTTCATCTTTTAGCTCACACACATGTAATAGCGAAGGTTTCAAATATCCACCACGAGGTTGCTTTACCATAGCGATTCTTGCTGTTACCGAATACATACTTTCTCCTTTCTTTGTTAAAATGTTTTACATCTTCCAAATGCCAAATTACAGACAGCTTTCACAATATAATCGCAAAATTTGCTTTATTTATGTTTATTATATCACATATCTAGTTCTTTGAAAAGTGTTATAAGTTACTATTCCTCATTTTCCACCTATACCATTGTAATATGCACGGCCCTGCTTTTCTTTTGCACAAAACTATGGTATACTATTTGTGTATGCTAAAAAGTATACACAAAATTCAAACCGAACCAATGCGGAAAGGAGGCCGGTTTGATGACCACACAACCACCTGACCGGCTTTTCCGCCCGGTCAGCCCAGCAGCACAGGCCAAGGGCGAGCGTGTGTTCTGCGCTGCCGTGGCGCTGCTGCTGGTTTTATCGGAGGTATTCAGCTCCAACATTCAAAACACACTGCCCACATTCAGCCATGTGTGCCGCATTGCCTTAACCGTTACGGCGGCGGTGCTGCTGGTTGCCAAAAGCCTGCTGCTGACCCAGTGGCAGACCAAACAACAGGCGCTGACGGCTGCCGCGTTGGCCGCTTTTGCGGTGTTTACCACCGCATACGGGCACGACCAATGGTTTTTGTTTGCCGTTTTGCTTGGCATTGGTGCCAAGGATGTTGATTTGCGCCGGGTGCTGCAGGTCTACCTTGCCGCAGCGGCTGGCGGGCTGCTGGCGGTGCAGCTGCTGCACGCCGCAACGCCGCTGGTGCCCTACCTGTACTACTGCCGCAACTGGGATTACGGCTATGGCCATTATAACGGGTACGGTGCCCGGCTGGCCGGTGTGTTTTTTTCCTGGGGCTGGCTGCGTTGGCCGCGCCTGCGCTGGTGGGACTGGGGCGGCCTGGCTGCCCTGGCAGCCTACACGCTGCTGGTGCCCGGCTGCCGCGGGGCTGGCATTGCCATGGTACTGCTGCTGGTTTTGTTTTTGCTGCAGCGTGCCCTGCCCGCCTTTTTTGAAAGCCGCATCTGGCACGTCATGGCTCTGGCTGCCGCACCGCTGGCGCTGGGGTTCAGCCTGTTGGCCGGGCGGCTGTTTGACCCGGATCATCCCACCGCCACCCCGCTGCTGGACAAACTGAACGGCCTGCTTTCCGGCCGGTTCGAGATCTGGCACCATGTGTTCTGGGGGTATCCCCTCTACCACCCGGAGCAGGACGGGGTGCCCGGCTGGTACCATGATGCCATGCCCAAGGCCGTTACCCTTTTGGGTGGCCTTGCCACTGATGGAGACGAGCACCACGCCATTGATAACTCTTTCCTTGCCATCCCGATGAACAAGGGCGTGTTGGGCGCTGTGGTGATTGGGGTCATCTTCCTGCTGTTGATGTGGCGGCTGTGCCAAAACCACTGCACGGGCGAGACTTTGTTTTTGACGGTGATCCTGGTTTACTTTTTGATGGAAAACAAATGCTTTTTGTTCTCCGCCGACCCGTTCATTCTGCTGCTGCCCGCAGCGCTGTTTCCCGCAAAGGGCAAGCCTCTGCCGGTCGTCTGCCCGCCGGTAACATGAGGGTGTATCTGAAAAGAATAGAAAAGCTGCCTGAACCTGTTTGCAGTGTGCAAACGATCCAGGCAGTTTTATTTTTATCCAATTTGTTTTTTGTCAAAAGCGGGCTTATCTCACAGCTCGCTGAGGATATTGCCGTCAATGGAAATCGTCACGACCTGCCACGGGATGAACTTGCCGCTGTTCTGCAAGGCCACCTTGGCGGCGCGTTCCAGCCCGCCGCAGCAGGGCACTTCCATCCGCACTACGGTCACGCTCTGGATGTTATTTTCGCGGATAATCTGGGTCAGCTTTTCGCTGTAATCCACATCGTCCAGCTTGGGGCAGCCCACCAGCGTGATATGGCCGCGGATGAATTTTTGGTGGAAGTTGGCGTAAGCATAGGCCGTGCAGTCCGCTGCAATCAGCAGTTTGGCCCCATCAAAGTAGGGGGCGTTGACCGGAACCAGTTTGATCTGCACCGGCCATTGGGAAAGCTGAGACCGCAACACCGGCATGTCCTCCTCTGCCGGTTCCGGCTTATGCTGCATCTGGCGCATCTGGCTGCCGGGGCAGCCGTGGTGCATCTGCGGCGCAGGCTGGTGGAACACGCTGCGGGCCGCGCTGCCGGGGCAGCCGCCCAGCGGCTTTTGGGCGGCTGCGGCTTTCTGGCGCTTGTTTTCCTCCACAGCCTTTTCATCATAAGCGGCGGCTTCGCGCTCCACAAAGGTGATAGCGCCGGTGGGGCAATGGGGCAGGCAGTCGCCGAAGCCATCGCAGTAGTCATCCCGCATCAGTTTGGCCTTGCCGTTGACCATGGCGATAGCACCTTCGTGGCAGGCATTGGCGCAGGCACCGCAGCCGTTGCATTTATCGGTATCGATCTGGATAATTTTGCGAATCATAGAGGATGTTCCTTTCTCCGCGCCGTTCAATGCCGTACATTGCTGTGCGGCGCGCTGCTCTTTTCTTTTTGCTGTGCTTGTATTATAATGCCATCAGGCCAATAAATCTGTGGTTATAACCACAAAAAGCGAGGAATCCCATGGAAAAAACAGCCAGCACCCCCATCCAGCTTTTCCGTGGCATGACGGCGGACGAACTTGCCACCCTGCGCGCCGCCCACTGCATCCGTGTGCAGCGTTATGACAAAAACGCTCTGATCTGCCATGCGGGCCGTGTGGTACATGAGATCGGCATTGTGCAAAGCGGCAGCGTAAACGTAGAATCCAACGACCTGTGGGGCAACAAAAGCATTTTGAGCCATGTGGAAGCCGGGCAGGCGTTTGCCGAAACTTATGCCCTGTGCGGCGAGCCGCTGATGGTGGATGTGGCCGCCGCGGAGCCGTGCGAAATTTTATGGTTGGATCTTGTACCCATGCTGCAGCAGCAAAACACTGCCGCCAGCTGGTACCCCAAGTTTTTGCACAACCTGTTACTGCTTTCTATGCAGAAAAACCTGGCGCTCTCCCAACGCATCCGGTGCACCACACCAAAAAGTGTGCGTGGGCGGCTGCTGACCTATCTTTCTGCGCAGGCAGTGCGGGCGGGCAGCACGCATTTTTCCATCCCGTTTGACCGCCAGCAGCTGGCGGACTACCTGAACCTGGACCGCAGCGCACTTTCCAAGGAACTAGGCAAAATGCGGGACGATGGGCTGATCCGCTGCCGCAAAAACGAATTTGAGCTGTGCGGAACGGAATAACGCCCCCTTATCCCCTATCCTTAAGGCAACACCGCACAATTCCCGCCTTGCTGCCTGCTTCGTCCAGCTTGTTGGCTTTCAACAGGCGGATCACTTCGGGGATATTGGTCTGGATGGGGCACCCCTGCTGGCAGCGCGGCTTTTTGCAGCCCAGACACTGGTTGGCTTCGTCCATGACATGTAGTGCCATTGTTTTTCCTCATTTTGCAACGATTTTGCGTGTTAAAAGTGCAACAAAGTTTCAACTCCGCGCACTTTTTATCCATATTTATATTATAATAGCACTACATGCGCCGTGTACGCAAACCCCATGGGCTGTATTTTGTACCGGCAAAGTAACGAAAAATCAACCGCTTTGCTGTGCATATCAGCAGCAATTTGCAGTTTTTGGTCCTGCCCCGCCAAACCCGCAAGGCTGGTGCCCGCCGGAATTTTTGCGTGCTTTAGCAGCGGCAGCGCGCTGCGCTTTGCCCCCAGCACCAACAGGTACGGCGGCAGCGCGGGCAGACCCGCGGCGGGCACATCCAGCACAGCATCCAGTACCAGTCGCCGCAGGCGGGCCGTGGGGTAGCGCTTGGTTTTCAGGCGGTCATACAGATCATTTACCGTTTCTGCTTCGCGGGCTGCGGCATACAGGCGGTTTTCCAGCCCTTCGCCCGCACCGCGTAAGGTACTCAGCTGCTCCGGCGTTTTGGTGCGCAGCAAAGTCAGCACTGCGGTGCTGAACTTTTCCGGGTCCGCCAGCTGACCTTGTTCCGCGGCCTGGCGGTACAGCTCCATGGCTGCCTGCGGCACAAAGGGGCTGGCAGCCTTGATTCCTTGCGTATGCACCAACTGCCGGATATGGGAAGCCGAAGCCAGTGCCTGCCCCTGCACCTGGCCGGTCTGGGCGGTGCCATGGGCTGCGCCCAGACGCGGCAGGGGCAGCAACTGCATGGCTGCCCCCTGCCGCAGAATGGCCTTGCAGTATTCGATCCCCAAAATGTTGTTGGGCGTTTGCAGCAAATCCGCAGCACCGGGGCACAATGTTTCGGCGGCTGCGGCACGGGCGGCG
>OGPS01002339.1_pt1 | contig 12064 bp, 7 predicted proteins | sample 1552931 | NCBI WGS metagenome assembly OGPS01 (sample SAMEA2580252, study PRJEB22360) | human gut metagenome | biome: human gut; feature: human-associated habitat; material: faeces | place: Denmark | collected 2008/2010 | reverse complement strand
CAGTCTGGCGGCTTATGAGGGAGTTGTGTTTGCCAATCAGTTGGATAATGCGACGCACGAAGGCTTGGTGAACAATACCACGATGAAGCAACTGGAGTTGAACCGCCTGATGCTTCAGAAGAACATCAAGTCCTTGCGCACCAACTTCATGCCGACACTGGCTTTGGGCTATTCCTATCAGTATCAGTCCATGAACAACGACAGTTGGAATGTATTCAACTACAACTACGGAAGCAGTTCTTCGCTGGTGTTCAGTTTGAGTATTCCTTTATACAAGGCAAGCAACTTTACAAAACTGAAATCCAACCGCATCCAGATGCGCCAGTTGGACCAGAACCGCATCGATACGGAACGCAAGCTGAATATGCAGATTACCAGCTATCAGGATAATATGGCAGCCAGCTCGGAACAGGTGTCCAGCAACAAGGAGAATGTGATGCAGGCCGAAAAGGCGGTGCAGATTGCCGGCAAACGCTACGAGGTGGGCAAAGGAACTGTGCTTGAACTGAACACCTCGCAAGTGCAGCTCACTGAGGCCGAGTTGACTTACAACCAATCCATATACGATTATTTGGTGGCTAAAGCCGATCTTGACCAAGTGTTGGGAAGAGATTACATAAGCAAAGATCAGAAATAAAAATCAGAACAACGATATGAAGAAAAGTTTTCAAATGATTGCCCTGCTTGCAGTAGCACTGTTGGGCGCTTGCAGCGGCGGGAAGGACAAGGCTGTCGCTGAACATGTGGATGAAAAGCCGAGAGTGAAGCTGGCGGATGTGAAAGCGCGTCCGGTAGAACAGATCCATGAATACACCGCTACTGTCGAAGCAGAGGTGAAGAACAATATAGCTCCTTCGTCTCCGGTGCGTATAGACAGGATATTGGTGGAAGTGGGCGACCGCGTATCCAAAGGCCAGAAGCTGGTCAGCATGGATGAGGCCAACCTGAAACAAACCAAGTTCCAGCTTGATAACCAGGAGATTGAGTTCAAGCGTATGGACGAACTGTACAAAGTGGGCGGTGCATCCAAGTCGGAATGGGATGCAGCCAAAATGGCTTTGGACATAAAGGAGACGGCCTATCGCAACCTCTTGGAAAACACCTCGTTGCTTAGTCCGATAAACGGTGTTGTAACAGCCCGTAATTATGACAACGGCGACATGTACAGCGGCGGGGAACCTGTGTTGGTGGTGGAACAGATCACTCCGGTGAAACTGCTCATCAACGTTTCCGAAACCTATTTCACCCAAGTGAAGAAAGGCGCTCCCGTAGCGGTGAAGCTGGATGTCTATGGCGACGAACCGTTTGAAGGCTACATCAGCTTGGTTTATCCTACGGTAGACCCGAATACACGCACCTTCCCTGTGGAGATTAAACTCTCCAATAAGGACCAGCGCGTGCGTCCCGGAATGTTTGCCCGCGCCACACTTAATTTCGGTTCCAAGGACAATGTGGTTGTGCCCGACTTGGCCATCGTGAAACAATCCGGTTCGGGCGACCGCTACGTGTATGTCTACAAAGACGGTAAAGTAACCTATAATAAGGTGGAACTCGGACGCCGCATGGGCGCTGAATACGAGTTGATTTCCGGTGTGCCCGACAATTCGCAGGTAGTTATAGCCGGACAGACCAAGCTGGTGAACGGCATGGAAGTAGAAGTAGAGAAATAATCACTAAACACTAATAACATGAGTTTATACGAAGGTGCGGTTAAGAAACCGATTATGACTTCGCTCTGCTTTCTGGCAGTGGTGATATTTGGTCTGTTCTCTTTGTCCAAATTGCCTATCGACTTGTATCCGGACATTGATACGAATACGATTATGGTGATGACGGCCTATCCGGGAGCCAGTGCTTCGGATATCGAGAACAATGTGACCCGTCCGTTGGAGAATGTTTTGAACTCTGTCAGTGATTTGAAGCACATCACTTCCCGTTCTTCGGAGAATATGTCGCTGATTACACTGGAGTTTGAGTTCGGTAATGATATTGACGTGTTGACGAATGATGTGCGTGACAAGCTGGATATGGTAAGTTCCGAACTTCCCGATGATGTGGAGAACCCTATCATCTTTAAGTTCAGTACGGATATGATCCCTATCGTGCTGCTGTCCGTACAGGCCAACGAGAGCCAGTCGGCACTTTATAAGATACTGGATGATCGTGTGGTAAATCCCTTGGCGCGTATTCCCGGTGTGGGTACGGTGTCCATCAGCGGTGCGCCGCAGCGTGAAATCCAAGTGTATTGCGACCCTTATAAGCTGGAAGCATACAACCTGAGCATCGAAACAATCAGTTCCATTATCGGGGCTGAGAACAGGAATATACCGGGCGGTAACTTCGACATCGGTAATGAAACCTATTCATTGCGTGTGGAGGGTGAGTTCGACGACTCCGGCGAGTTGGCGAATGTGGTTGTAGGTACGTATAATGGCGCTACGGTCTATCTGCGTGATGTTGCCAAGATAGTGGACACCGTAGAAGAGCGTGCGCAGGAAACCTATAATAATGGTGTGCAAGGCGCCATGATCGTCGTTCAGAAGCAGTCGGGAGCCAATTCGGTGGAAATCTCCAAAAAGGTGCAGGATGCATTGCCCCGTTTGCAGAAGAACCTGCCGAGCGACGTGAAGTTGGGCGTCATTGTAGATACCTCTGAAAACATCCTGAACACCATCGACAGTTTGACGGAGACGGTTATGTATGCCTTGCTCTTCGTTGTGATTGTGGTGTTCTTGTTCTTAGGACGCTGGCGTGCCACGCTGATCATCTGTATCACGATTCCGCTTTCCCTGATTGCTTCATTCATATATCTGGCAATTTCGGGGAATACGATTAATATCATTTCGCTTTCATCGCTTTCCATTGCTATCGGTATGGTGGTGGACGATGCCATTGTGGTATTGGAGAATGTCACGACACACATCGAGCGCGGCTCCGACCCGAAGCAGGCGTCTGTGCATGGCACGAACGAGGTGGCTATCTCCGTTGTGGCTTCTACACTGACGATGATTGCCGTATTCTTCCCGTTGACGATGGTGACCGGTATGTCCGGTGTACTTTTCAAGCAGTTGGGCTGGATGATGTGTGCCATTATGTTTGTATCCACTGTCTCCGCTTTGACGCTGACGCCGATGCTTTGTTCGCAACTGCTCCGTTTGCAGCGCAAGCAGTCTAAGGTGTTCCGGATATTCTTCGGCCCGATAGAACATGCATTGGACGGATTGGACAACTGGTATGCGCGTATGCTCAATTGGGCAGTCCGTCACCGCATGGTGGTTCTTGCAGGTTGCGTGGTATTCTTTATTCTGAGTTTGCTTTGTGCAAAGACCATCGGTACGGAGTTCTTCCCGGCGCAGGATAACGCCCGTATCGCTGTGCAATTGGAACTGCCTATCGGAACCCGTAAGGAAGTGGCGCAGGAGGTATCGGAGAAGCTGACCAGACAGTGGCTTGAGAAGTATAAAGGTATTATGAAGGTATGTAACTATACGGTGGGACAGGCCGACTCGGATAATACCTGGGCATCCATGCAGGACAACGGTTCGCACATCATCTCCTTCAACATCAGTCTGGTAGACCCGGACGAGCGTAATGTTACGTTGGAAACTGTCTGTGATGAAATGCGCGAAGACCTGAAGGCCTATCCGGAATTCAGTAAGGCGCAGGTCATTTTCGGAGGTAGCAATACGGGTATGTCTGCCCAGGCATCTGCCGATTTTGAAGTGTACGGTTACAGCATGGAAGAAACCGACAGCGTTGCCGCCCGCCTGAAACGTGAACTGCTGAAGGTGAAAGGTGTGTCCGAAGTCAACATCAGCCGTAGTGATTACCAGCCTGAGTATCAGGTAGACTTTGATCGTGAGAAGCTGGCGCTTCATGGACTGAACTTGTCTACCGCCGCTACCTATCTGCGTAACCGTATCAATGGTGCGACGGCTTCCAAATATCGTGAAGACGGTGATGAGTACGACATCAAGGTGCGCTATGCTCCCGAATACCGCACCAGCCTTGAAAGCATCGAGAATATATTGGTCTATAATGCCAAAGGCGAAGGGGTGCGTATCAAAGACCTGGGAAAGGTTGTAGAACGTTTTGCTCCGCCTACTATCGAGCGTAAAGACCGCGAGCGTATCGTGACGGTATCCGCCGTTATCTCCGGCGCTCCGTTGGGCGATGTGGTGGCTGCGGGCAATGCGATTATAGATAAGTTGGAGAAACCCTCGGACATAACCATTCAAGTGTCGGGTTCCTTTGAGGACCAGCAGGATTCGTTCCGCGATTTGGGAACATTGGGTGTCTTGATCATTGTGCTTGTGTTCATCGTGATGGCTGCCCAGTTCGAGTCCCTTACTTATCCGTTTATCCTGATCCTCTCGGTGCCGTTCGCTATGAGTGGCGTGTTGATGGCGTTGTTCATCACCAACACTACGTTGAGTGTGATGAGTTTGCTGGGTAGCATCATGTTGATCGGTATCGTGGTGAAGAACGGTATCGTGCTCATCGACTACACTATCCTTTGCCGCGAACGCGGGCAGTCGGTGCTGAATGCCGTAGTTACGGCCGGCAAGAGTCGTCTCCGTCCGGTGTTGATGACTACCATGACTACCATTCTCGGTATGATTCCGATGGCCGTCAGCACAGGGCAGGGTTCTGAGATGTGGAGTCCGATGGCGATTGCCGTAATCGGCGGTCTGGCGGTTTCCACGATCCTCACTTTGATTTATGTTCCTACGATGTATTGTATCTTTGGCGGGGTGGGCATCAAACGCCAGCGCCGTAAGATGCACAAGCAACTGGATACTTACTTTGAGGAACAAAAACAGACCAATAATTAATCAGTTGACATTTAATAGTTGAATAATGAAATCAGTATTAATCACATTCGATCAAGCATACTATGAGCGTATCATCGCTACACTCGACAGGCTGAATTGCAGGGGCTTCACTTACTGGGAGCAAGTTCGCGGACGCGGTTCCAAAACCGGAGAGCCTCATTATGGCAGTCATGCCTGGCCTTCCATGTGTTCCGCCGTCCTGACGATGGTGGAGGATGAGAGGGTGGACCCTCTGCTGGAAGTCCTTCACAACATGGACAAGCAGACCGAGCAGCTGGGGCTTCGGGCATTCGTTTGGAACATTGAGAAGACCATTTAAGGTCTCTGTTGCATAAAAAGCGTTTATCCCTGCAGGAAATATCTTTTTCCTGCAGGGATAATTCTTTTTGGCAGGAAGATATTTATTTTCATCCGATTCTCTATCTTTGCGACCGGATTGGTTATGGAAAAGAGTGTTTTGAAACATACAGGCTGGTTGATGTTTATTGTGGTGGCCGTACTTCTGCTGATGGGATTGTTGCCGGGAACCACGATAGGCACTCATGTGCTGAGGCGAGTGGACATACTGGGTGATGTACGCCCTTCCCCGGAAGCGGTGAGCGAACCGGATACCCTGTTGCCGCCACCCCCGAAAGTGAAGCCCGCCTTTGTGGACACTTGCCGCAGCGGAATGACCTGCATTGAAGATTACAGTGACTCCACCCTGCGCGGAATGACGCCTTTCTATCGCGCGTTGGATGAGCTGGCCGCAACCCCCCGTCTGGTGCGCATCGCCTACTTCGGCGATTCTTTCATAGAAGCGGACATTCTTACGGCTGACCTGCGTGCCATGTTGCAGGAACGTTATGGCGGATGCGGGGTGGGCTTTGTGACAATCACTTCCATGACCAGCGGTTACCGCCCTACGGTGCGGCACAGCTTTAACGGCTGGCAGAGCCATTCCATTATGGATTCGGTGTTCTTCGACCGTAGCAAACAGGGAATTTCGGGACACTATTTCATTCCCAATCCCGGTGCTTATGTAGAACTTCGCGGGCAGAAGAACTATGCGTCCCGGCTTGATACCTGCGAGCATGCTTCCATCTTCTTTTACAATAAAGGCGAGGTTACTCTCTCGGCATCCGTAAATAAAGGGGAGGCGCAGACTGAGACTTTTTCTCCTACGGGAGAACTCCGGGAGATGGATGTGACAGGCCGCATCGGCTCTGTACGCTGGAAGGTGGAAAGTGCCGACTCCACCTTATTCTATGGCTTGGCCATGGACGGTACACAAGGAATTATTGTTGATAACTTCTCGCTTCGGGGCAGTTCCGGCTTGTCCTTGCGCTCCGTACCTGTCTGGATGATGCGCGAATTTAATGAACAGCGCCCTTACGATTTGATAATTCTTCAGTACGGGCTGAATGTCGCTACGGAGCGCGGACGGAATTATGACCGTTATCGTGACGGTATGGCAACCACCATCGCCCATTTGAAGAGTGCCTTTCCACAAGCCGGCATCCTTGTTGTCAGTGTGGGCGACCGCGAGTATAAGACCGAAGAAGGCGACCTGCGCACCATGCCCGGCATTAAGAATCTTGTCCGTTACCAGCAGAACCTGGCAGCCGACAGCGGAGTGGCGTTTTGGAATATGTTCGAGGCAATGGGAGGCGAGGGCAGTATGGCGGACATGGTGCATGCCAAGCCGTCTTTGGCCAACTACGATTATACGCATATCAACTTTCGTGGCGGCAAACATCTGGCAGAATTGCTTTATGAGGCATTGGTCTACGGCAAAGAACAGTACGACAGGAGGCGTGCCTATGAAGCGGAGCCATAAGGAAAACTCACGATGGAGCAGTTTGCGCTTCACTGTCTGCTACGCGGTGTTTGTAATGCTTCTCCTGCCGGTGCAGCGGCTCTGTGCGCAAGATGCGCTTCCCGGCTGTCCCCGGCTTCAAAAGACGGTATCCGATTGCGACACGCTTACGGCTTACGGCCAACGTACGGACACTCTGCCCGTTCCTATCATCAGCCTGCCCCCGGCTTTCCGCCAGCTCGGAGAGAATGAACTGATAGACAGTGTCGGCATCTTGAAACCTTTCTGGGAGAAGATGCGTATGCTCCGCTTGGGTGCATCTGCCGATACGATACGTATTGTTCATGTGGGCGACAGTCATATCCGCGGTCATATCTTCCCGCAGACTACGGGCGAACTGCTCCGAAAGACATTCGGTGCGCTGACTTATACGGACATGGGAATAAACGGTGCGTTCTGTGTCACCTTTACCCGTCCGGTGCGTGTGGCGGACATCGCAGCGTTGCATCCCGACCTTGTGATTCTCTCTTTCGGGACAAACGAGAGCCACAACCGGCGGTACAACTCAAAGTTGCACTATCAGCAGATGGATGAACTGGTACGTATGCTGCGCGACAGCCTGTCCGGCGTCCCGATGCTGATGACCACTCCGCCCGGTTCATACGAGAGTTTCCGCCAGCGCCGCCGCCGGCGTACCTATAAGATTAATCCCCGTACCTCTGTTGCCGTACAGACCATCCGGCGTTTTGCCGATGCCAACGGGTTGGCTGTGTGGGATATGTACGATGTTTTCGGAGGCGTTCGTCGCGCCTGTCTCAACTGGCAGGAGGCGAAACTGATGCGTCCCGACCATGTGCATTATCTTCCGGAAGGATATGTATTGCAAGGTGAGATGTTCTATCAAGCCTTGCTGAAAGCGTATAACGACTATTGCAGTCGATGATTGAGTATAATCTAAATTAAGCCGTAACCGACAGATGTGGAATATTGACGAACTTCTGAACAAACTGGATATAGACTTCACCCGCCTGCATGACCTGCTGGTGTACGACCCGCATGCGCCGATGATATTCAGCAGCGGTATCTTCCTGTGGCTGTTTGCCGCTTTCATCGTGTTCTATCTGCTTTTGCAGCGTCGCACTACTGCCCGCCTGATGTTCGTTACTCTGTTTTCTTACTATTTCTACTATAAAAGCAGCGGCACTTATTTCTTCCTGCTTGCCATTGTTACGGTAAGCGACTTTTTCATTGCCCGGCTCATGGAACGGGCCACCGTACGCTGGCAGCGTAAAACGTGGGTGGCGGTCAGTCTGCTGATAAACCTGGGACTGTTGTGCTACTTTAAATATACGAATTTCCTCTGCGGGTTCTTTGCTTCGCTGACAGGCGGCACGTTTACCGCAATGGACATATTTCTTCCTGTCGGCATCTCTTTCTTTACTTTCCAGTCGCTGAGCTATACGATCGATGTGTATCGCAAAGAGATAACGCCCCTCACCAACCTGTTGGACTATGCTTTCTATGTATCTTTCTTCCCGCAGTTGGTGGCAGGCCCCATCGTGCGTGCACGCGACTTTATCCCGCAGATCCGCCGTCCGCTGTTTGTCTCTAAGGAGATGTTCGGAAAGGGAATCTTCCTGATTGTAAGCGGTCTTTTCAAGAAAGCGGTTATTTCGGATTATATCAGCATCAACTTTGTGGAGCGTATCTTTGATAATCCTACTCTGTATTCGGGCGTGGAAAACCTCATGGGTGTTTACGGCTATGCGCTTCAAATCTATTGCGACTTCTCCGGATATAGCGATATGGCTATCGGCATTGCTTTGCTGCTGGGCTTTCATTTCAACATGAACTTCGACTCGCCCTATAAGTCGGCATCCATAACGGAGTTCTGGCGCCGCTGGCATATCTCGCTTTCCAGTTGGCTGCGCGATTACCTCTATATATCCCTGGGCGGCAACCGTAAGGGGAAGATACGGCAATACGCCAATCTCATCATCACCATGTTTTTGGGTGGCTTGTGGCATGGCGCATCCTGGAATTTTGTTTTTTGGGGGATGTTGCATGGTGTTGCGCTGGCAGCCCATAAGTTCTGGATGGGCATCACCGGCAGGAAAAAGGGAGAGCGCAGTCATGGCATCCGCCGCTTCTTCGGCATCATAATCACGTTCCACTTCGTTTGTTTCTGTTGGATATTTTTCCGCAATGCCGACTTCTCCACTTCGCTGGATATGTTGAACCAGATATTCACAGCTTTCCGTCCCCGGCTTTTCACCCAACTGGTGGAGGGCTATTGGGAAGTGTTTGCCTTGATGTCGCTCGGCTTTTTCCTCCATTTCGTACCGGACAGTTGGGAACATGCCTGCTGCAAAGCTGTCATCCGGCTTCCGCTTATAGGGAAAGCGCTGTTGCTGGTTGCCATGATCTACCTTGTAATTCAAATGAAGAGCTCGGAGATACAGCCGTTCATTTATTTCCAGTTCTAAGGGTGATACTGCTTGTGCCATGCTGTGAAATGTCTTGATGCGTATTCCTTTCATTGTTAGTATGCTGCCGGTATTATTCTTTCCTACCGGACTAATGTGTTTAAATAGCATGTGTCATGATACATACAGTAAACTTTATGAAACGTCCGGCACAATAGTATATGGAGTAAGTCTGTATCTTTGTGAGGTAAATGAATCTGATTACTATGATTTTTTAAAACAATAACCATGAAACAAAAACTTATCTATTGGCTGCCGCTTCTACTACTGGTAGGATGTAGCCAGCCTACGTACAAAACTACTTCGTTGGCTCCCGAAAAGCGAGCGGAACTTTTATTGAAAGAACTGACTTTGGAAGAAAAGGTAGCGTTGATGATGGACAACTCCCAGGCAGTGGAGCGTCTGGGCATCAAACCCTATAACTGGTGGAACGAGGCGCTGCATGGCGTGGCGCGTGCCGGACTGGCTACGGTTTTTCCCCAACCGATAGGGATGGCGGCGTCTTTCTCGCCGGAATCGGTATATGAAGTGTTCAGTGCTGTATCGGATGAGGCGCGTGCAAAGAATGCAAATTACGCATCACAGGGAAGTTATGCGCGTTATCAAGGGCTTACCATGTGGACGCCCACAGTGAATATCTATCGTGACCCGCGTTGGGGCCGCGGCATCGAAACCTACGGTGAGGATCCTTATCTCACCAGCCGTATGGGTGTTATGGTGGTGAAAGGCCTGCAAGGAACCAATGACGGCAAGTACGACAAGCTGCATGCTTGTGCCAAGCACTTCGCCGTACACTCCGGACCCGAGTGGAACCGCCACTCTTTCAACGTAGAGGACCTCAGTGCGCGCGATTTGTATGAAACCTATCTGCCGCCCTTTGAGGCTTTGGTGAAAGAGGCCAAAGTGAAGGAGGTGATGTGTGCCTATAATAGTTTTGAGGGAGAACCTTGTTGTGGCAGCAACCGTTTGCTGATGCAAATCCTTCGCAACGATTGGGGCTTCGACGGTATCATCCTTTCCGACTGCGGGGCCATTGCCGATTTCTATAATGAACATGGGCATAAGGCGTATCCTGATGCCGAGTCTGCTTCGGCTGCAGCTGTGTTGAACGGTACGGACCTGGAGTGTGGCTCCAGTTACAAGGCATTGGTAAAGGCTGTCCGCGCAGGTCAGATCAATGAGAAAGACATTGATAAGGCAGTCATGCGTCTGCTGGAAGCCCGTTTTGCTTTGGGAGAAATGGATGATCCGGACAACGTATCTTGGACAAAGATTCCTTTCTCTGTGGTGGCTTCGGCCGAACACGATTCGTTGGCTTTGAACATGGCCCGCAAATCTATGACATTACTTCAGAACACAGGCAATATTCTCCCTCTGAAGCGTGGCGGGCTGACCGTAGCCGTTATGGGGCCCAATGCCAATGACTCTGTGATGCAGTGGGGAAATTACAACGGCATGCCACCGCACACAGTCACCATTCTGGGCGGTATACGCAAGGCTTTGGGTGCGGATGATAAACTGATTTATGAACAGGGGTGCAGCTGGGTGGAAAGAACATTGATCCAAAGTGTATTCAGCCAGTGCAAATCGGCAGCCGGACAAGGATTTACTGCACGTTACTGGAACAACGTAAAGCATGAAGGCGATCCGGTGACCACTACGCAGGTGACCACTCCTTTCCGCTTCTGCACATCGGGAGCTACGGTCTTTGCACCGGGCGTAAACCTGACGGACTTCTCTGCGACTTATAATAGTGTGCTCACTCCTGAACAATCGGGTGAGGTAGTATTCGAGATCTATACATACGGTTCCGGTCGTCTGCGCATCAATGGTGAGGAAGTGAAACGTTTCTCCAATATGCATGGTGGCAGATCGCTGAACTATACCTTGCAGGTAAAAGCGGGCACTCCTTATGAGATTGAACTCGACTTTGAATATTTCAGAAGCGACGCACAGTTGAACTTCGACATAGGCTTCAAGCAAAAAGTGGACATCAATGCATCTGTTGCCCGCGTGAAAGATGCTGATATTGTAGTCTTCGCCAGCGGTGTTTCTCCGGTTCTGGAAGGTGAGGAAATGGGAGTGAATCTTCCGGGCTTCAAGGGCGGCGACCGTACAGACATTGAACTGCCGGCCATTCAACGCGAATTGATTAGTGCCCTGCATCGTGCCGGCAAGAAGCTTATTCTGGTGCATTGTTCCGGTTCGCCCATTGCTTTGGAACCGGAAACCAAGAATTGTGAAGCTATTCTGCAGGCTTGGTATCCCGGTCAGCAAGGTGGAACGGCTGTGGCAGAGGTGCTGTTTGGCGATTATAACCCGGGAGGACGCCTGCCGGTGACTTTCTACCGCAATATGTCCCAGCTTCCCGACTTCGAGGATTATAACATGACAGGACGTACCTACCGCTATATGACCCAACAACCGTTGTTCCCCTTCGGTTATGGATTGAGCTATACGACTTTCGATTATGGAAAGCTGTCATTGGACAAAGAGCAGATCAAACAGGGAGAGCCATTGAAGTTGGCTGTCAGCGTTACAAACAGCGGTCAGCGCGACGGTGAAGAGGTTGTACAGGTTTATCTCAAGAAGCAAGATGATGCAGAAGGACCGGGCAAGACCCTGCGTGCTTTCAAGCGCGTCTATATACCTGCCGGAAAGAGTGTCAACGTTGAGTTTGACCTGAAGGACAAAGAGTTGGAATGGTGGGATGCCCAAAGCAATACGATGCGGGTCTGTGCGGGCAAGTATGACATAATGGTGGGAAGAAGCTCACAGGATCAGGACTTGCAACGCGGAAGTTTTGTAATAGAATAGTTCTTTGAATTTTTCATAATAAGAAAGTGAGAGTGTGTCGGGAGGCCTGATACACTCTCACTTTCTTATTATATGTGTTAAGGCTGTACAGTGAGACATAAAAAAAGGCTATCTCTCCCAGACAGCCA
>OGPS01002337.1_pt1 | contig 12069 bp, 8 predicted proteins | sample 1552931 | NCBI WGS metagenome assembly OGPS01 (sample SAMEA2580252, study PRJEB22360) | human gut metagenome | biome: human gut; feature: human-associated habitat; material: faeces | place: Denmark | collected 2008/2010 | reverse complement strand
CGGATGCCAGCCACGACCGGGCGGATGTTGACCAGGCTCTGCGGGGTGATCTCGCCGGATTCCTGGTTCTGCAGGGTCATGCGCTCGCGCACAACGCGCTCCATACGGGCAAAGCCGATGCGGAACTGGTTCTGCAGCAATTCGCCAACGCTGCGCACGCGGCGGTTGCCCAAGTGGTCGATTTCATCGGTCACGCCGATGCCATGGTCAAGGCCCAGCAGGTAGTTGACGGAAGCAAAGATATCGTCAACAGTAACGGTGCGGCTGATGAGCTTATCATGATTCTTGGTCAGCAGTTCTTTCTGCTCTTCCGGATCGGAGGTAGCATCCAGAATCTTACGGATTTCGGCGAAGGAAGCGCGCTCGTTGATGCCGCATTCCTTCACGTCAAAGCTGAAGAAACTCTGGGCATCGACACAGCCGTTGGAGAACACGATCACATTGATCGGATCCTGGCCCTTGCGCTCCACGATAACAGTAACGCGGGAAACACCGGCGTTATCAATTTCAACAGCCTTTTCGTGGCTGATGCGCTCGCCCTTGGCGGCCAGCAGTTCGCCGGTCAGCGGGGCAATGATGTCCTCGGCAGTCTTATAGCCCGCAATACGGCGGGACAGGCACAGCTTGTTGTTCATCTTGAAGCGGCCAAAACGAGCCAGGTCGTAACGGCGCGGATCAAAGAACAGCAGGTTGATGTGGCTGCGGGAGCTTTCCACCGTCGGCGGCTCGCCGGGGCGCAGCTTGCGGTAGCACTCCAGCAGGGCTTCCTCTGTGGAATGGGTGATATCCTTTTCCAGGGTGGCGTTGATTTTGGGTTCAGAATCGCCGAAGTACTGGCGGATCTGCTCATCGGTGCCAAGCCCCAGTGCGCGCAGGAAGGTAGTAACCGGCAGCTTGCGGTTTTTATCAATGCGCACATAATATACATCGGAAGAATCGGTTTCGTATTCCAGCCATGCGCCGCGGTTGGGGTTCATGGTTGCGGTGAAAAGGTCCTTGCCGGTACGGTCTTTGCTGGAAGCATAGAACACGCCGGGCGAACGAACCAGCTGGCTGACGATAACACGTTCTGCACCGTTGGAGATGAAAGTGCCGGAATCCGTCATGAGCGGGAAATCGCCCATGAAAATTTCCTGTTCCTTCACTTCGCCGGTGCTTTTGTTCAACAGGCGCGCAGTGACATAAAGCGGCGCAGCATACGTTGCGTCACGCTCTTTACATTCTTTAATGGTATATTTGGGGTGCTTGTCCAGACGGTAATCGACAAATTCCAGCGAGAGATTCCCGGTGTAATCCTCGATCGCGTCAATGTCGTGGAACACTTCGCGCAGGCCCTCGTCCAGGAACCAGTTATAAGAGTTTTTCTGGATCTCGATGAGGTTGGGCATGCCAATCACTTCGTTGATGCGGGAAAAGCTCATTCTGGAGGTTCGACCGTTTTGTACGGGCTTGACCTTTACCATAAAATGCGACCACTCCTATTCCGTTCAGATTTGTTTTTGGCAAAAGCGCTCCGCCGAAGCAATGATTTTCTTGGAACATTCGTCGTTTTTAACAAAGTTTGAAAAAACGCGGAAAAATCAAAATTCCTTTAGGGCGCTCTATTCCATTTTGTGATACTATGCCAGTATACCAGCCAAAAAGCTGATTGTCAAGGGCTCTTTTGGCATTTTGCGTGTTTTTTTATCAGGCAATTGAACGCCCGGCTGCGTGTCACATTTCTTTTGGCAAAGTGCTATTTTTGCATTTCTTCTGCCACTTGACAAATCCTTGAAATACCGCTAATTGGCACAACGCCCAATTACCTTGTGTGTTTTTTGTATGGGTTGCAGCCTGCGTTTTTTCTGCATCTTCCCGGTTTTTACGCTTTGCAAACAAAAAGTGCCCTTCCCGCCGTTATCCGTGTGCAGGATGGGCACTCGTCTGTTTTTGGTATTATGCGTTTGATGCCGGGCCCGCCACACGGGTATTTACACCAGCTCCACCCGGTATTTTTGCAGCCAGTAATTCAGCTGCACAAACCAGGCAATGGTCTGCGGGGTAGTCATCAGCTGGCCATACCAGGGGGTCGCAGTCTCGGCAGCGGTCAACAGCTGTTCCAGCGCTGCCCTCTTGGCAATACGCAGCAGCGGGGCATCCGGGTCCTGCATCGCACTGCGCAGCATGGCGCTGACAGCGTTCAAATACGCCGGGTTCCATGTTTTAGGGTAGGGGCTCTTTTTTCGCCACAACACTTCCGTGGGCAGCACGCCCTGCATCGCCTGGCGCAGCAGGCCTTTTTCGTGGCCCTCGTAATCCTTATATTCCCACGGCACGCTGTACAGGTATTCCGCAATGCGGTAATCGCAGAACGGCACGCGCACTTCCAGCCCGCTGTACATACTCATTCGGTCCTTGCGGTCCAAAAGGGTCTGCATAAACCAGTTAAAGTTCAGGGCAAACATCTGGCGCATCCGTTGTTCCAGGGGATCCAGACCGGGGCGGATGGAAGTTTGCTCCAGCGTGGCGCGGTAGCCTTCATCAATATACGCCGCCGGGTCAATGCCGCCGAACACCTCCGGCTTAAAAAAGCTGACCCTGTATGCCGTGCTCTGCGCCCAAGGAAAGCCATACCGCTCCCGCACGGTCTTATCCCTGTACCAGGGGTAACCGCCAAATATCTCGTCCGCGCACTCGCCGGAAAGTGCCACGGTGGCTGTTTTACGGATCTCACGGCAGAACAGCAGCAGCGAGGAGTCCACATCCGCCATACCGGGCAGGTCGCGGGCGTCCACCGCTTCCAGCAGGGCGGCGGCCAGTGCTTCGCTGTCCAGCGTTACCCAGGTATGCTGCGCGTTCAAGAACTGGTTCATGGTGCGGATATACGGCGCATCCGGACTGGGCTGGAAATGGGTGGCGTGGAAATACTTTTTGTTATCCTGATAACCGACCGAGAAAGTCTGCAGCGTTTTGCCCCGCGCCGTAAAGTGGGAATCCGCGATTGCCGAAATCAGGCTGGAATCCAGCCCGCCGGAAAGGAAGGTTGCCACCGGCACATCCGATACCAGCTGCCGCGTGACGGCATCCATCACCAGGTCCCGCACTTTGGCTGCGGTGTGGGTAAAATCATCGGGGTGTTCGTGGTCGGTCAGCTGCCAGTAGCGGCGCACGGTGAGGCGCGGCGCACCAACCTGTGGCACAGTGTATTCTGCACAGCAGCCGGGCTTCAATTCCTGCACATTGCGGAACACCCCGCACCCCGGCGTGCGGCCAGGGCCGAGCAGCAGCACATCGGCCAGCCCATGGGCATCCACCTGCGGCGGGATCTCCGGGTGGCAGAGCAGCGTTTTCAGCTCGGAAGCAAAGATCAGGCTGTCCCCGCGCAGGGCATAGAACAGCGGCTTGACCCCGACGCGGTCCCGCGCCAGAAAGAGCTTTTGCGCCCGCTGCTGCCACACAGCAAATGCAAAAATACCGTTCAGCTTTTCCAGACAGTCCGGCCCCCACTGGGCAAAAGCATGTAACAAAACCTCAGTATCGGAATGGCTTACAAAGCGATGGCCCAGAGCCGCAAGCTGGGCGTGCAGCTCCGGCGTGTTGTACAGCTCGCCGTTGTACACCAGAATGTATTTTTCCCCGCCCTGATCCAGCACCATGGGCTGGCAGCCGTTTTCCAGATCCACCACAGCCAGCCGCGCATGGATCAGCGCCGCATGGCCGTGCAGGTACATTCCCCGCTGGTCCGGCCCGCGGCGTGCAAGGCTTTTCTGCATTCGGCAGTAAGCTGGGTAGTTGGCTGCAATCTTATTTGGGTCCGCACTGATCTGTCCGGCAATTCCACACATCGTTATCCCCTCCCCTATATCATCAGGGTAATCGTATGCTGTGGCTTTGTCATTTATGCCTGCTGCACACAAAAATACACCCGCACCGCCGGGCAAACAGCAGTACGGGTGCAGATGATTTTAATTTGCTATTTCTATTCTATATAAGAATCACGGCATCAATCCAGGAAGTCGCGCAGCTTTTTGCTGCGGCTGGGGTGGCGCAGCTTGCGCAGGGCTTTTGCTTCGATCTGGCGGATACGTTCACGGGTAACGTTGAACTCCTTGCCCACCTCTTCCAGCGTGCGGGGGCGGCCATCTTCCAGGCCAAAGCGCAGGCGCAGGACCTTTTCTTCACGCGGGGTCAGGGTTTTCAGCACATCGGCCAGCTGCTCTTTCAACAGGGTCTGGCTGGCGGCTTCGGCGGGAACGGGGGCTTCCTCATCGGGGATAAAGTCGCCCAAGTGGCTATCTTCCTCCTCACCGATGGGGGTTTCGAGGCTGACGGGTTCCTGTGCCACGCGCATAATCTCGCGCACTTTGTCCACCGGCATATCCAGGCGCTCGGCAATTTCTTCGGCGCTGGGCTCATGGCCGTTTTCGTGCAGCAGTTGGCTGGAAACCTTTTTGACCTTGTTGATGGTTTCCACCATATGCACAGGGATACGGATGGTGCGGGCCTGATCCGCAATGGCGCGGGTGATGGCCTGGCGGATCCACCACGTTGCATAGGTGGAGAACTTGAAGCCCTTGGTATGGTCAAACTTTTCAACCGCTTTGATCAGACCCAGGTTACCTTCCTGGATCAGGTCCAGGAACTGCATGCCGCGGCCCACATAGCGCTTTGCAATGGAAACTACCAGACGCAGGTTGGCTTCGCTCAGGCGCTGCTTGGCGCGTTCGCCGTCCTTGCCGCCTTTCTGGATATCCAGGGCCAGCTGCACTTCCTCATCGGGGGTCAGCAGGGGCACGCGGCCGATCTCTTTCAGGTAAACCTTAACGGGGTCATCGATGGTAATGCCGTCCGAGGTAACGGTATCCTCAAAGTCATCCATCCCCTCCTCGCCCATATCGGCCACAGCGGACATATCAGTGGCGTCATCATTCACCACTTCAATGCCGTTGCTTTCCAGCTCTTCATACAGCTTTTCCATCTGCTCCGCGTCAATAACACGGCTGCTTTCTTCCATAGCGTCACTGATTTCGGTGCTGGTCAATTTGCCTGCACGGCGGCCCTGTTCAATCAGGTTGCGAATCGAATCTTTCTTTTCTGCCATAAGTAGTTTCTCCTTTGGTTTTTATTCTGCCCATCTTACTGGAACGGGATAAAACAACATGGTTTTGGCCGGGTGGAAATTATTTTTCCGGCGGGCGTTCGCCCACTTTTTTGCGGGCAAGGGCGGCAAATTTCTGCCGAAATTCATCGTCTGTGGTGCCTGCCACCTGGGCGCTTTCGGGGTTTGCGGTCTGCAAACGATCCAGCAGCATATCAATATCCCGGCGGGTCAGGCGGGTATCGGCGTTTTGGGCCTGGGCCAGCATCACCTGGCTGTAGGCTTTTTCCTCCAACAAGGGGGAAAGGGTCGTGGCGTTGGCGGGCTGGCCGCGGGCGGCGCAGTCGTAAATCGCCTTGATTGCCTGCTGCATTTCCGGCAGCACCACCATGCCAAGGTTCAGCCGCTCCCGGATGTAGGGGATGGTGCCGAGCACGGGAACGCCGGTGTGAGCCAGCATGTAGTCGTGCGCGGGCCCGAGCAGGGATGCGTCCCCCCGGAATCGGTTGACGATATATCCCGTGAGCAGTCGGCGTTCGGCGTCGGTGGGCGGCGCTTGCGGCCCCCAGGGCAGCTTCGCCCCCGCGGTCATAGGGCACGCGGATATCCGCCGCAATCCCCTGGCGGGAAAGTTCGTTCTGCTCTTTGCGGCGCGCCCTGCGCCCGGCCCCGCGCACGGCGCTTTCCAGCTGGACCAACACAGCCTTTTTATCAATGCCGGTCTGCTCCGCAATGCGCCCGGCATACACATCCCGCGCCGTGGGGCTGACCGCGCTGCCTGCCAGAATGCCGATGGCTTCATCCACATATTGCAGGCGCTGGGCATCGTTGCGCAGGTCATATTTTTTCACTGCCTTAGCCAGCTTGAACTCCAGCGGGGTTGCGGTGCCTTCCAGCACGGCTTCAAACCGGTCGCGGCCATAGGTGCGGATAAATTCATCCGGGTCCTTGGCACCGGGGATGTTCAGCACCCGCACCTGCAAATTGGTACCGGAAAACAGCGCCAAACTGCGCTCCGTTGCCTTCTGGCCTGCTTCGTCCGAGTCATAGCTCAGCACCACTTCATCGGCGTATTCCGTCAGCAGCTTGACCTGCTCCGGCGTCAAAGCCGTGCCGCAGGCACAGACAGCGGTATCAAACCCGGCTTCGTGCATCGAGATGACGTCCATATACCCTTCGCAGAGGATATACCGCTTGGACGTTGATTTTTTTGCCACATTCAGCGCAAACAGCGTGCGGGATTTGTGGTAGACCATCGTTTCGGGCGAGTTGATGTATTTCGGCTTGGAATCATCCATCACGCGCCCGCCGAACGCAATGATATTGCCCCGCACATCAATGATGGGCACCATCACGCGGTGGCGGAAGATATCATACAGATTGCCCTTGGCGCTACGCTTGACAAGGCCGGAGGATTCCAATTCCGGCTCGGTAAAGCCGCGGTGGCGCAGGTAGTGCAGAAGGCCGACAAAATCTTCCGGTGCATAGCCCAGGCCAAACCGGCGGATGGCCGCATCCGAAAGGCCGCGTTTTTCGCGCCAGTAGCGGCGGGCCATGGCGGCTTCCGGCGTTGGGGCGTTGAGCTGGTCATAAAAATAGCGCGCGGCGTTGCGGTTGATCTCCAACAGGCGGGAGCGGGAACGGCTTTCCTGGTCGTCCTCCTCCGGCATGGGCATCCCGGCGCGGCCCGCCAGCTGTTTAACAGCTTCCACATAGCCCAGGTTGGAAATTTTGCGCACAAAGTTAATCACATCCCCCGCCGCAGCCAAAGCAGTAAAAACTTTGGGTATCCGGGTAGACGGTAAACGAAGGGGTTTTCTCGTTATGGAAAGGGCACAGCCCGGTATAGGTCCGCCCGCGATGACGCAGCTGCACATATTGGCCGATTACTTCGGTAATATCATTGCGTGCAACCACTTCCTGTATGTATTCCTGTGGGATCAATGGGGCTCCGGGCCTCCTTTCGCGTATATATCGTAATAATTTATAGGTTAGCGGGCGCACAATGTGCGCCCCTTCGGGGCGGGCGGCAGTGCTCTAACATACTGCCAATTTTATAGCACCTGCCACTTTTGCGGCACAAACAGCTCCTCAAACAGGCGGGTAGCAAATTCATCGCTCATGCCGGAAATATAATCCGCCACGGCACGGTCCATTCCCTGGTGATATGCCACCTGCATATAAAAATTAGGCATCAGCGTGGGGTCCGCGCAAAGGCGCTCATACAGCGCTTCGATCATCTTGTCCACTTTTTTCTCTTCGCGCTTGGCATCCTTGTCCACATACACCGTGCTGTACATAAAGTCTTTCAGCACACCGTATGCCTCCTCCACTTCGGGGGAAAACTGCATTTTCCCATTTTTGCAGTTTGCGCTGTTTGCCACAAGGTCGGTGATCATTGTGGTGATGCGCCGGGATTTGGTATCTCCCAGCACCTGCACGGCATCCCGCGGCAGGGCGGTGGGGTTCAGTACACCGGCGGCCACGGCATCCTCAATATCATGGTTCAAAAAGGCAATGTGGTCCGCATAGCGCACGGTACAGCCTTCCAACGTGCGGGCCCAGGCGCCTTTGGTGTGGGTAATAATCCCGTTGCGCACCTCCCAGCAAAGGTTCAGGCCCTTGCCATCCTTTTCCAGGTAGTCCACCACCCGCAGGCTTTGGCGGTAGTGGGTAAACCCGCCGGGGCACAGCCGGTTCAGTGCGCGCTCCCCCGCGTGGCCGTATGGGGTGTGGCCAAGATCATGCCCCAGGGCAATGGCTTCGGTCAGGTCCTCATTCAGCCGCAGGGCGCGGGCAATGGTTCGGGCAATCTGGCTGACTTCCAGCGTGTGGGTCAGCCGGGTGCGGTAGTGGTCGCCCTCCGGCGAAAGAAACACCTGTGTTTTCTGTTTCAACCGCCGGAAACTTTTACAGTGCAAAATTCTGTCCCTGTCACGCTGGTAGCAGGTCCGCAGGTCATCTTCCGGTTCCGGGGTGCGGCGGCCAAAGCTCTGCTCACTTAAAGCGGCATAGGGGCTTAAGGTCAGGCGTTCAATTGTCTGGGTTTCTTCCCGCACAGTCACGGCGCAGCCTCCTTTCCCCTATCCGGTTCCCCGTTGGGCATATCATGCCCAAAAATGGCTCTCTATATTATAAATACGATAAAAAGCCGCCAAACACTTGTATGAAATGTAAAAATTTCATGGGAAATTCTGCTTTCTTGCCAGAAATGACTGCGCAGCATCAAAAAGCTGCGTAAAGTGGTTTGCTGATCGTCACTTCGGCACTGCCGCGGGTCAGCTCGCTCAGGTCATGGCACAGGGCTTCTTCGGTTCCGGCAGGCATGCGCCAGCGCAGGGTCACAGCGTCGGCATACTCCGGTTCCTGCAGTTTGGCCCCGGCGGCTGCGATCATCCGCTGGGCCTGTTCAAACTTGGGGTATGGCACGGTCACGGCGCAATCCGTCACCAGCCGCATGCTGACAATTTCCGCCTGCTGCAAGGCTCCGGATGCCGCCGCGGTGTAGGCCCGCACCAGCCCGCCGGTACCCAGCAGAACTCCGCCAAAGTACCGCGTAACCACCACGATCACATCCGAAAGCCCCGCATGGCCGATGGCTTCCAGCACGGGGGTACCGGCGGTTTTGGCGGGTTCGCCGTCATCACTGTAGCGGGTGCGGCCGCCCTCGCGCAGAACATAGGCATACACATTATGCCGCGCGGTGCGGTTGGCCGCTTTGATGCGGTTCAGGTGGGCAAGGGCAGCTTCCTCGGTATCGGCAAACGCAGCGGAAGCAATAAAGCGGGAGCGCTTTTCTTCATATTCAAAGGTGGAAATACCGCGGATCGTTTGATAGTCCGGCATAGGGGTTCTCCTTTGAGATGCAAGATGATGTATTTGAAAAAAATACCGCAGATGTTGCCATCTGCGGTATACAAAACCTTAATGCAATTACTTGCCAGCCTTGTTGGCGTAGCGGCGCTTAAAGCGCTCAACACGTCCGCCGGTGTCAACCAGCTTCTGCTTGCCGGTGTAGAAGGGATGGCACTTGCTGCAAACTTCAACGCGGATCTCCGGCTTGGTATCGCGGGTATGGATCACGTTGCCGCATGCGCAGGTAATGGTGCAATCCACATAGTTGGGATGAATACCCTGCTTCATTTTCATTTCACCTCTTTCTCGATCATGACTAAAGGGAGCCATACTTGATATATGTGCTCATCACAATCTTCGAATTTCGGCTACCAGCAGACGCCATCCTGTGCGTGTGGAGCAGCCCTCTGAACGATTGCTAGAGTATTTTACCAGAGTTTTTGTGTTTTGTCAAGTAGTGCGGGCAATCTTTTGCGGCGGCAAATTGCCAGCAAAAGTGCAATCATTTATATGCCCATCCGGGACGTCGAGGACGCCGTCTCCTACTGTGGGGCAAAGTACATCACACGTTTTTTGTATCTGCTCCGGTAAGTTTCCGGCGGAGTCGGGTACCCCCGCCCTACTGGGTGTTTGTGGGTTGGCCGCACACAATAAAATGCTCTGTAGGGAACGGTCTTGACCGTTCCGGGGCCTTGTAGCAGATGCCGCAACAATTTTCCGCAAAGCCTTTGGCTTCCCTTCGTGGGGAGCTGTCGCCGAAGGTGACTGAGGGGTGATTCCCCAAGTGGAGCCTGAAAATGCGCGTTATTTCCTCACTGCGGCGGCTAGGGGGCTGCATACAAAAAAGGCCGTCTGCGTATTACAGCAGGCGGCCCAAAAGCGCCAAACCTATGGAATCACATTATACCAGCAGCGGCTTAACGGCAGCGGCCAGTTCTTCTTTCTTGGCTTCGGCTTCGGCCAGGTCTTTGCCCTTGGTGGTAAAGTAGGTCTTGATCTTCGGCTCGGTGCCGGAGGGGCGCACCACAACGGTGCAGCCGGATGCCAGGGTGTAGATCAGCACGTTGGCGGCGGGCAGACCGGTCTCTTCAGGCTTTTTATAGTCCACAACCTTTACAACGGCGTCACCGCCAAAGTCCTTGGGCGGGTTCTCGCGCAGGCCGGACATAATGCCCGCCATCTTGTCCATGCCGGACAGGCCCGGGAACTCAAAGCTGTCAACCTTGTTCAGGTAGCGGCCATACTCGGCGTAAATGCGCTCCAGTTCTTCCTTGATGGAACTGCCCTTTGCGCGGTAATAAGCAGCCATTTCGCAAATCAGCATAGAGCCGATGATGGCATCCTTATCGCGGACGTAAGGACCAGCCAGGTAGCCATAGCTTTCCTCAAAGCCAAAGATGAAGCGGTCAACCTGACCAGCAGCTTCCAGCTTGGCGATCTGATCGCCGATCCACTTAAAGCCGGTCAGCACATTGCGGCACTCAACACCGTAATGCTCGGCCACCTTGTCCGCCAGCGGGGTGGACACGATGGACTTGCACATGACGGGGTCTTTGGGCATGGTTCCCTGCTCAATGCGGCCCGCGCAGATGTAATCCAGCAGCAGAACGCCGACTTCGTTGCCGGAAAGCAGCTCATAGCTGCCATCCTTGCACTTAACGGCAATGCCAACGCGGTCAGCATCGGGGTCAGTGGCCAGCATCAGGTCTGCACCAGACTTTTCGGCCAGTTCCAGGCCAAGGCGCAGAGCCTCGAAAATTTCGGGGTTGGGGTACGGGCAGGTGGGGAAATTGCCGTCCGGCTTTTCCTGTTCCGGCACAACGGTGATATCGGTAATGCCGATGTCATGCAGAACATGGGTGACCGGAACCAGGCCGGAGCCGTTCAGCGGGCTGTAAACCAGCTTCAGGCCGGCGGTCTTGCAGATACCGGGACGGATGGAGCGGGCTTCGATTGCTTCGTACAGGGCGTTGATGCAGTCATCGCCAACGTATTCGATGATGCCCTTTTCCAGCCCCTCGGCAAACGGCATGGTTTTGGCGCCGGTCAGGATGTCGGTCTTCTGGATTTCGGCGTACACGATGTCAGCGGCCTCATCGGTCATCTGGCAGCCATCGGGGCCGTAGGCCTTATAGCCGTTGTACTTGGCCGGGTTGTGGGATGCCGTTACCATGATACCGGCGTTGCAGTTATAATACCGGGTAGCAAAGCTCAGTGCGGGAACCGGCATCAGGGCGCTGTAAATGCGCACCTTTACGCCGTTGGCGGCCAGAACTTCGGCAGCAGCCTTGGCAAACACATCGCTCTTGATGCGGCTGTCATAGCTGATAGCAACGGTCTGGGTGCCGCCCTGGGTCTTGACCCAGTTGGCAAGGCCCTGGGTAGCCTGGCGCACAACATACACGTTCATGCGGTTGGTACCGGCGCCGATCACACCGCGCAGACCGGCAGTGCCGAACTTAAGGGCAACGGCAAAACGATCCTGAATGGCAGCGTCATCGTTCTGAATCGATTCCAGCTCCGGCTTCAGGTCGGGGTCATCCAGGTTGGCAGCAAGCCAACGGCTGTACATTTCTTTATACATTTTGGACACCATCACTTTCTTACCCTGTAAAAGTTTTGGGTAAATTTACTTGTTCAAATTAAATATATCAATTTTAGTTTGCGTTGTCAATCAAAAAAAGCTGGAATTCCGGCTTTTTGCCGGGGCTTTGCCTGTTTTTTACCCTACAGCGTCAAGGCAGATTTTGGGCACAAAAAATATGCTTGCCGCCGCGGGCGGAACAGGATATACTGAAAATAATCAAAGTACGCAATTTGTTGAAAAAAAGGAGTTGGCTGCGCCATGTATGCACACGTTGTCAGCCTGGGGGTAACGGGGCTGGATGGCTACCCCGTTACCGTGGAAACCCACATCAGCGGCGGTCTGCCCAAATTTGCCATGGTGGGCCTGCCGGATTCCGCCGTGAAGGAAAGCAGCGAGCGGGTGCGCAGCGCCATCAAAAACCTGATCTGTCTGCCCTTCCAGGCAATTCTGCTCTATACCCTGTTCACCACCCTTCGTCCGTTTTTGGTGAAAGCGCGGCTGATTGAGTGACAGGGAAAACCTCTTTTCGGTGATACGTGCGCCCCGGCTT
>OGPS01002334.1_pt1 | contig 12077 bp, 7 predicted proteins | sample 1552931 | NCBI WGS metagenome assembly OGPS01 (sample SAMEA2580252, study PRJEB22360) | human gut metagenome | biome: human gut; feature: human-associated habitat; material: faeces | place: Denmark | collected 2008/2010 | reverse complement strand
ATTTCCCTCCCTTGTAGCCAAACGAACTTATCTGTATCGTAAACGCTACCATCTCTATCGAGGCAGGAAAAATAACCTCCATACTCCTTATCTTGAGAGTTCTTTAACCAAAATGGTAATACAGAATCGAAAAGCTCCGATCTATATTGCTCTGCCAACACTTTAAAGTCCATAATATCTAAATTTTAACTATTTCCTCGACAACCAATACTTTTCTATCTCTTCGAGAGATTTCCCCGCCGTTTCGGGTATATAGCGCCACATAATCAGCATATAAGGCACACACATGACTGCAAACAACAAGAATGTCCCGGCCGGAGTTATCGTACCCAATAACCACGGAGTAAGCTGGCTAACCAAATACGTTCCTACCCATAATGCAAATCCGGCAATGGACATAGCTATACCACGCACTTTCGTCGGATACATTTCGGACAACAACACCCACACAACAGCACTGATCGAAACCGCCGTACAAAATACATACAACAAGAAAAAAATCAGCATCAATATGCTCGAAAGGCCTAACGATTCCCCGAACGAGAAATAGAAAGCGATAAGTAATAACGAAACAATCATTCCGCTGACGCCATAGTACACCAATTTCTTACGCCCTATTTTATCGATGATGAGTAATGCCAATATTGTCGTCCCCATATTCACGACACCGATCAAAACCTGATAGAAAAGGGAATCGCCTCCCGACAGTCCGGCATTTTCAAATATCGTAGGCCCGTAATACAAAACAGCATTTACACCCATAAACTGACCCAAAATCGCAATACATAATCCGGCAACGACGGCTGTAAGAATTCCGGGTTGAAACAAATACTTGAATTCCGATTTCGTCTCGTTGGCTATATGAGCCTGCAACTCCTCGACCTGCTTCTTCGCCCGTTCTTTCCGAGAATAAATCTTCCCGAAAATAGACTCCGATCGGGCGACCTTCCCTCGCAACAACAACCAACGCGGACTCTCCGGTATAATAAACAAAATGATGAAAAACAAGAGTGCAGGCAAAGTTTCCATACCCAGCATCCCTCTCCAAACTTCATCGACAAATATCCAATTCATCAACTCGCTATCGAATCTCATGCTCTCCGAGACACTCAACAACCAATAATTAATAAGGTATGCTCCCAAAAAGCCTACGGTAATAGCCAGCTGATACAGCGAAACCAACCGGCCCCGATACTCGGTTACCGCTATTTCAGAGATATACATCGGCGAAACAATCGAAACGATACCGATTCCTATTCCACCGACAATACGATAAAAAACAAGCCATTGATAACTTCCACACAATGCACAGCCAATGGCCGAAACCGAAAACATAATCGACGCGAAAATCATCGTCAACCGACGACCTATCCAATCGCTCATCGTCCCAGCCACGGCAACCCCGGCGATAGAACCTACAAGAGCACACCCCACATACCAACCTTGTTCTATATCATTTAGCCCGAACAAGGTCGTAACCTGTTTAATCGTACCGGAAATCACCGCCGTATCATACCCGAACAGAAAACCTCCACATGCAGCCACGACGGCCAGAAACAAGATATAACCGATATTATACGATGATTTTTTCATGGTCATTTTATTTCGAAATATTCCCGGTAACGATCATAAAGATGCCCAGCCTGTAAATAGGCCGATTGAGGGCTCATAAAATGAGAAAACTCAAACGTAATAGCTTTGTCGTAGCCGGCACGTTTCGCAGCTTCCAATTTCAAACGTAATTTATCGAACTTAATCGGGAAAAACTTAATGGGCATATCCCGATCGAACGACTCCGCATTCGTCCAACATTGCATGCCGTATTTATCGGCGAGTTTCTTATTGACCGAAAAAAACGCATCGAGTTCGTCATAATCGATATGCCCGTCTTGAAATGCACAAGCATCGACCACATCATGTATTCCATCGAAGATCTCGTTCCATTCCCGTTCATGCGTTTCCACCGAAATAGATTCGGCCTTTGTCAATCGCCCGCTCGAAGCCTGAACCGCCTTTTTACCGTCGATCCACGGCGATATGAATGTAGGCAACCCTCCCGAAACGTCTTTGCATTGTTTCCCCATAGCACGGAAAGCATCGATTGCCCCTCTGGTCTGGCGGCTGATTTCCCCGCTTATATACCAGCCTCCGAAACTTTTGTACTTCCCGTAATTCTTCCAAACCTCATCAATCACATATTTATTATGTTCGATCTCGTAAGTCATATCCCGGGTTTCCCAAAACTTACCGGAATCGTACAAACCGAACCAAAATTTCATACCATATTTCTCGGCCAGCCGAAGAAACATATCGACCAAATCGACCGACGGCATATAACAACCTTTGCTCAACAAATACTTAGACGGATAAGTAATAAATTTTTTATATCCCGAACGAATAAGTATGACCGTATCGATTCCGATGGCTTTCATATACCGGAAGTCCCGATCCCATTCTTTCTCACCCCAATTCTGATGTGGAATATCGTGAGATATTTCGTCGAGAAACGTCCCTGTGATTTTCAACCCATTAGATTTAGGGACAATAAGTCCACCGCCCTCCGAGGTTCCAGAAAACGACGAAGACACACCATTACTACCCAATGCTTCTATTTGAGAACCTATTACCGCCGAGGTTCCAGCAAGTGCGACTTTTTTAAGAAAATCTCTCCTGTTATTCATGATATATCTAAAAATATACTGTGTTTTATGCAATAGTTAAGCTAAAATGTTAATTATTTAACTATCACACCTACAAATATAGTATATTTTTATTTATATACCACAGAATAAATAAAAAATTTTATTATATATACTTATTCTTCGAACATTCGACTTCTCGATATTAGACAAGAACCTATCAAACCGGCATTATCGCCAAGTTTAGAAATCACAATCGTCGTATCCCGATTGACCAAATTGAGGGAATATTTTCGCACCGCCGTCTTAATCGGTTGCAAAATATAATCCCCGGTAAGAGACAAAGCCCCTCCTATAATTACTAACTCCGGGTTAAGGATATTAATCAAACCGGCAATATGTTTTCCCAAATTATTACCTATGTCTTCAATCAAATCGATGCACATCACATCGTCTTTTTCCGTTGCGGCAATCACATCTTTTAATGTAAGGGCATTCTTCTCTCTTATTCGGGAAGACAACAAAGATATTTCTCCGTTCGCCTCCCGCTCCATCAATTTCCTAATTAAAGCCGAACCGGAAGCCTCGGTTTCGAGACAGCCCTTTTTTCCACAATGGCACAATACTTCATTATCGTAACTAACGACATGACCGAACTCACCGGCGAAACCCGATTTCCCCGTATATATTCTGCCATCGACAATAATGCCTATCCCCAGTCCCCAGCTCACATTCACGAATATAATGTTTTTCTCGCCATGCACATTTCCTTGCAAGTACTCTCCATAGGTCATGGCACGAGTATCGTTCTCGATAGTCACATTATACCCCAGCTTTTCCCGAAGAACCTCCGCCAAAGGCCTCTCTTCGAAATTAAAAATACTATAACTATATCCCGAAGCAGGATTTACCCGCCCCGATATATTGATATTTATATTCAAAATTTTCTCGCTATTAATCGAGAGAGTTTTAATAAACTTCTGTATGATACCAGCTAATGCATCCAAGCTCTCTTTGGTATTGGCATTCTTAAACGGCACATCTAATTTCTTATCGATCAAGTCGCCTCTGAAATTCACAACGCCGATATGCAAGCTGGAATGCTTAATATCTACACCGATAAAATACCCCGACTCTGGATTCAATCCATATAAATTGGGATGCCTTCCCCCATTCGTTTCTAACTTCCCATAGACATTCAAGTAGCCATTACCGCACATCTCATCGATAAATTTCGTAACAGTAGGCACACTCAAATCCAATTCTTTGGACAGCTCTGTAATCGTAGAACAACCATTCTGAATATAATGAGTAATAATTCTCTTCTTTATAAGAGAATTTTTCGACCCTTTCTCAAACTCTTTCAACAATAAATGAGGCATAACGAGATTACTTTTTTCGACTTACATTGATAAAATAGGAATAAAAAACAAACCCGATCGAAATACTCCCGTCAAACTTATCTTTATTCCTGCTTGCGCTATCTTTCCGTAAAAATAATAAATTTGTTCAAAACAGAGAAATTAAATAAATATATTTATTAATATTTTTATCGACAAATTCATTACCGACCACCTTTATGATTACAAACAGACAGAAACCAACCGTAATCCTACACATCTACTCGCTATATCATCGCACAAAACAGAAAGTTATTTTTTAGATATGCCCTATCATCTCATAAATAAAAGAACGGAGAGCCGAATTCGACTCTCCGTTCCACCACGAATCTAAATTCTTACTTATTTATTCCTCAACTTTGAAAGCATCGATCTCACGGATACCGGGAAGACCATAGTTAGCTTTTTTAAGACCGTTAACATAAACAGTCATACCAATTCTCTCCGGATGGCCTTCAAGTTTAGCAGCATCTCTCAAACTCTTAGCGGCATCAGTATCATTTAATTTTACCAAAAGACATTTCGAACCATCTGTCTCTTCTGCATTATCTGCAATAAATACTTGGCTATAACCAGTAAATTCAGCAGCACCGGCCCATTCTATATCTCCGGCTTGTTTAGCTTCATCGAACGATTTATAAGAAGTCTTTGAAGGGTTATTTTTAATACAACCTACAACATACCCTTTAACCGCAAAAGTTTCGCCATTTGCAATTTCCAAAGCCTCGGCAACAGTTTTAGCTTTTGTCCAATCCACTTCGGGAGTAGGTTCAGGTTCTACACCTTCCTCGATGAAATGAGCTACCTGATTACGGCCAAAAGCAAAATCATCTATGCAATAAGTTGTAGATTTCGATTTACCCCCTTCGGCCGTATAATGGAACCCGATATAAACGATATCTCCTTTGCCTTCCAAGCTGATATCGCCGGAAGCCACCCATTTATAATCGCCATCGGCAGAAGTAGCAATCTTCACATCAAGTTTTTCCTTACTCGAAGCGGTAGATTTAGGCTCATTCAACACATAAATTTCCAATTTAGTAGATGCTTGCCAATATGCACCTTCACTATAAAAAGAGAAGATTTTTTTAGCCGCATCCTTTACATTCAGAGCCGGAGAAATCATCCACCAGTCATAAGCCCAACCGGCATTCTTATCTGTGCTATCGTGAGCGGTAGCCTGAATATATTTATCTACCGAGCCATCTGTCTTACTTGTAAAAATCTTGCTTTGCCATGTACGGTCATCGTCAGACGGGGAAATAATCTCGTGAGTCCAACCCGGGCACAACTCATTGATTGGAGTAAAGTCTGCTTCGATATTGTTGAACTGATAGATCGTATCTTTCACAACAACCGACGGAGTACTAGGGTTTCCTCCCTCACCTCCATCGCCACCCGTAGGCAAATCCTCGTCTTCACTGTTCGAACAAGCGGAGAATCCTGCAACTGTCATAGCTGCCATAAAAATCCATGCAAATTTTCTCATCTTTTTCATATTAAAATTTATTTGGGGTTAAAAATATTATTACGATTCATGCAAAAATAGATTGTTCCTCAGCATAACCAATTTCATTTGATTTTGCGCCCGACTCACCCTATTGAGGAAAATCGAATCCTTTGAGATCGGCAAACGGCGTATCCAGCGACCGTACGGTCAACTGCCAAGTTCCGTCGGCCTCGTTATCTTGGAACCACCCTACAATTGCAGTAATTTCTCCTTTATTGCCGCTATCGGGGGTAGGAATACGACGATCGGCAAACCGGGCATACTCACTGGTAGAAATATACACATCTACCGTATTGCCACTATCATCGGCAATCTCCCGGGAGCGAGGGAACCCGATATTATATTTTTTATTGTTATCGTAAGTCGCAGGAGCAAACGTAGGGTTCAAAGCGTACTTCGCCAAAGCGGCCGTCACATTCTTTCCGTCCGACGGGAACGGGAAAATCTCATCGTTCAATTTCTTTCCATCGGAATCGTATCCTGTAAAATAGACATCTTTAATCTTCACGATTTTGAAATAACCATACTTGTCCATTTCGGTGATCTCTTTCAAAGTCTTTTCTTCCACAACTATTTTAGAAGGATCGGGAGTTCCTATCTTCTGGATATGTTTCATCGCCAGCGTATAAGGGATACGCCCGGGCTCTTCACGAATCTTGTTGTCATTGCGATATCCGCGTACTCCCAACTGGGGTGCTGCCGCATAACGTCCCAAAACCAATCCGTTACAGCGAATAGCTACCACTTGTCCCAACGGCAACATACCCGAAAGACTACCGGCATCGACCGAAACTTTCAAACAAGTATGGTCATCGTCCAGACTTTGTATAACGAAATATTTATATACGTTACCCGCACGGTCATCGGTAATAATCCGACCTCTAACGATGATATCGTTGGGAGAATCGATCGTATCGATTGTAAATAGGCCCTCTTTCGTATCGAAATTTTCGATAAGGTCTTTAATAGTTACCGTCTGCGGCCAAGCCTCGTCGCTGCCTTCGGGAACCGTAGCAAAATCTTCGGGAATGGCATCGAATTCTTTTTCACACGCCGTAAACAGCATAAGAGCTGCAAATACGGCACCGATATATTTTAATTGTCTCATACTCTAAACGATTTATTAAAATTTGAAACCGACATTGATAAACATATTGAAGCCCCAAGCATAATAATATTTATTGGGGAATTTGTCCACCGATTGTATATCCTTGGTTACACTCTTGTTATCCCGGCTGACACGACCTTGTTGATAACCGCCGGTAATCATGCTGGTATTATTGAGAATATTATTGAAGCTAAGGTTGATATTCAACTGTTGCTTACGATTGTTGAGATAAATCAATTTACCTACCGAAGCATCGAGTAAGAACCCGCCTTTAAGTTTCTCCTGCGAACCGATCATCTCCTTCTGATTGTAGTACTTAACGATATCGGAACCTTTATTCCCGGTATAGTCTCTAACAAGAACAGGTTTACCAGTCTTTTCATCAAAGCTCCAAACCATAGAAGTTTGACCATTCTTATCGATACCGATAATGCGATAACCGTTGTAATTCTGCTCCAATCCTACTTCATTGGGATATTTTCCGCCATACATATTCATGTGCGTGAAACGCGACGGAGAGAAATCGAGGTAATTGTTATCGAAGTAAGAAAGCGTTATGTCGGCAAACCACATCTTCGGGTGAAAATAATCCAGCGTAATGCTTGCGGCCAACTGAGGACCGTTGCTCACATGAAGACCTTCGGTGTAAACTTTTTCGGTATAATCGGTCGAAGCGGCCCGCCCGTCGACTATAACCGGCAATTGTTCGGTAAAGAGATTCATACCGTTCTCGGCGCTCATCGTTCCCATACAATCGTTGGTATATTTGTAGCTGCCATACGTTCCTGCCGCCGATATAGTGAAGCTGCTGTTCAACTTCACACTCACACCGGCCTCGACACCAAAGTGACGTTTATTCACGCCCGACAATGTATGATTTACATACGTTCGGAACTCATCGTGATAATATCCCGTACTTTCTACGCCATCGCGGAATTCCGTGAAGAACCCTGTTACCCGACCTTTTACAATCGATGTATTCAATTGATAGGTCAAATCGGCCGAGAATACTTTCTCCGATTTCAAACCTCTGATACGAGTATCTTTAATACGAGGCGCTACATAGGCATAACCGGCCAACGGAGCCCGAGATTCCGCCAAAGCATTTAACGACAAACGATTATGTCCGTCTATCTTATATACGATACCGGCCTTGATACTGGGATCTATAAAATACATCTGTTTACCGAAGCCCTTAGACCGGGCTCCAATAACCTCGGCACGACCGTTTCTCATCAAACCTTCACGTTGGAAAGAGGTATAGGATAACCGTGCGGCATAATAGATATCGAACAAGGGTAATTTCCAATCGTTCTGTATAAATGCCGAAGCATTGATAACATGCATATTGTAATTATATCCGAACTTATCACCTTTATAAACAGCTCGGTTCGGGTCGTCCAAATCATTCTGGATAATGTCCTGATTGTCGGTAAAGTCACGTTCGGCAAACTGGTCTATATCGATCCACTGATTAGCCCCTAACAAGTCATCGACGGTTTTGTAGTGCATTCCTTTCGCATATTTGGCTTCGATACCGGCCGTCAATTTGAGTTCGCTATTCAACTGATTGGTGTACAAAAAGTTCAAAGGTATTTCCATCAAGTTGTTGTGACGACGCTCCAAAATATACTTGGCACTTCCGTTGGGATTAATGGCATTGTTGGTATAGTTCGCGCTATACATCGCATTCCAATTAATCTGGGTAACGTTAGGATCGCCGGCTCTCCATAAATCGGCAATCTGATTGGCCAATCCCTTATTCACCTCTTTGTAATAGGCATTATAAATATCGTCAGGACCATCTACCGCCAACTGATAATATTGCCAACTGGGTAAATTACGGTAATAATCGGGACGGGGATCGGGGGCGTTATAAAAAGCTATCGCCGAATTACTGTATTGGCTGTAATGGAATCCTACGCCGGCAGACAATTTGCTCTCATCGTCGATTTTCCAGTCCCAATTAAAAATTGCCGTAGGGTCATAGCTGTGGACAATACGGGAATTACGCTTTTCTCCGTCTTGGTATCCCCAATAAGGATTGTAATAAATTCCCCGATAATCGTAACCCTCCTGTGAAACGGCAGCCGACTGTGCCCGTTTGGTCGGTGCACCGAACGTCGTCAAGGCAAATCGATGGTCGCCCAATACTTTCTCGGCAGCAAGGAAATAGCCGAAAGAGTTGTAAAAGGTTCCTTCCGTGCGTCCCTCGTCGGCCCAACGATAAACGACCGACCCGGTAAAAGCCCAACCGTTATCCATAATACCGGTCGAGTAGATAGCCTGTCCGCGCAATTTATAAGCACGATTCGTGTAAGCGGCATTTACATTCGTACCTGCTGCATAGTTGGTTGCCCGCGTGTTGATGTTCGTCGTTCCTCCCAAAGAACCGTAAGCATATCCCGGCATTTCAAGACCATTCACGGCATCTTTATTTCTCATGGCATTGTTCAATCCTCCGAGACTCGAATAGTTGAAACGACCGCGTTCCAAATCATTAAAGTTAAGTCCGTTTATATAGGTAGAAGATTCCCGTTGTTCATATCCTCGCACATTAAAACGCATAGGGCTATACGAATAACTGGCTGCTTGCAAATAAACATCGTCGGCAGCACCAGACAGATAGGATGCCGATTGAGATGCGGCACTGCCCTCGTCATCTATCGCCGACTCGTCGAGCTCGAAAATATTATCTTCGAGAGCCTGTTGATTGAGTGTATTGTCTACTTTCTTAGGTTGCAAAGAAGCATTCAAGGTATTTACGCCGTCATTTACCACAAAGTCGACAGAATAAGCCTTATAATCAGCCGCCGTAAATACAACAACCACAGACCCTGCCCTAACTTTCTTCAACTCAAAATTTCCGTCAAAATCCGTAACAGCCGACACGTTCCGTATCGCAACTTTTACATTCGCAATAGGTTTGTTTGTTTCATAGTCAACGACAACACCTCTTACTGATGCGGCCTGAACAAAAGCCGGTACGACAAGAAGCCATGTCATTAATAACCATAGTTTACGATTCATTACATCAAAAGGTTTAATTATAACTGTGTTTATGTTTACAACCCTATTCCCCCTTTTATCAAGGGGCAGAAAAGGAATTTGCAAATTAAAAGATTATTTTCCATTATACAAACTTCTACGTTGGGAATATTTATTACAATCGTGTTAAATTGTAACCCTATATAAAATGTTAATTATCGGACAAAATGCAAGAAATTTTGGGAAATAAGCTAACTTTCAAGTTATTAAACCTATCACTATGTTAAAAATACCTTTCTAAACGACAACTGCTAAATCATATCTCACCCATCGTCCTAATACATTATCTCCATCATAAACATTAGAGCTAATGATATAATATGATTCTTACGAACGTCGCACACGGAAAGATGTCTTTAAACGCATTTCTTCCTACCGATAGAGATTTATTCCTAAAAAAATTTCGCTTATTTGTCAAATTAGAGTTATCTTGCGCCACATTTTAATTTAAGTCGAAAATTTCAAAAACAAAATTCCACACGAACTATGAAAAAAATAGGATTCTTGCTATTAGCCGTATTCTTGACAGGAGTGACTGTTACACAAGCACAAAAGAAACAATACGCTATATATGCGGTAGCATTCTACAATCTTGAAAACCTATTCGACACGATTAATCAGCCGAATACGAACGACGAAGAATTTACTCCTTCGGGGTCGTACCGTTGGGGCGGATTAAAATATCGGAATAAACTCAACAACCTAGCTTATGCGATTAGCAATTTTGCCACAGACAACAGCAGCCCGTTCAAATTAAAAAACGGACCTGCCGTTATCGGCGTATCGGAAATAGAAAACGAACAAGTATTGGAAGATTTGATTCATACCGGCGAATTATCCAAACGAAACTATGGAATCGTACATTACGACTCTCCCGATTTTAGAGGAATCGATGTGGGTCTTATATATGACAAAGACCAATTTACACTCGAATCGAGCCGTAGCGCACGACTTAATACCCCTCAATTCCCCGACCTACGTACTCGCGACCAATTAGTCGTTTCGGGAATATTGGCCGGCGAACGGGTACACTTTATTGTCAACCACTGGCCTTCAAGACTCGGCGGAGAAAAACAATCGAACCCAAAACGGGAAGCCGCTGCCGCACTGACCAAACATTTGGCTGACTCTCTTTTAGCGGCCGACCCCGACTCGAAAGTCATCATTATGGGCGACCTCAACGACGACCCGTCGAACCGCAGTTGCAAAACCGTATTAGGGGCCAAAAAGAAACAACAAGAAGTTCAGGCTGGCGGATATTTCAATACCATGTGGGAAATGTTCGACAAAGGCATAGGCACGTTGGCTTATAACGGTTCTTGGAACTTATTCGACCAAATTATTATTTCGGGGAACCTGTTAGGTAAAGATCGCTCCACCTTGAAATATATCCGGTCGGAAGTATTCAACCGGGATTTTCTAAAACAAAAAGAAGGCAAGTACAAGGGTTATCCTTTGCGAACCCATGCTGCGGGAGTTTATCTGAATGGTTACAGCGACCACTTCCCCACTCTCATCTATTTAGCCAAAGAGATAAAATAAATAAAGCTCGAAACACAAAAAGAGGGGTGATATTGTTCTATCACCCCTCTTTTCATTTTCTCCAGAATTAAAATATAACACGACGAGTTATCCTATCTTCATTCGATGACAATACGATAACATAAATTCCTCTGGGATAATCGGCTGTCGACAAAACAATCTTCCCCCGACCATCTAAGTATTCACACCAAACCATACGACCGGAAATATCGACCAATTCGATCATTCGAAATTTTGTATCATTCACAGCAATCTCTAAATTTCTGCCATTTCGAATGATAACTATATCATCATCTCTATCCACCTCTTCAATTCCGCTATAACAAGGATCATTCACCGCATCCGACGTTTCATATTCGATGTTACCGTCAGGACCTTTGACATAAACCAATTTATCCTGAGTATCCAACCCACTCACATCGGTAGAACAACCCGGGCGCAGCAAATCACCGTCTTCTACACCTATCCCTTCTATCCACAAGACCTTATCTCCCGTCCAAAATCGCTGCCGAAGTGTATTGGCGATCTCTACCGTATCGATTTTACTAATTGTCGAAGATACGGATTTCTGAGTAATCCAATCGAAATGAGTGATGGTCTCACTCTCTTTTACTCCGAAATCATAAATAAGATATTCCCTATCACACAAACTCTCGACAGGCATAAGGAGTTTATTAAAAGTTATATAAACCTGTTTCCCGGATTCTCGGATAAAAGCCAAATTTTCATCGGCCGTCTCCGAACAAGACTTAAAAGTGTAAAACTTTTTATACGCAATGTCATTGACAATGGTATCGGCTTGTATCAGATTTCGATAATAACTCTTTCCG
>OGPS01002331.1_pt1 | contig 12090 bp, 10 predicted proteins | sample 1552931 | NCBI WGS metagenome assembly OGPS01 (sample SAMEA2580252, study PRJEB22360) | human gut metagenome | biome: human gut; feature: human-associated habitat; material: faeces | place: Denmark | collected 2008/2010 | reverse complement strand
GTCCGCTGCGGCGCACCGGATACCATTTTGACCGATGCCAAGCCCCACGTGGGCACCGACAAGCTCCACATCGCCCTGCAGGCCCTGCGGAAGGAGCTGGAGGCGGCCGGGGCGGACATACGCTTCAACGCCCGGCTGGAGCATATACGGATACAGGACGGCGCGGTCAGCGCCGTCACCGTCTGCCAGAACGGGCAGACCTATGACCTGCCCGCCCGCCATGTGGTCCTGGCCCTGGGTCACAGCGCCCGGGATACCTTTGAAATGTTGCATCGCGTCGGACTGTATATGGAGCCCAAGCCCTTTGCCATGGGTGTCCGCATCGAGCACCGCCAGTCGGCCATCGATGCCGCCCAGTACCGTTCTCTGGCGGGCCACCCGGCTCTGCCGCCCAGCACCTACAAGCTGTCCTGCCACCTGCCCAACGGCCGCAGCGCCTTCAGCTTCTGCGTCTGCCCCGGCGGCCAGGTGGTGGCCGCCGCCTCCGAGCCGGGGCGCACCGTAACCAACGGCATGAGCGTCTATGCCCGTGACGGGGAGAACATCAACGGCGCGCTGCTGGTGAATGTCACGCCGGCGGATTTCCCCTCGGACCATCCCCTTGCAGGAATTGCCCTCCAGCGGCAGCTGGAGACGGCGGCCTACGCCCTCACCGGCGGCTTTGCCGCCCCCTGCCAGCGGGTGGCGGACTTTCTGACAGGCTGTCCCTCCGCCGGACCGGGGACCGTGCGCCCCAGCTACCGCCCCGGCGTGGTCTATACCGACCTGCGCCGCTGTCTGCCGGATTTTATCGGCGAGACGCTGGCCCTGGCCCTGCCGGTCCTGGGCCGTCACCTTTGACCGAAAGCTGCGCGGGTTTGCCTCCAAAGATGCGGTGCTCACCGGCGTGGAGACGCGCTCGTCCTCCCCGGTGCGCCTGGTGCGTGACGCGCACTATGAAGCCAATATACGCGGCATATTCCCCTGCGGCGAGGGGGCCGGCTATGCCGGCGGCATCCTCTCCGCCGCCGCCGACGGAATGCGCTGCGCGGAAAAACTCCTGGAGGTATATACAACATGAGAAAGATCGCCATCTACGACAGCTTCACCGAGCCCAAGCACCGCCGGCTCATCGACGAGACAGCGGCCCGCGCCGGCTTCACCGTGGACTACTACGCGGCCCCCGCCGCCGTCCCCGCGGACAAGCGGGGTGACTATGAGGTCATCTACGGTATGCCCAAGCCCGGTGAATTAAAGGACTTCGTGAACCTCAAGTGGTTCTGCGGCAGCTTTGCCGGCGTGGACGCTTATCTGGACGACAGCCTGTATCCCTCTCCCGAGGTCATGCTGTCCAACTCCTCCGGCGCCTACGGTGTCACCATCGCCGAGCACATGGTCATGGTCACGCTGATGCTCCTGCGCCACGCCCCGGCCTACTGCGCCGACCAGGCCGCCGGCCGCTGGGGCCGGGTGCTTCCCATGCGCTCCATTATGGGCAGCACCATCACCGTCGTGGGCACCGGCGATATCGGCACCGAGTTCGCCCGCCGCGCCAAGGCCATGGGTGCTGCCGCCGTCCGCGGTGTCCGCCGCACCAAAAAGGCCGCCGACCCCGCCTTTGACGAGATCCATACCAACGACGAGCTGGACGCCCTCCTGCCGGATACGGATATCCTGGCCCTGGCCCTGCCCGCCACCGGTGAGACGAAGGGGTTTCTCTCCGCGGCGCGCCTCGCCCTGCTGCCGAAGACCGCCTATGTGGTCAACGTGGGCCGCGGCAGCGCCATCGACCAGGCCGCCCTTCTGGACGCCCTGAACCACGACCGTCTCGCCGGTGCGGCTCTGGATGTGTTTGAGCAGGAGCCTATCCCCGCCGGCGACCCGGCCTGGACGGCGAAGAACCTGCTCATCACCCCCCACATCTCCGGTCAGATGAGCCTGGGCTACACCCGCGATCGAAACGTGCAGCTTTTCTGTGAGGACCTGGAGCGCTACGGTCGGGGTGAGAAGCCCCTGCGTCTGGTGGACCGCCGGATCGGCTATTGAACAGCCACCTGTGTGCGCCCCCTGTGCAGGGGGCGCACATGAAGACGACCGTCCGATCCTTCGTTTTCTGCCCCGAAAAGGGAGGCTGGAAGGAAGGAAAAGAGAACCTGACCCAACAGCGCATAAAAGGTGCATGAAAAGGCGCATGAGGAGCACATAAAAAGTATAAAGAAAATATAGAAAAGGTACAGACATTGTATCATATACTGCCAAAGAAATTTGCTGTGCCGGGAGGTGAAAAGCATGGGAGAGCGCATCATACTGCACTGTGATCTGAACAGCTTTTACGCCTCTGTGGAGCTGCTGGACAAGCCCGCTTTGTGGGAGGTCCCGGTGGCCGTCTGCGGCGACCCGAAGACCCGCCACGGCATCATCCTGGCCAAGAATGAGCCCGCCAAAAAGTACGGAATACAAACGGCTGAGACGGTCTGGCAGGCCAAAAAAAAGTGCCCCGGCCTCGTGCTTCTGCCGCCCCATCACGACCTGTATAAAATGTGGTCCGTCCGCGTCAATGACATCTACGAGCGCTTCACCGACCTGATCGAGCCCTTTGGGATCGACGAGAGCTGGCTGGATGTCACCGGCAGTCTCCACCTCTTCGGCGGCGACGCGGAAAAACTGGCCAATAAAATTCGAAAAACAGTAAAAAATGAGACAGGATTAACGATTTCTGAGGGAGTTTCGTTCAATAAAGTGTTTGCCAAGCTGGGCAGCGATATGAAAAAACCGGACGCTACAACGGTCATTCCGATAGACGGGTGGCAAAATATCGTTTGGCCGCAGCCGCTGGGCAACCTGTTGTACGCCGGCCGCGCCGCCACCCAGACCCTGAAAAAATACGGTATAGAAACCATCGGTCAGCTGGCCGCCTGCGATCCCGCCATGCCCGAGCAGCTGCTGGGAAAGATGGGCCGCCAGCTGTGGGAATACGCCAACGGTCTTGACAAAAGTCCCGTCAAACCCCGCCACGCCGCCGATCCGGTCAAGTCCGTGGGCAACGGCACTACCTTCCCCGATGACCTGGTGCGCTGGGAACAGATCTGCGCCGGCTTGATGCCTCTGTGCGACAGTGTGGCTGCCCGCCTGCGCCGCCACGGCCTGTATGCCGGCGGCGTCAGCGTGACGCTGAAAGACGTATCGTTCAAAACATTCAGCCGCCAGACCCGCCTGGATGCGCCTACCCATCTGGTCCGGGATATTTACCGTGCGGCTGCGGACCTGGCCCGGCAGCTGTGGAAGCCGCCTGCCCGCCTTCGCTCCATGACCGTAACGGCGCTGTACGTCACCGAGACGTGCAGCACTTTCCAACAGTTGGATCTGCTGGACAGTACCGCTCAGGCCTGCGGTCAGCGGCAGGAGCAGCTGGAGGAGGCCGTGGACGCTATCCGCCAAAAATACGGCAGGACGGCCATTGCCTTCGGCAATGGCGAGGAGGGTGAGGCCCTTCCGGAGGAGGAACTGTAACACGGACGACGCTGCCGTCCGTGTTCTTTTTGTATAGGGACATTCCCATAGGGCATAGGGTGTTGTGAAAGGAGCGATGCGTATGCTGTCTGCTGCACTGTTGCTGCTGTGCAACAGCCTGTTTTTGTCCCTGCACCTGACCGGTAGTGCCGGGTCATTCCCCAAGCCCCTGTCTGCTGCCCGGGAGAGGGAGTGCCTGGAGCGCTGTGCCGCCGGAGATTTGGAGGCCCGGAATATACTGGTGGAGCACAATCTGCGCCTGGTGGCCCACATCATCAAAAAGATGTAGTCCAAAATGCCAATCGGAAACGTGTAAGCCGGGAAAATACAGGGCTGAAGAGAACCCAACGGAGGTTTGGTGGCGTACATCTTCCCTAAGTGTTGCACCACCAAATGCGGGACAGCTACTATCCGGCGATCTGAGAGTAGACAGCTATAACCGGCATCTGGATATTGCGTATCAGACGTACCTCCTATTGGCATAGGGGACAAGCACTATAAAACAGGAAGGGAAAAGAGACGGTGCGAACCGTCTCTTTTCCTATGCAAAAATAAATAAGGGAGGAGGAACGCCCATGGCTGTATTCAGAGTGGAGAAAACGCGGAACTACACCGTCATGTCAAATCACCATCTGCGGGATAAGTCGCTTTCGCTAAAGGCCAAGGGGCTGCTGTCCCTGATGCTGTCGCTGCCGGAGGATTGGGACTACACCACTAGGGGGCTGGCCTACATCTGTAAGGACGGTGTGGACAGCATCTGTGCCACGGTGCGGGAGCTGGAGGGCGCTGGGTACATTGTGCGGGCGCGGGAACGCCACGCGGACGGTACACTGGGCGGCATCGAGTATACCATTTTGGAGCAACCGAGGGGGATGGATGCACCTAAACGGGAAAATCCCGTTCAGGTGGAAAATGCCGGTGACGCACCTAAACGGGCTTTTCCTGAACAGGTAAAACCTGTCCTGGGAAAACCTGAACAGGAAAATCCCGCGCAATTAAATATAGAAGAACAAAGTAAAGAAGAATTAAATACGGATCTTACAAAATCCTTCCCTTCATTCCTTCGAGAGCGTAAGTTTGCACAGGAGGATGAGCTGGAGAGAAGGAACAGCTATCGAGCGCAGATCATGACCAATGTGGACTACAACTACCTTGTGGGATATACCGAAGTAGATCGCGCACGGTTGGACGAGCTGGTGGGGCTGATGCTGGATACCGTGTGCTCTACCAAGTCCTCCATTCGCGTGGCGGGAGAGGAACTGCCAGCGGAGGTAGTGCGTTCAAGGCTGCTGAAGCTGACCGGCGCGCATCTGCTGTATGTACTGGATCGAATCAGGGAAAATACTACCGACGTGCGCCATGTGAAGCCATATCTGCTGACCGCGCTGTATAACGCGCCGTTGACCATGGATAACCACTATGCCTTGATGGTGGGACATGACCTCAGCGGCGGAAGCGGGTAGAACAGAATACTGTCAGAGCAAGAGCCGGAAGGCTCTTTTTTTGTTGCACGAAATGGAGGTGTGCTTTTGAAAACCATCGCACTGGCAAATCAGAAGGGCGGCGTGGGGAAAACCACCACAGCTGCCAGCTTGGGTGTCGGCCTTGCCCAGCAGGGCAAGAAAGTCCTGTTGGTGGACGCCGACGCCCAGGGCAATCTCACCCAAATGCTGGGCTGGCGGCAGCCGGATGAGCTTTCCCCCACACTGGCCGACCTGATGACAAAGACCGTCAACGAGGAGTCCATCGCACCCGGCGAGGGGATCCTGCACCATGCGTCCGGCGTCGATCTTGTTCCCGCCAACATTGAGCTGTCGGGACTGGAGGTAACGCTGGTGAACATCATGAGCCGGGAGACGGTGCTGCGGCAGTATCTGTCCACGGCGGCATCGACCTATGACTACGCCATCATCGACTGTATGCCCTCGCTGGGAATGCTGACCATCAACGCACTGACAGCGGCGGACAGCGTTATCATTCCGGTGCAGGGGCAGTATTTGGCCGCCAAGGGGCTGGAGCAGCTCATGCGTACCATCGCCCGCGTCAGGCGGCAGATCAACCCGCGGCTGGTGGTGGACGGCATCCTGCTGACCATGATGGACAGCCGTACCACGCTAGCTAAGGAAATTAGTGAGCGGTTACGCAGGAACTATGGCAGCCGGGTGTTTGCCAGCGAGATACCCCGTTCCATCCGCGTGGCGGAGATCAGCGTCACGGGAACCAGCATTTATGAGCATGACCCAGAGGGAAAAGCGGCACAGGCGTATGCCGCACTGACGAAGGAGGTGTTGCAGCTTGGCCCGCAAATTAAACGGCATAGAGCTGACCCGGTACGATGACTTGTTCAAAACAGACGCAGAGCGGGAGACCGACCATCAGGAGCGGGTACAGATCGTGCCGGCGGAGCAGGTGTTCCCCTATGCGCGGCAGCCGTACTCCGTAGACCGGTCCAGCGCCGATCTGGTGCGGCTGATGGACAGCATCGAGCGCACCGGCATTGCCGAGCCGCTGATCGTCCGCCCCCGCAGCGAGGGCGGGTATGAGATCATATCCGGCCATCGGCGCGACTACTGCGCCAAGGTGGTGGGGCTGGACACCCGCCCGGTCATCGTGCGCAATTACAGTGACGAGGACGCGGACATTCTGGTGGTGGACTACAACATCAACCGGGAAAACCTGCTGCCCAGCGAGAAAGCAAAGGCGTATAAGCTGAAGCTGGACGCTATGAAAAGGCAGGCAGGGCGACCAGCAAAGAATGGGAACCAATTTGGTCCCCATTCTTTGCAAGGAAAATCCAAGGAGATTTTGGCAGAACAGGTCAAAGAAAGCGCAACGCAAGTTCAACGGTTTATGAACCTCAATAAGCTCATTCCACCGCTGATGGAGGCGGTAGACGCCGGAAAACTGAAATTTGTACCGGCAGCCGACTACATATCCCACCTAACCGAGAAAGAACAGACCTACCTCCAGCTCGTCATGGAGCGTGATGAAGTATCGCCCTCCGTGGATCAGGCCCAGCGGCTCAAGCAGATCAGCGCGGAGGGCAAGCTGGAGAGCAATATCATTGACCTCATCATGCGGGAGGAAAAGCCGCTGGAGCGCAAGGTGACGCTGCGGAACGACCGCCTGCAAAAGTATTTCCCCGCCAGCTATACCCCCAAGCAGATGGAGGAGGTTATCGTTAAGTTGCTGGAGGGCTGGTATCGCCGCAGGCAGCAGGAACAGACGCGGTGAGGAGGTTGGTTATGCGAAGGAATGAATTGCCCGATTTCTGTTTATCCACGCTGCCCTATACAGGGCAGCTCATCATTCTCAGGAAGGGTGAGTGCGGTTACTACGCCTCCGACTGGGACACCAGAAAGCGGGAGGAAAATCAGAACATCGCTCGAGAGCATAATCGGCGGTGGGGCATTTCTGACATACAGGAGGCCGCCATGAGCGCAGGTTCCATGTTCGGCTGGAACCTGCCGGGGGCAGACCCGCAGTGGTATTTGGACAACGCCAGATATGTGAACGCGATGATGGCGAGGGGCCATATTAAAGACCCTGTTATGAGCATCTACTATCCGGTGGACGATTTTCTGCTGCGGTATGAGATTTTGGGGGAAGCGAAAATGTATCTGCCGGTATCGGCACTTCCGAGGGAGCTGCTGGGCGCAAGGTCACAGTTTGTCATGCAGCCGGATCTGGTCTGCGGTGTACCCGCCATGCCGGTGAAGGCGCAGCAGGCGCAGAACGGCAGCTACACCATGGAGCTGGAAAGCGGCAGCTATGTCATTGGTGAGATCATCAATGCGGACTATAAGATTACGGCGCGGGTGCGTGTTGGGAATTCTGAGTTTGTTTTGGGCGAACACCCGAAAGCGCCCTCCCCGTTTGTTACCTGGCAGCGCAACTGCAAGAATGATGGAGATGGACCGCCCAACTTCTTCTGGGGACATTACGGGGCAGACCGTGCGGCGATGATCGAGGACTTCTGTGAAAGGGCAGGAAGCGAGTATCAGGAGCAAAAAGAGTACCGGCAGAACAAGGAGCACGAGACAAAACAGAGATTATCAAAGGGTAAGGAAAGGTAAGACGATATGGCTGACAAAGAAACTGCGCGGATGGCTGGTGACTATGAGATCATGCAATCCTTTCGCATGGGTGGCGCGACAATGTTGATCGGCTATAATCCGGGAGATACCACCTACATGACCTGCTATCAGGATTACGACTTTTTGGGCAATGAGCGCTTTTCGGAGGCCATCGGCAGTGAGAGCTATGTTGAGATCATGGACGTGTTCTTGCAGCGTTTGCAGGAGCAGACAGAGAAGGTGAGGGCATTTCAGGCAGAGCGTGCGATGCCTGTAACTGTTTTAGGACGGGAATATTGCCTGCCATGCTCGGGGGAATCCTTGGAAGGAAAACTGGTGATCATCCGCCCCGCCAGTCTTGCGCCGGAGTATCGCACTGCGGACTGCCAGCTCGGATATGCGCTGGGTGGTTTTGGCTGTTCTCCCAGCTCCCGCGGACGCGCAATTTATTTTGAAGAACTGTATTCTGGCAAAAGATGCCGGTGGGACAGAACGGATATTCTTGGTATCGCTGACCGTGAAAAGCTGCCTGATTGGGCCAAAGAAAAAGCGGAAGAGTACGAGCAGCACCGTACTGCACAGAAAAAGGAGCGAGGTGAAGAAAGATGACAGACCGTGAGCCGGTAAATATCATGGGCGTTATCGCCTTTCCAGAGCCGGATAAGAGCAAACGCCGGATTCGCTTTATTGATGCGGAGTACAATACGCTGTTCTATATTCCGGACGGGGCCAGCGTCGTCATAAAGAGGATGGATGGCAGCAGCGTGATACGGTCCTGCACCTATATCGACGACTACCATACGCTGATCGGCAGCGAGGTCTATCATATTTGTGAGTTTGCGGAGGTAGCGCAGCGGACAGGCACGGTGTATGAGCCGCTTGATCCAAAGCAATTGCCTGCGGACGCGGGCTGCTATGAGATATATCAGATCGACAACGTGGGTAAGGTGGACTACGCCTTTATGCGTTATGAGCATGCCAAGGGAAAACTGCGCGCTGCCCATTACCGCAAAGCCTTTGCCGGGGTGTTGGCCCCCAACATGACGCTGGAGGAGTTATATCGGAAGCACAATGCAGATACGCGGCCTTTCTGCCAGCGAATGCGCTCTCTATCTGAGAGCGATGTGATCGTGGTCAAGCGCGGCAGCAAGAGAAATGCTTACTATGTGGATGCTGTGGGCTTTCAGGAGGTGCCGAACTTTTTGAAGGGACTGCAAAGACTGAAAGAACGGGGCGAAGCACGGTAGTTGAAAAACAATACGTCCAACCGCATGGAGAATAAGTCCAAAACGATGTGTGTTTTGGACTTATTAAGAGTATAGGATCATTTCAGGAGGCAATGCTTTGGCAAGTAAATTTCAATTTATCACGGAGTTATACAGCCGCACGCTGATAAGACTGACCGGCGATTATGAGAGCTGGACGGGCTTTTTGCGCTCGGCCTGCTATAACTATAAATGCCCGTTCGATGAGCAAGTCCTGATCTACGCCCAGCGTCCCAACGCTACGGCGGTGCTGGAGCTGGAGAAGTGGAACCGGCAGTTTGGGCGGTGGGTCAACGCGGGAGCTACCGGCATTGCGGTCATTGACGAAGCCCGTGGAAAAGGGCGGCTGAAGCACTACTTTGACATCACGGACACCCATACGACGCCTGCCTCACGGGCTGTCCCCCTGTGGTCAATGGAGGAGAGCTACACAGAACGAGTCATTGAGACGTTGGAGGCAACCTTTGGAACACTGGCCGAAAAGGATAATTTGCCGGATGCCATACTGTCTGCCAGCCGCAACGCCGTGGTGGATAATATGCAGGACTATCTGCGAGATCTGCTGGATTGTCGCGGCGGCAGTATGCTGGAGGAACTGGACGCGCTGAATGTAGAGGTCACATACAGGCGGGCGCTGGAGAGCAGCGTCGCCTATATGCTGCTGACCCGGCTTTCTCTGCCTGCCACAGCCTACATACTGCTGGAGGATTTTGAGGACATTTATTCCTTCGACACACCCACGACGATCAATGCACTGGGTATCGCCACCAGCGATATTGCGGAGATGGGTCTGCGGGAGATCAGCCGCACGGTGATGCAGGCGCGGCGGGAGCAAAATTTTGCAAAGGATGCACAAATCGGCTATGATGCTGTCAAAGAGCAAAATAACGCCGAGAAAGAAAGGAGCGCAGAACATGGAAGTGACCTACAGAGTGCAGGAGGGCTTTCGCCTGCCGAACCTGCTGCTGCCCCAAGAGGTGGAGGTGCATCTGGGCAAGTACGCGGAGTTGAGAAGGCAGTACATCAAGAAGCACCGCAGGGTGCTGTATACGAATCTCAAGACCAGCGGTCAGCTGGCGGCACATCTGGCGGAGATCGAAGAGACAGCGCAGCGGATGGTGACGCAGGCCGTGGCGCAGATGGCGAAAACCGAGGGCGTGACGGAGGAACTGAAAGCCGCCGATCCCCAGCGCTGGACGGGGCTGATGAACAACCTGAAGCACAGTGCGGAAGAAACGGTGCTGAACGACCTGATCTACAACTGAATAGCACAGACGAAAACGCCGGGAGCGCAGAGCTTCCGGCGTTTTTGGATGAACACCTCATTGAAGCGATACTGTTGGACGATGGCGGGCGCAAGCATACGCGGCAGGAGATTTTTGCGTATTTCCAAGACACCCGCGATATTGCCGCCCGCACGGAATTTCTGAAAAGCAGCTACAACGATATATGGGTGGAGGTGCTGGCCGGCGCGGACAAAGTGCGGGTGGGCTACCACGCCCAGCAGGACGGGCTCCTGATGTGGGAGGGCAGCTACCTCTCCCGCACGGCGGAGTCCGTTTTTTCATGGGGCGTGGTCACGGAAATGACCGAAAACCTCATTGAGCGCGGCGCGTACAAGATCAAGCTGGGCTTGCAGAACGCGCCGGTGATGGCGGAGCAAATGTCCCTCTTTGGCATGGGCGGCGGCACGGCGGTCTATGAAGTGCCGGAGACACAGCGAACGGGTGAGCTGTTCCCTACCCGCACAGTGCCGCAGGCGGTCATTGACCAGGCACTGTATACGGCGGGCAACAGCTATAACAGCGCGTACCGGGTAGCGGTGTTCTATATGCACCAACGTCCAAAGGAGGACTGTGCGACGTTCCTACGCCGTGAGTTCGGCACGGAAAACGGACGCGGCATCGAATATGAAGGTCAAAAATACGCCGTGTGGTTCATGGAGGACGGTATCCATCTGGCACAGGGCGACAGCATCCGCACCAGCCACAGCCGCACAACTGTGACGTGGGAGCAGGCATCGGCGCGGATACTGGAGCTGTTGGAGGCCGGTACATATCTTTCAGCGGCGGAGCTGGAGCAGGCGCGGGAGCATACTCTGTTGGAGATGGCTGAGGAGCTGATGTTGACCGTCCGTGAGTTGACCGAAGAAGGCAGAAGAAAGGGGCTGTTCGCACAGACATTGGTCATCCACGACCAGCGCAAGAGTTACCCGGAGCTGGCGGAGGATGTGGTGGCCTTCGCCAAAGGTGAAGGCGGCCTTGCGGTACTGGCAGAGGAATACCAAGATTTCCTCCGCGCATACGAGCAGGATCGCAGCATCATGCGTTTTCGACTGTCAGAGTACAGCACACATCGGATCGGTGTGGTGCTGGGCGGGATCGATCTGCCGGAGCGCAGCTTTGCCGCGCAGCCGGATTTCCTGCGCCGGTGCAAGATGTTCATCACACAGGACGAGATCGACCGTTTCTTTTTTGGCAGAGTCTGCGGACAGCCGTTTGGACGTGTACGCCTTCTTCTGCTATCCCCACACAAAGGAGGAACAGCAGAAATTCATCAAAAAGTGCTTTGGTGAGTATAGCGGCGGCGGGTGTGACGGATATGACTATACCAAAACCTATAAGGGCCTGACCTATCAGCGAGAATATGCCCGCAAACGGTACGATGAAGTCAAGCTGACCATTCCCAATGTGGTCAAGGAGTATGAAAGGCTCATCGCGCAGAGGCGCTTCCCCGGCGAGGATGCCATTGCGGAGATCCCGCAGTATGAACGGCGGCGGTTAGCACGGTCGGTGTATTTCGGCTTTTCCGACGCGCCGGACGATGTGCCGAAGCCGTACCCCAAGGGCGCGGACTACTACGACGCGGTTCCCACCATTGAGGAGCAGCTGTCGGATAGGGCAAAGACATCGGAAATGCTGGAAGCCCTGACTGCCTATCTGGACGGCATGGACGCGGGAGACCGGCACTACGATTCCTGCCAGCAGGCGAAGGAACAGCTTTCGGAATATGTTAACGGCACATTCAGTCTGTTTAACCATCGACACGACAATGGATTAAGGCAAGCGGAGCAGGAAGCGATACCCATAACTCCCGCCGAAAAAGTGGAGGTTGCGGAGGAACCGGCACAGGTGCAGAAGCCTTCGCTGCCACAGGAGCGTCAGCAGGAGGCGCAAAAGGAACCGACGCAGGCGGCTATGCCGCCTGCGTTTACCTTGCCGAGAAAAAAAGAACGGCGGGAAGCCGCCGCCCCGCTGTTC
>OGPS01002322.1_pt1 | contig 12123 bp, 8 predicted proteins | sample 1552931 | NCBI WGS metagenome assembly OGPS01 (sample SAMEA2580252, study PRJEB22360) | human gut metagenome | biome: human gut; feature: human-associated habitat; material: faeces | place: Denmark | collected 2008/2010 | reverse complement strand
CCCTATCGAGCAAGAGATAAACGGTACTCCCGGTATGCTGTACATGGAGTCCAACAGTTCTAATTCCGGAGGATTTTCAGCTACGGTCACTTTCGACGTGTCTGCCGACCCGGATTTGGCTGCCGTAGAAATACAGAACCGTGTGAAACTAGCGGAGAGCCGTTTGCCAGCCGAAGTGATTCAGAACGGTATTTCTGTGGAAAAGCAGGCTCCCAGCCAATTGATGACTATCTGTCTGACTTCCAGTGACCCGAAGTTCGACGAAATTTATTTGAGTAACTTTGCTACTATCAATGTACTCGACTTGTTGCGCCGTATCCCCGGTGTGGGACGTGTTTCCAACATCGGTAGCCGCTACTATGCCATGCAGATATGGGCGTTGCCCAACAAACTTGCCAACTTCGGACTGACGGTGCAGGATTTGCAGAATGCCCTGAAGGACCAGAACCGTGAGTCTGCTGCGGGTGTTTTGGGACAACAGCCGGTGAAGGGACTCGACATTACTATCCCTATCACTACCCAGGGACGCTTAAGCTCGGCAAAGCAGTTTGAGGACATTGTAGTCCGTGCCAATGCCAACGGTTCCATTATTCGTCTGCGCGATGTGGCGCGTGTTTCATTGGAAGCATCTTCATATAGCACGGAGAGTGGCATCAACGGTGAGAATGCTGCCGTTCTCGGTATCTATATGCTTCCCGGGGCCAATGCAATGGAAGTTGCAAAGAGCGTAAAGGCTGCTATGGAGGAAATCAGTGCAAATTTCCCTGAGGGGATGAGTTATGAGATTCCCTTCGACATGACGACTTATATTTCCGAATCCATTCACGAAGTGTACAAGACGTTGTTCGAAGCGCTGATTCTGGTGGTGCTGGTTGTATTTCTATCCTTGCAAAGTTGGCGTGCGACGGTGATACCGATTGTTGCGGTACCTATTTCCCTGATTGGTACCTTCGGTTTCATGCTTATTTTCGGTTTCTCTCTGAACATACTGACTTTGCTTGGATTGATTCTCGCCATCGGTATTGTGGTGGATGATGCCATTGTGGTGGTGGAGAATGTAGAACATCTTATGGAGACGGAGAAATTGAGCCCGTATGAAGCTACCAAAAAGGCGATGAACGGATTGGCAAGTGCCTTGATTGCCACATCGTTGGTGCTCTGTGCCGTGTTTGTGCCGGTAAGTTTCTTGAGCGGAATCACCGGACAGTTATACCGTCAGTTTACCATTACTATCGCCGTTTCCGTATTGCTTTCTACGGTAGTGGCCCTGACGCTTAGTCCCGTCATGTGTTCGCTCATATTGAAGCCCGACAGTGGAAAGAAAAAGAACATAGTTTTCCGCAAAATCAATGAATGGCTGAACTTGGGCAATCACAAATACGTGGCTGTCATTAACCGGGTCATCAGGAATCCCCGCCGCTTGATGAGTGCGTTCGGCCTGGTACTGGTTGCCATTTTCATTATCCACCGGTTGGTGCCTACCAGCTTCCTGCCGGTAGAAGACCAGGGCTATTTTAAGATAGAGTTGGAGTTGCCGGAAGGTGCTACTTTGGAGCGAACCCGTGTGGTGACCGACCGTGCCGTGCAATACTTGGAGAAGAATCCCTATGTGGCCTATGTGCAGAACGTGACGGGTAGCAGCCCCCGTGTGGGTAGCAACCAGGCACGCAGTGAGCTGACGGTTATTCTGAAACCGTGGGAAGAGCGTAAGGGGATTTCCATCGATAAGATAATGGAGAATGTGGAGCAGGATTTGAAGGAATATCCCGAATGCAAGGTCTATCTTTCCACGCCTCCGGTCATTCCGGGATTGGGTACCTCGGGAGGTTTCGAAATGCAGCTTGAGGCGCGTGGAGAGGCGACGTTTGACAACTTGGTGCAGGCGGCAGATACGCTGATGTATTATGCCCAGAAGCATAAGGAGCTGACGGGGCTTTCATCATCCTTGCAGTCTGAAATACCGCAACTTTATTTTGATGTGGACCGTGATAAGGTGAAAATGCTGGGTGTGCCCCTGGCGGATGTATTCTCTACCATGAAGGCCTATACCGGTTCAGTATATGTGAATGACTTCAATATGTTCAACCGTATATATAAGGTGTATATCCAGGCCGAGGCTCCTTATCGTGAGCATAAGGACAATATCAACTTGTTCTTTGTAAAGGCAAAAGACGGAGTGATGGTGCCGCTTACTTCCTTGGGAAATGCCTCTTATACCACCGGTCCGGGCAGTATCAAGCGTTTCAATATGTTTACCACTGCCGTCATCCGCGGTTCTGCGGCACAAGGCTACAGTTCCGGCCAGGCAATGGAGATTATGGAGCAGATTGCACGTAACCACTTGCCGGACAATATCGGTCTGGAGTGGAGTGGCCTTTCCTATCAGGAAAAGAAGGCGGGAGGACAGACGGGTCTTGTGCTTACGCTGGTATTCCTTTTCGTATTCCTCTTTTTGGCTGCGCAATATGAAAGTTGGACGGTGCCTATCGCTGTATTGCTTTCACTGCCGGTTGCCGCTTTGGGTGCCTATCTGGGCGTTGTGATATGCGGATTGGAGAATGATATTTATTTCCAGATTGGCTTGGTGATGCTGGTGGGGCTTGCGGCAAAGAATGCCATTTTGATTGTGGAGTTTGCCAAGGTGCAGGTTGACAAGGGAGGAGACTTGATACAGTCTGCCATCCATGCTGCCCAACTCCGTTTCCGGCCTATCCTGATGACTTCCCTCGCCTTTGTATTGGGAATGCTTCCTATGGTGTTGGCAAGCGGACCGGGCTCGGCGAGCCGTCAGGCCATCGGTACGGGTGTTTTCTTCGGAATGATATTCGCCATTGTATTCGGTATTGTGCTTGTACCGTTCTTCTTTGTCCTGGTATACAAGACAAAAGCCAAAGTGCAGCATAAGATTAAGAAAGACTGATTTTAAAGACAACGTTTATGAAAAGAAAGAACATATATATTATTTTGTTGCTGAGTATGTTTGCCCTTACCTCATGCAAGGTGGGCAAGAGCTATGTGCGTCCGGAGATGGCATTGCCGGATAGCCTGGCACAGCAGCAGGATAGCATGAGCATAGCCGATGAACAGTGGCAGGCAGTTTATACGGACAGCACGCTGCGTGCTTTGATAGACCGTGCTCTGGAATATAACAAAGACATGCTGATTGCAGCTTCCCGTGTCAAGGAGATGGCTGCTCAAAAACGTATCAGTGTTGCCAACCTTCTGCCGCAGCTCACCGGAAAAGTGGAGGCTGAGCGTGAGGTGGAGAATTACGGTGGTCATAGCCGTGATGTAGGCAATTCTTACGAAGCCAAGGTATTGCTCTCTTGGGAACTGGACCTTTGGGGAAACTTGAGATGGAAGAAAGTGGCTGCTGTGGCCGAATATCTGCAAAGTGTGGAGGCGCAGCGTGCGTTGCGCATGACTATCGTTGCGGAAGTGGCGCAGGCGTATTATGAGCTGGTAGCCCTTGATACGGAACTGGAGATTGTACGCCAGACACAAAAGGCGCGCGAAGAGGGAGTGCGCTTGGCCCGTATTCGTTTTGAAGGCGGGCTGACCTCGGAGACCTCTTATCAGCAGGCTCAAGTGGAGTTAGCCCGTACGGCTAAGCGCTTGTTCCGGATTTGGAGCGCCGTATCTCTCTGAAAGAAAATGATATCTCTTTCCTTGTGGGGGAATTTCCTACCCGTATCAAGCGTGTCAATTTTCTGCAGGAACTGGATGTGCCGGAGTCCTTACCGGTAGGTCTGCCTTCGGATTTGTTGGAACGTCGCCCCGATGTCCGTGCGGCAGAGCAGCAGTTGAAGGCTGAACATGCCAGAGTGAAAGTTGCTTATACCAATATGTTCCCCCGTTTGGCCCTGACCGGACAATTTGGATTGGAAAGTGATGTGTTATCCAATTTCCTGGAATCTCCCTATTCCTTATTGAATGGGGCAGTCTTGGCACCACTTTTCGGTTGGGGAAAGAACCGTGCTGCATTGAATGCACAGAAGGCTTCTTTTGAAGCCGAAGTGCATAGCTATGAAAAGACAGTGCTGAATGCTTTTAAGGAAGCGAAGAATGCCATTGTAGATTTCAATAAGATAAAGGAGGTCTACCAACTGCGTGCCAAACTTGAACGTTCTGCCAAGGGATATGTGGATTTGGCACAGTTGCAATACATCAACGGCGTCATCAATTATATGGATGTGCTCGATGCCCAGCGTGGTTATTTCGATGCCCAAATAGGGGTGAGCAATGCCATCCGCGACGAACTTATTGCCATGGTAAATGTCTATAAGGCATTGGGGGGTGGCTGGCAAACCGAATGACGTGTGATTAAAGAAAACAGCAAGGGCGTGTATGTACCGAAATATTTGATGGTATATACACGCCCTTGTTCTATAATTGGCTTATTTCATCTAGGATTCTGTATTTAGAGTCTCCTTGTTTTCTTTCTTTTCCTTTGCCTTTTCTACTTCAAGAGCTACGTTTACAGCATTCATGCCTTTAAGGCCACGTTCGAGGTCGAACGTCACAATATTGTTTTCTGCTATATCTGTCAGCACATTGTTAATGTGGAAAAAGTATTTTTCGACCCCGGATAAGTCCTTGATGAAGCCGAAGCCTTTCGATTCATTGAAAAACTCGATACGTCCTCTGCGGATGACCGGTTCTTCCTTGTCTTTTTTGGGAGTTGATATGACGATTTCTTCCAGCTTTATTTCTTCTTTGGGAGTGTTTTCTGCCGGAGGAGTAGAGGTTATCATGCCGTTTTCGTCAACATAGGCAATCATATCTTCAAAGCTATTGGCTTTGTTGGATAGTTTTTTTTCTTCTTTCTTTTTTTGTTTTTCAGCTCGTCGGGCGAGTCTTTTCTTTTCATTTTCACGCTTGTCTGCGGAGATGGATTTGGCCATGTATTTTTATTTATTGAGTTATAAAAAAAGCAGGGGGCATTGCTACAACACCTCCTGCTTTTGTCAGTAGTTAAGAATATTAATATCTTCTAGAGTTGTAACCGCCTCTTCTGTCGCGATTGCCGCCATTGGAAGGTCTTTCTTCGCGGGGGCGTGCCACGTTTACCGAGATTTGTTTGTGGTCAAATTCAGCACCGTTCAATTCGTCAATGGCTTTTTGGCCTGCTGCATCGTCCGGCATTTCTACGAAACCGAAACCTCTGGATCTTCTTGTTTCTCTGTCTGTAATGATTCTTGCAGAAGAAACTTCTCCGTACTCTGAAAATAAATCGTTTAAGTCAGCGTCTGTTGTGCTGAAATTTAAACCTGAAATGTAAATGTTCATTTGAAATTTTAATTAATTGTAATTATTAAATTGGAGTATGGAGAATAATTATGGAAGAGACCGCCTAATAATAGTTGTATATTAAAAGAAGAACAATGCGATAACGACTCGTAACTCAAACTTTGCGGCAAAGATAACACAATAAATCAGTTAATTGCTTTCTTCTCCTTTTTATTTTAGGATAAAAAACGATAAATGTCATTTTATACATTATTTCGGCCTCTCGTTTGCATATCTTACGAAAAAAAGCGAAATTTGCGACGCTTTTAAACGGAACTTTACTAACACCTTTAAATAATTAAGAGAAATGACTAAAAGTGCATTGCAAATTGCAAGGGCTGCCTATCAGCCCAAACTTCCGAAAGCGCTGAAAGGAACTGTTAAGGCTGCAGAAGGCGCAGCTACTCAGTCTGTTGCTGACCAGGAAGAAATCAAGAAATTGTTCCCCAATACGTACGGAATGCCTTTGATTAAGTTTGAAACTACCGATGAGGTGGTTAACTTCCCCGCAATGAACGTGGGTGTTATCCTTTCCGGTGGACAGGCTCCTGGCGGTCACAATGTGATTTCCGGTATTTTCGACGGTATCAAGAAGCTGAACAAAGACAGCAAATTGTATGGCTTTATTCTGGGTCCTGGCGGCTTGGTTGACCATAATTATATGGAACTGACTGCTGACATCATTGATGAATACCGCAATACGGGTGGTTTTGACATCATCGGTTCGGGCCGTACCAAGCTGGAAAAGGAAGAACAGTTTGAGAAAGGTTATGAAATCCTGAAAGAACTCGGCATCAAGGCATTGGTTATCATCGGTGGCGATGACTCCAACACTAATGCTTGCGTACTGGCTGAATACTATGCTGCCAAGAATTATGGCGTGCAGGTAATAGGTTGCCCCAAGACCATCGACGGTGACTTGAAGAATGATATGATTGAAACTTCTTTCGGTTTCGATACTGCTTGCAAGACTTACTCTGAAGTAATCGGCAACATCCAACGTGACTGTAACTCTGCTCGTAAATACTGGCACTTCATCAAGTTGATGGGACGTTCCGCTTCTCATATCGCTTTGGAATGTGCATTGCAGGTTCAACCCAATATGTGTATCATCTCTGAAGAGGTTGAAGCTAAGGATATGTCTTTGGACGACATCGTGACCAGCATTGCCAAGGTCGTTGCTGAACGTGCAGCCCAGGGTAACAACTTCGGTACGGTTCTTATCCCCGAAGGATTGGTTGAATTCATCCCGGCCATGAAGCGTCTGATTGCTGAGTTGAACGACTTCCTTGCTGCCAATGCAGAAGAGTTTGCTCAAATTAAGAAATCTCACCAACGCGATTATATCATCCGTAAACTCTCTCCAGAGAATGCTGCCATCTACGCAAGCTTGCCCGAAGGCGTGGCTCGCCAGTTGTCTTTGGACCGCGACCCGCACGGAAACGTACAGGTATCTCTGATTGAAACAGAAAAGTTGCTGTCCGAAATGGTTGGCACTAAGCTGGCTCAGTGGAAAGAAGAGGGCAAGTTCGTAGGCAAGTTTGCTGCACAGCACCACTTCTTCGGCTACGAAGGACGTTGCGCTGCTCCGTCTAACTTCGACGCTGACTACTGCTACTCTTTGGGTTATGCAGCATCTGCATTGATTGCTAACGGAAAGACCGGTTACATGTCTTCTGTACGCAACACTACTGCTCCTGCCGAAGAATGGATTGCAGGCGGTGTGCCCATCACTATGATGATGAACATGGAACGTCGCCACGGTGAAATGAAGCCGGTTATCCAGAAGGCTCTGGTGAAGCTGGACGGTGCTCCGTTCAAGGCATTCGCTGCTCAGCGTGACCGTTGGGCTATGGAAACAGACTACGTTTATCCAGGCCCTATCCAGTACTTCGGTCCGACAGAAGTTTGCGACCAGGCTACGAAGACTTTGCAGCTGGAGCAGGCTAAATAAGTTGATGCATCAACAAGTTGACAATAAAACGGAGGGGCGGTTCATTCCGCCCTTTCTTTTCCTTTGCTCATGGCAACCAAGACCTCCACAAATATCCGGCGTAAAACTACTGCCGCCCGTCGTTCTTCCTCTCCGCGGAGCAAGAAGAAAATGCAGCCGCGTACCATGCCCGTATGGTTGCGCAATCTTTTGGCGGTCTGTATCATTCTTGTTTTTTCTACCGGCTTTTACTGGTTTTTCATTCGTCCTTATGCTTATCGCTGGAAGCCTTGTTATGGTCAGAAAGGTTACGGTGTATGTATGCCTTGCAACTATGAGGTGCATGGCATAGACATATCCCACTATCAGGGAAAGATAGATTGGGAACTCCTGACACATAATAGAGAAGCCCAATTTCCCATTCACTTTATTTTTCTGAAAGCTACCGAAGGCGGCGATCATGGTGACGATACGTTTACGCAGAACTTCGGCCAGGCGCGTAAATACGGTTTTATCCGTGGTGCCTATCATTATTTTATCCCTAAGACCGATGCCCGCAAGCAAGCCGATTTCTTTATCCGTACCGTGCAGCTGGCAAAGGGAGACCTGCCTCCCGTACTTGATGTGGAGACTACCGGCAAGCAGTCACCGCAGGAACTTAAAACGGCAGTCAAGACTTGGCTGGATAGGGTAGAGGCGCATTACGGCGTAAAGCCTATTCTTTATACTTCCTATAAATTCAAGAAACGCTATCTCAGCGATTCCATTTTCAATGCTTATCCTTATTGGATAGCCCATTATTATGTAGATTCCGTGCGTTATGAGGGCAAGTGGCACTTTTGGCAGCACACGGATGTAGGCACTGTGCCCGGTATTGAAGAAGAGGTGGATTTGAACGTCTTTAATGGTACAATGGAGGAACTTTTGGAGCTTACGTTGAAAACTCCTTGTATAGAACGCTAAAGGTCAACTTTAGCTTCCTGATATTGACCTTTAGCTTTTTAGTATTGACCTTTATTATTTTTGGAATTTCACTGCCGCCCACCGGTTCTTCTCACGATGGTGGACAAAGTGCAGCCCGTTGCGTTCGGCTTCTTCGCGGATGACGGGAATGTCATCTATGTAGAAACCGCTCATCAACAATTCCGCTCCGGGATTCATGCGGGCTATGTAGTGCTTCATATCTGCCAGGAGGATATTGCGGTTGATGTTGGCGATAACCATATCAAAAGGACCTTTGCTTTCCAGAGAGGAGGCATCGCCTTGGGATACGGCAATATTGTCCACTCCATTCAATTCTATATTTTCGAGGGAGTTGCGCACACACCATTCATCTATGTCGATAGCTGTACAAGGGGAGGCTCCACGCATGCGTGCCAGTATGGCAAGGATGGAAGTCCCACAACCCATATCGAGCAATGCTTTGCCTTGCAGGTCACTATCCAGCAGTTCGCCTATGATGAGGCTTGTTGTCTCGTGGTGCCCTGTGCCGAATGCCATTTGCGGATTGATGACGATGTCATATTCTGCTTGTGGGACATCGTTGTGAAAAGTGCTGTGAATGACACAACGGTCTCCGATAACGATGGGCTGGAAGAAGTTCTTCTCCCATTCCTCGTTCCAGTCTTTGTCTTCGGCTTCTACGAAATTATATTCTATCTGTGTATCGGGCAGAGGGAAGTCTGCAAGTGCTTCTTTGAGTAGAGATTCGTTATACAGCTCTTTCTGTATATAGGCAGTGATACCGTCGGTCTGCTCAACAAAACTTTCAAAGCCAGCTTCACCCAAGACTCCGGAAAGTACATCGTTGACTATTTCTGTGCACGGAACAGTGCGGAATGTAAATTCTAAATATTTCATCGGAATATGATTGTTTGTTAAATGCAGAAGAAGATTTTAAAGAACAAATCTATTTCTGCGTATCTTTGTTTTCACACTGCAAAGGTAATGTAAACCGAGGGCAGAATAAAATGAACTTGTTCATTTTTTATGCGGAAGTGCCGCTTGCCTCGTCAAAAGGCGGGGTATTTAGGGAATTCCCTATAAATCTTTGGGGAAAATCTGCTGCATGGGATAAAATCCGGCGTTATCTTTGTGACGTGAAGAAATAGATAAACGTAAAATCCATAAACCAAACTAATATGAAAAAGATTGTTTTTTTATCGCTTTTTGCCTTGTGCCTCCCATGGACACTGGTGGCACAAAGTATAGATGACGACCTTTACTACACTCCTTCCAAGAATAAGGAAGAGAAAAAAGAAGAGGTGAAGCAGGAGAAGAAAGTAGCTGCTCCCGTAGAAGAGATTGTAGTAAAGTCGAATGCGCCGACCACTATTTATTCATCGCCGGGAAGCACTACTGTTGTAGTAAAAGACCGTAAGGGGAAAATCCGCGATGTGGACGAATATAACCGTCGTTACGATTCTCGCGACAATGATTTCGTGATGGAGAACGATACCCTTTACATCAATGAAAAAGAAGATGACGGCCTGGACGGCGAATGGGTGAACGGTGAGTTCGAGGGTTCGCAGGATGATTACGAGTATGCTACCCGTATTATCCGTTTCCGCAATCCCCGTTATGCCATCAGCATCAGCAGCCCACTGTATTGGGATGTGGTCTATGGCTTGAATTCCTGGGATTGGAACGTGTACACCGATGGATTATATGCATATGCTTTCCCTACATTCACCAACCGCTTGTGGTGGGATTGGCGCTATAACTCTTATGGTTGGGGCGGTTATCCTTACTATGGCTGGGGATGGAACAGCTGGTACGGTCCGAGCTGGAGCTTTGGCTGGGGCGGCTGGTACGGCGGTGGCTGGTGGGGACATCATCATCACCATCACTATCATCCCGGATATTATCCCGGTGGCGGTGGTCATTGGGGAGGCGGCCATTGGGGAAATGCATATACCAATAGACGTTCTTATGGTCCGAGCCGTTCTTCTTATGCCGGAAACAGAGTATCGTCCTCTACTTCTCGCCGTTCTTCTACTGTAAATGGAGGGCAGGCTGTACGTCGTAGCAGTACTACTTCCGGTCAAGTGAGACGTAGCAGTACCGGTACGTCAACCCGTCGGGTGGTAGGTACAAGAAGTTCGTCTACAGTTCGTTCAAGTTCTTCTGCAACTCGCTCAAGTGTGCGGCTTCTACCCGCCGTTCCACTTACACCCGTCCAAGCAGTACGCGTAGTAGCTCATATAATAGTAGCGTAGAAGGAGTTCGTAGCAGTCGTTCTTCCGGTGTACGCTCTTCTGTTGGAACTTCCACTCGTAGCAGGACTTCATCGACTTATAACAGAGGTTCAAGCGCCGCACCGGCACGCAGCTACTCCAATGACAACAATCGTAGTAGCAGTCGTTCATATTCTGCTCCACTACGTTCATCCAGTAGCACCCGTTCTTCTTCCAGCTTCTCTTCAGGCAGTAGCTCACGTTCCAGTTACTCCAGTGGTGGTGGCGGTGGTGCCAGTCGTTCCAGTGGCGGCGGTGGTTCCAGAAGACGGTAAGTATAAGCATGTTTTAATCTAACAAGACTAAGAATTATGAAGAAGATAACCATGATAGCCCTTGCTATGTTTACAACTGTAGGCGCGGGGGCACAGACAATATATGATGCAACGAATATAGCACAGAAGGAATTGAATGGAACCGCCCGTTTTGTCGGAATGGGCGGAGCTATGGGAGCATTGGGTGGTGATATTTCTACCATAGGAACCAATCCTGCCGGTATCGGTATTTATCGTAGCAATGATGCTATGCTTACCTTTGGCTATTCAATGACGGGTACAGAAAGCAATTATGTAGGTAATAAATTTGAAACGAACAAGAACCGCTGGAGTTTTGATAATGCCGGTTTTGTGATAGCTTCGAAGATAGGCAATCATACTCCTTTGCGGTATGTGAATTTTGGTTTTAATTACCACAAATCAAAGTCATTCTATAAGAATATGACGATGCAGGGGTTGATGGGAAGCATAGATAATCAATATGTATCTCAAGTGCGGAGTATGGCGCAGCAGGCTACGGATGCAGCTTATGCGTTCTATCATCGTCCTCAATATGATTACCCGGATCAAGGAGCTTATTTGGACTATGGGCGCAAGGATATTTATCAACATAATTATGCTGGATGGCTGGGGACTATGGGGTATCAAGGTGCACTTGTTCTTGAGGATATAGAAAGTGAGGACTATAATACTTATCCTCCTTATATTCCTTCCGAAGCGGATGCTTATTTCTTGTCGCGTGAGCGTGGCGGTGTTGACCAATATGATTTCAATATCTCCTTCAATATAAATGACCGTTTTTACTTTGGTGTTACTCTGGGTGCTTATGATGTGGATTACAACAAGTATTCCCTTTATGATGAAAAGTATGCCTATACATTGGAAGGAGATACACATGTTTATGATGACGAAGGTTATTCCTTGGAGAGCTTTAATCGTATACATGGTTCGGGTTTCGACTTTAAATTCGGCGCCATTTTCCGGCCGATTGAAGATTCTCCGCTTCGTATAGGTTTAGCTGTGCATACTCCTATCTATTACAAACTGACTTATACTACGGGGGCATTACTGACTTCGGATTTGTATTTGCCTGATGATGCGGGGAATGAACGTCTTACTCGTACAACTGTAGATACTTATTCTGCATTGGGCGGTAGAGACATGGACCGTGACTTTAAACTGCAAACCCCGTGGGTATTTAATGCAAGTTTGGGCTATACAGTCGGTAATAATCTGGCTTTGGGAGCTGAATATGAATATGAGGACTACTCAAGCATGAAGTTCAAATATCCTGAAGGTGACGAGATGGCATGGGAAACGGGTGAGGCTGACCTCTGTATGAAGGGGGTAAGTACGCTTCGTTTAGGAGCAGAATACAAGCCGATACCTG
>OGPS01002321.1_pt1 | contig 12129 bp, 6 predicted proteins | sample 1552931 | NCBI WGS metagenome assembly OGPS01 (sample SAMEA2580252, study PRJEB22360) | human gut metagenome | biome: human gut; feature: human-associated habitat; material: faeces | place: Denmark | collected 2008/2010 | reverse complement strand
AGGCGGGTTTCAATTGCCCGTTTTTCATATGATCCTCTTTCATGCGCATGAAGGTTGCATCCTCATCTGTCTTACTGAAAGAATTACGATCCTCTAATTTATCTAATTGTGATTCGTATTTGGCAAGGCGGGGCAGATATTCTTCCTGTAGCTTTTTGATTTGTTTCTGCTCGGCTTTGTTCATCCCCGAGAGCCGTTTGTTTAGAGCGCTCACTTTTTCCCGCAAACCACAGGAGTCCATATCCGGTAAAGTATCCGGTGTCCTTTCCTGTTTATCCTGTTCGATATGTTTGTCTACCTCACTAAGGATTGACTGTATTTTCGACTCCAGTTTTGCCTTGTTCTTTTCCACACTGCCACGCCAGACAAAAGTGTAGCGGTTGGATGCCGATTCCACTTTGGTGCCATCGATATACTGTACATCCAAACTGACATAGCCGGATTCCTGTAGCAGTAGAACAATGGCTGAAAACAACGATTTTATATGTTCTTTTAAACGTTTGCCACGGAAATCATTGATCGTGCGGAAATCGGGAGTACTATTACCAGACAACCACATGAAGTGAATATTCTCCTGCAAGGCCTTTTCTATTTTACGACAAGAATAGATATTGTTCAGGTAGGCATAAAACAGAACTTTGAGCATCATACGGGGATGGTAGCTGCTGGTACCTCCTCCTTTATATGCCCAGAGCAGACAACTAATATCCAAGGCGTCTACAACACTGTTTACAACACGAACGGGATGATTGGGAGCTATCTTTTCCGATAAGCTGACCGGAAAAAGTACATTTTGGTTGGATGTTAACTCTTTAAATACTATCTTAGCCATTGCTATAATGTTTGTTTTTTTGCAACGGTAAGATACTACTTTTTACCGAAATAAACAATAGCAAAAGGGGCTGTCACACTTTTTGGACAGCCCCTTTTTCTTTACTAAATAAATTTTATGCCAGGATCAGAACAATTCCACCTGTAGCTTTCTAACCGGCGAAACGATGAAATTGCTGACTTCGTAGACGACTTTCCTTTCATCCGAAGGCAGCACGACCAAGACGGTCTTCCCTCCCGGTATCTCGATCTGGTCGGGATATCCGGCAGCCTCCTGATCCGTCTTGCAGAGGCGGAAGGGGAGATCGGAGGTGTTCTCGATCTGCAGGTAGCGACGCTTGTCGGTCGAATAGTAGACGGGAGACACCCGGAGGGAGGCCTCGAATACTTTCTGCAGCAGCTCTTCGCGGCCCATCAGCGTGTCGTAGAAATAGACCAGCGTCCGCCGGGCGAACAGGGCCTCTTTGATGCCATCGGAGGTGCGGTCTTTCGACAGGACCAAGGTCATGGGGCGGTGGTCTGTCTGCCGGAAGTCGTAGAGGCGTTCGACCACGTCGTGCACGTCGGTGTTGCCGAACAGCGTCAAATCCTTCTCGTTCGCCCAGCCGAGCGCGACGGGATACCATTCAAACTCGTTGTAGACCTCGATGCCGTTCAGCCAGCCTTTGCGATAGAGGTCTTCGTGCACGTCGTGCCACATGATGCTGTCCACGCCCCAGCCCGGGTGGTTCCACTGGATGAAGGCACCCTGCTTGTGGGCGGCTTCGATCGCCTTCATGTAGTCCGGCTGGTCGAGGGCGTCCACGTCTTCGACAAACAAGGCGTTCAGGTGTCCGGGAGGCATCGAGCGGGTGATCTCGCCGCCTTTCACCAAGATGATGTTCCGGCGGGCGGCCTCTTCCTTGGCCATGTCGAAGGCGTTGTTGTGCCCTTTGCCGACATGCTGTCGGGCGGGCTGTCCTTCGATGTGGTCGGTGATGGCGATCGCGTCGAGCCCCTCTTCCCAGGCTTCCTGCACGCGCAGGGTCGGCCAGACGATCCCGTCGGAGAAGATGGTATGGACATGGAAATCGCATTTCAGCAACTGGTATCCGTCGATCTCCGGCAGGCGGAGCTCCCGGCGTGCCTTCACACGCTCTTTTCCTATTTTAATTTGTTTGGGCAAGGCCACCTCTTGCGCCTGCATGCATACGCCACCTGTCAGCAAGGCGGCAAAAACCAATACTTTTGTCTTTTTCATGATCTTATTCTGTTTTAGGAGTTTTTTTGGCTTCCCATCCATAGTCGATATATTCCCAGGTGAAATGGTCTGCGTCGTCGACGTGTACCAGCAGGTAGCCTTCTTCGGTTTCGAGGAAGGGGCCGCCCCACCAATAAGCCGAGACGGCGCCTGCGGTGACGAACCAGCGGTCGCGTTCGCAGATCTCCTCGTGCAGGTGCTGGTGTCCCTGCAAGACCAGTTTAAGGTTGTAGCCGTTCAGCAGCTCGAAGACCGGCTTGAAGTCGGTGATCATGTCCGCATTCTTGAAAGTGCCGTCCACGACCGGGTAGTAGAGGGAAAGCATCGGGACATGCAGCGCGACGACGACGGGTGTCGCCTTGCCGGTGGCCTCGAGGTCGGCCTTCAACCATTCCGCCTGTTCGGCTCCGATGGAATAGCGTCCGTCGGGGTCGGGGTTCAGGCTGTTCAGCGTGATGAAATGGACGCCTTGGCGGTCGAAAGAGGTATAGCTCGCGCCGAGGTGCTTCTCGAACGTCTTGTATCCGGTCTTGTCGTCTTCGCCGTCGCTAAAATAATAGCGGTCGTGGTTGCCGATCGTGAAGTGGCACTCCTGCCCGCTCGCGTCGACGATTTTCTTGAAACGGGCGTGCAACTCTTCGGCCACGTCGGCCTCTTCCTTTTTCATGTGGTCCGTCTCCACGTTGTCACCTCCGAAGAGGAGGAAGTCGGCTTGCCGGGCTTTGGTATCTTCAAGGGCCCGGGCCAGCCCGTCGTTGCCCTCGCCGCGGTTGTCGCGGCTCAAGTGCACGTCGGTCAGAAAGGCAAACGTGAGCTTGTCCTTCTTAGGGGTTTCTTCCTTCGGAGCTTCCGCTTCCGGCTTCGTACCGCAGCCGATGAAAAGCAGCGGGAGCAAGAGACCGGAGAGTTGTAAAAATCTTTTTCGATCCATATGATTCGTTTTTTTCAGGTTATGCTTTTCATTCGACTTTATTCCCATCCGAAAAGCTGGGGTCCTAACTGGGGGTTCAGGTCCATCTCGTGTTTCGGAATCGGCCGGTAGTAGTACTTCGGCTCCATGAAGGTCCCTAAGTCCCGGATGGTCTGTATATTGCCGCTGGTCCCGTTTTTCAGGTAGACCGTCGCGTTTCCGTCGTCGATCGTCCCGGTCCTGTAATACACCAATTTCTTGCCCAACGAGTTGGCCTCCTTGTCGGCTTCCGCCGGGATGTCCTGCGAGGAGGGGATCAGGTAGATGTCTTCCACGCCGTCGCCCGTCAGGTCGAACTTGCCGAGCGAGGGGAAATAGATGCCTTCCGGTTCATGTTCCAGCAATTTGCCGGCTTTCCAGCGCATGAGGTCGTCATAGCGGAATCCTTCGAGCGCCAGTTCGACACGACGTTCGCGGCGTATCTCCTGCAAGACGGGAGCGATCGCCGGGAAACGGCTTTGCATCACCGGGTCGGCCGCCGGGCTGGCCGACAGGTGCGGGAGGCCGACACGGTCGCGCAGCAGGTTGATCGAGCGGTCGAGGTCGGCCTGCGTCAGCTGCCCCAGTTCGGCACGGGCTTCGGCATAGGTCAGCAGCACCTCGGCATAACGCAGGACGGGAACATCGATGCCCAAATAGAAATCTTCATCCTTGTTGTTGACAAAGCCCTTGATCTGATGGTAACCGGAAAAGTTCTTGTTCAGATTCTGCACGTAGATCCCGGCGCCCGGCGCGTAGGTCATGGTGTTGACCAGCTCCCAGCCCGGATAGGCCAAGGTCTGCGACATGCGGGGATCGCGGTTGGCGAACTCCTCGACAAACTGCTTGTTGGCATAGCCCGGCTGCGAAGAGTAGTAGGAGCCGTCCTTCATCAGGTAGGACTGCACCAAGTCTTTCGTCGGGCACGGGATATAGTTGCCGAACATAAAGGCCCAGAAACCGTTGCTGCTAATTTTGCGGTCGAAGACACGCGTCAGGATCACCTCGCTGTTGGCTGTCAGGTCCGAGCTTTCGAAAAGGGCATGATAGTCTGTTTCGGGGCTTCCGGTCGAATAGAGGCTGAAACCGCCGTCGTTCATGATCTGTTCGGCCGCATCGGCTGCTATCTGCAGGTAGGTGCCGGCTGTGTTTTCCAGGCCCAGCTCGTCGTGGTATTTGCGATAGGTGCCTTCGTACAGGGCATGGCGGGCCATGTAGGTCAGCACGGTCCACTTGTCGACGGCGCCGCTTTCTTGTTGCGTCTTCACGTGTTCGGCAGCGAACGTATAGTCTTCGAAGATCTTCTGGACGACGAAGTCGCGCGAATCACGCGCCTTGTACAAGTCCTCGTCCGATGTCGTCAACGACTTGTCGTACCAAGGCACATCCGAATAGGCCTTCACTTTGTCCATATAGAAACGGGCACGGAAGAAACGGGCGATACCTTGGTAGTGAGCCAGCACGTCGTCCGAGACGGAGGCTCTTTCGCAGTTTTCGAGAAACAAGTTGATCGTGCGCAGGTGGCTCCAGTCCCATCCGGCGTTGACAGTCATCGAGGTCGGGTTGGCCGAGAGCATGATGTTTTTCACCTCCACCACGTCGGTCGTGGCCTGGTTGTCTGTCCCGGCATCAGCCGTGTAGTTGTTGAAGTTCGGGAAATCATAGAGATTATAGCAGTACATTTTCAAGTCTTCTTCTGTATTGAAGTAGCTGCTCACGCCGATTTCCGTCTGGGGTTGCCGGTCCATGAAGCTGTCGTTGCACGAAACCGCCAGCAGGGCGATTGCCGAAAGGGCCAGTCGAGATATATTTTGTTTCATCATCTGTTTGTTTTTTATATATGTTAGAATGTCACATTGAGGCCGAATGAATACTGGCGGTTGAAAGGATAGACATATCCGAATTGGGAGGCGTCGGTCACGGCTTCCGGATCGAAATACTTCTTCAAGGCGCTCCATTCGAAGATATTGTCACCGCTGACAAACACGCGGACGCGGCTCAAGCGGACCTTCTTGGTCAGTTCGGCAGGCAGCGTGTAGCCGACCGTGATGTTCTTGACCCGCAGGTAGGCTCCGTTCAGCAGGTATCCGGTCTGGGGTATGGCCAATCCCATCGCGCTGGTCGTGCTGGTTCCCAAATTCTTGTCGGCCAGCCACGATTGGAGGACCGGGTATTTGGCGTTCAGGTTCTGATCAGCCAGTCCGGCCGCAATATAGGATTGCGAGTGCTTGGCCATGTCGACATCGCTGTCGGCCGTCGGGCGGTAGAAATCGAACGTATGCAAGGTGCCGCCGGCATAGGGTTGCTGGTAAAAGCCCCAATAGAGGTAGCTGAGCGGATAGTAGTCACGCTTGGCGATACCCTGAAAAAAGGCCGACACGTCGAAACCGTTCCACTCGGCGTTCAGATTGAAGCCGAAGCGGAAGCGCGGAGAGGAATTTCCGATGACGCTCAAATCGCCCGGATCATCGACCGAAGTGCCTTTCGTTATTTTCTTATCGCCGTTCAGGTCTTTGTATTTCGGCCATCCGGCTACGATGTCCAACGCTCCCCAAGGAATGATTTCGGTTTCGTCCAGATTTTTGATCTCTTCTGCGTTCTGGAAGAAGCCGTCGCTCTGCAAACCCCAGATTTCGCCTAATTCCTGTCCTTTGTAATATTGAGAAAGCAGCTTGTTTTCGTTGTCAAACTTGGTGATGTAGGAACGATTGTCCGACAACATGAACTTCACACCCCAGTCGAAGGGCTTTCCCTCCAGCTGGAACTGGTCCCTGTAGCCGACGGTCAGTTCCCATCCGGTCGTCTTCATGTCGGCCGCGTTCTCTTTCGGCTCGGTCGCTCCCAGCACGCCGGGCAGCTCTTTGCCTTGCGTCAACATGCCTTTCGTGTCGCGGCGATAGATATCGAAGGTCGCCGTCAGCTTGTTATCCAGCAGCCCCAGATCGACCCCGCCGTTCAACGTGCGGACTTCTTCCCATGTATAATCAGAGGAGACGAGCGAAGGAGGCAAAACGGTCTGTTGCAATTTTCCGCCGATCATATAGCTGCCGATCGTCGAACTCATGGCCGGGATGTATCCGTATTCCCCGACAAGCTGGTTGCCCAACGACCCGTAGGAAGCACGGACTTTCAATTGGCTGAACATCGATCGCATGGATTCGAAAAACGGCTCTGCATCTACACGCCAAGCTGCGGATGCGGAGGGGAAGAAGCCATAGCGCTTTTCTTTCGGGAAGCGGGAGGTCCCGTCATAACGTCCGTTCAGCTCCACGATGTATCGGTTATCGTAGGTGTAGTTGGCACGGAAAAACAGGCCTCGGATGGCCCAGTCGGCATATTGCTCGCTGACCAGCTGGTCGCCGGAAGCCAGCCCGATCGTGGGCAACGAAGTGGAGATGATCCCTTCCCGCTCGGCCTTGTACCAGTCCCAGCGGCTGTATTCCTGGTTGTAGCCCAAGATACCGGTCACGTAGTGCTTGCCGAAGCCTTTGTTGAAGGTCGCATACAGATCCAACACGCTGTAAAAATCGTTTGTCGTGCTTTTATAGGCTTTGCTATCGCCCAGCTGCCGGATATCATCCGGCCCGTAACCGATCGTATATTTGTTCTTGAACCAGTCATACTCTTCGCTTCCCTTCATAAAAGTGAAGTTGGCATTCACCCGAAGCATCTTTTCCCAAAACGACATTTCGGCAGAGAAGGTGCTCTGTATGCGGTTGTATTTGCTGTTTTCCTCGCCTCCGTCGATCAGCTTCGCCATCGTAATGCCCGCTTCGGTATTGGCCCACGTCCCATCCGGGTTCTTATCCCAATCCGTAGGAGCCAGATTATAGAAAAGAGACATATCGGAATCGTTATACCCTTTCTGGCGGATCCCGTTGCTGTCGATATAGGGTTCCCCCCGGCTGGAAAGATAGCTGGGGCGAACGCGTTCGGTTGCGACATAAGAGGTGTTGTTGGACAAGGTCAACCACTTCCAGATGTCGTAGCTGACTTTGCCACGCATGCTGTAGCGCCGATAGTTGTCGTTCTTGACGACACCGGACAAGATGCCGTTCTCGTCATCCATGCCGCCCGACAGGTAGAAACGGGTTTTCTCGCTCGATCCCGAAACCGAGACCTGGTGCGTCTGGCTGAATGTGCTTTTATTCAGGAAGTAGTCCGTCCAGTTCCGATTGCCCATATATTCCCATTGGGTCTCATCCAGCGGATTGAGCCGGACCGGATCAGTCCCGTCCGGATTGTCCGAACGCTGACGCGCCCACTCCAGACGTTCGTCGTTGGCAACGTGGCCCGAACTCCAGGGAGTGTTCAACACCGCAATATTCTTCAGCTTCAAATAGATATAAGGATCGGATGTCTTATCCGGCAAAACAGAGGGGCGCTTCCATGAAAAGTTGTTGTTGTAATCCACTTGGATACGATCGCCTTTTCCTTGCTTGGTCGTGATAAGGATGACACCAAACGCCGCACGCGCTCCGTAGATGGCGGCCGAAGAAGCGTCCTTCAAGACGGAAAGAGTCTCGATATCCTCCGGCAACAAACGGTTCAGCTCTTCAGCATCCGAGGCTACGCCGTCGATCAGGATCAACGGGCTGCCGCCATTGATGGAGGCCTCGCCACGGATGTTGATCTTTGCAGCTTGACCCGGTTCACCACTGGTGAAATCGATGTTCAAGTTCGGGACCATTCCTTGCAAGCCCTTGGATATATTGGTGATCGGACGGGCTTCCAACTGTTTGGCGTTGATCTGGTCTACCGAACCGGAGAGGTTCACTTTGCGCTGCACGCCATAACCGACAACGACGACTTCCTCCAGGTTCTCGGCGTCTTCTTCAAGGACAATGCTAAACGTCGTTTTTCCGTTCACTTGGATTTGCTGGGACTTATACCCGATAAAGCTGATTTCAAGCACGGCATCCGACGAGACTGCCAAGTTGAAGTTCCCGTCCGGATCTGCAATCGTACCGTTGCCGCTGGCTTTCTCGACAATGGTTGCACCGATAAGAGGTTCGCCGCTTTTATCCGTCACGACACCCTTTACCTGGATTTTCGTCCTGACTTGATTCGTAATCGGGGCTTTTCCTGTCACTCCGGCGTAAAGTGGTAAAGAAGAACAACAAGTAAGCAATCCTACAGACAAGACACATAATTGTCTGTTTTTCAAATAAGATGCAATATTCATCATAAATTGTTTTTTAATGCTGCAAAAGTAGAGGCCGGATGTTACAGGTGTGTTTCTTCTCTTTTACATCCCTAATACGCTTTTTTCATTTATAAACAAAAAGGAGATTTCCTCACGGGAACCTCCTTCTTTCTAAACAAATGTGTCTAAACTAAATATGTTATAGTGTTATTGGTGTACCATTATAGAAGTCCAGGATCTTGGCACGGAAAATGAAGTCATACTTGGATTGTGCCTGCTCGGACAAGCTCTGGGCATATTTCGTCTTGGCCTCGCTATACTCGAAAACGGTGCTTTTGCCGGCGGCATAGCGGTCTTCGGCATACGAAAATGCTTCTTTGCTGGCGATGACCGATTTGTCGGATGCGTTATATTTCTCCTGGGCGGCGGTTGCATTATAGAAAGCCTGCTGGATTTCCTTATATAAGGCTTTCTTTGTATTCTCCATCATCAACTCGCGGTTGCGGATATTGATACGAGCGGAGCGGACACTGTTGCGAACCTGGAAACGGTTGAACAAAGGGATGCTCAGGCTGAAGCCGATCGTCTTACGCCCGTTATTCTTCAACTGGTCGTTAAAAGCCAGGTTCGTATAGTCGCCATCGCCGGAATAATGGTAATAGCCGTTGCTGTAGCTGGCGCCGAAATTCAGTTTCGGATAGTAACCGGACTGCGCCACTTTCAGCATCTTCTTCTGGCTTTCCAAGAGATATTCCTGCTCCTTGATCTGCGGCTTGAAGGCGACGGCATGGTCATAGACATTGTCCGGAGGGAGGATGCTGCTCATATAGCGTTCGACGGCATCTTCGAATTGAGGGACCACGATGTCGAAATTCTCGCCGTCGCGCTCCAGTTCGAGGCTTTGCGTCAGGTCGAGCAAGGCGAGTTTCACATTGTTGCGCGCTTCGGTCAGCGAGACTTCGTCCTTCGCCAGTTGCGCTTTCATGTCGTATAACTGGGAAAGGGGGACTTTCCCGTTCTTTACCAATGCTTCGGTTTTCACGACCTGTTCATTGCTCAGCGCGACCTGCAACTCGGCAATCTTCTGGACTTCCTTATTATACAAAACCTGCAAATAGTAGGAAGCGACATTGATCGACAAGTCTTCCTTCGCTTTATTCAACGTTTCGACAGCCGCTTTCAAGTCCAGCTTGCGGGCAGCGATATCGTTCGGAATGCGCAAGCCGTCGAATATCGGCATGCTCAAAGAGACGGATGCCGAGGTATTGGCCGAGTTCTGATCCACAATCACACCCGATTTGGAAGGAGAACGTCCGAAGTCGAAGTTCTGTCCGACATTGGCATTCAGATCGGGCAACCAACTGAACTTGCTGGTGTTCAATTCCACTTTCCGGCTTTCCTGGTCCTGCTCTCTCTGCTTCAGATCGATGTTATGCTCGATTGCATAGCGGATGCATTCTTCCAAAGACCATTGTTTGGCTGGTTCCTGCCCCCAAGCAAAAGTACCGGAAAGAAATAAAGTCGTAGCTATTATTAATTGGTTTCTCATCATTTTTACTGTTTACAATTATTTCTTATTCGGATCGACAATCGCCCCGCGTACCTTTTCGTTTTCGGACAGGCCTTTGCTTTCTACCTGTTTACGGACGAACATTCGTTTTCTTCACATTTGCCGAAGAACAGTTCCACCCTTGTATGTCGGTTGGCTTCCGTGGGGGCGTAATCGGAAATGCCACCTTCGCCGGTCTTGGTCATCCTGTCGGGCGACAAACCCCGCTTGTTCAGCTCCGAGGCGATATAGTCGGCTCTCGAAGCACTCAAGGCATTGTTGATACCAATTGTTCCGGTCGCACTATCGGCCGCTCCCGTGACTTTAACTTTCAGACCGTATTTCTTTGCCACCCGTGCCAGTTCGTCGAGATTGACCAATTGGGAGGGGTCTGTCAGGTGCGACGTGCCGAGTTCGAAGAAAAAGAAGATGGGAGCACCGATGCATTCCCGTCCGGACTGCATCCGAACGGCATAGTCTGCCAAAGTGCTGTCGGGAAGATTCTCGAACTGTCCTGTTCCGAGACCAGGCACGCTATCCGGCCAGTGCTGCAGACTGTCTGCCCGGCCATTCCCATTCGGGGCTTGTCCTTCCAATGGTGATTTTCCGTTCCAATGCTTGTTCTTCAACCTTGCCCGCAGGGAGTTCAGCCCGCTGTAATTGTTCCTCGGATAACCTTTGCGCTCGATAGCATCGTCATCATCGAAGAAATGGCTGTACGTGTCGAGCAATCCTTCGATTTCCAGTATCTTCTTCAGCTCGGCCAGCGTCCGGCTATCCTTGTCATGCTGTCCCGCGTAGCGGCTGTTCTGTTCCGACAGTACATTGATATAATCGACGAGCTGCCGATCGCGGCGGATATAGGGGCTTGGGTCTATGGCCCGTTTCCAGCCGACCTTGCCGATATGGAAAGAGAATCCGGCAGTGAGTGAAAGCATGTGGTCTAACCGATTCGCCTTGCCATACCCGTCGAAGTCTTGGAAGGTGGTCGTACCGGAGAGTTCCATGAGGGCGCTTACCCTTTTGGAAATGCGATACTGCCCTTGTATGCCGTAGGAGATTGCAAACGGGTTATGCCCGTTGGTCGCATGGTGCAGCAGTCCGATACCCGCAAAGGGTGCCAGATGCCAGCGCACCAGTTTCTGCCGGACATAGCTACCGCCAAGCACATTCCACAGCAGATCCGCATGGAGATAATGGTACTCCTGCACGGCCAGCGTGCCGTCCTTGAACTGCAACCCGTTGTAATTTATGCGTGCACCTACCCACGGGGTAAACCACTTGCCGAGGGCAAGGCTGTACGAGGGTTTCAACCTCCCGAACAGGTCTTCGCAACCGAGCGGCGTGCCGAGAAAGGCTGTCGCACCTCCGGCGATACTGACAAACCAATTGCCGTTTCCCCGTGCCGGAACGACCACTCCGTCAAGGTATAAGGGCTGTAACGGCTGCAGCAGTTCTGTGTCATCGTAACGGTACGTGCGGTGTACAGTATCCCTTTCCGTGGGTTGTACATCCGCACGGGCTTGCAGCGAACAAAGCGCCGCAATAATGAAAATGATATTTTTCGTCATATTCTTATATCCTTAATTTGTTGTTTATCTGATTCTTTATTATAAACCTTGCCATTCAACGCTTGGGCTTCTTGCCGATGGAAGGGCGCATCATGCGGCTCGCCATCCTCATGCAGCGAAGCGCCCATGCCCGGTTGTCCTCGTCTTCATCACGTCCCCATTTGAGGTCGCTTCCGCCACCTCCTCCGCCACGTGTTTCGGCAAACGTAGTGGCATCATCGACCATACCGAGAAAGAGCATCGTGGCGCAGCGCATGACTTCCGCTCCCCGTTCCGCCACGGAACGCACGAGTGTGTCGTCGAAAAGTTGCCGTTCGGAAGGCTTCATCCGCGCCGACAGTTCCCTCCACTCATCGACCATATTTTCCAGCATGACGTCCTTGAGTAGGCTGTCCACTTTGGAGTGGACATCACGGGAGTATTCGTAGGCTTCCTCCTTGAGCTGTTCCGTGCGTTCCTCAATGGCATCCATGTTTGCCTTGAGGTCGGAAAGCTGTCGGTCGGCGGTTTGTAGCTTCTCCTGTTTGTCTGCCAGTTTCCCTTGGATAGCAGTCAGCTCTTTTTCGAGCTTTTCTTTCTCGGCAGATAGGGTCAAAGCATCACCTTTCCGGGTATCCATATCATTTTCGAGTGCCGACAGTTGAGCCTCTTTTTCGCTCTTCTCCCTTTTCAAGTTTTCCACCATCGAGGTCAAACCTTTGACTCTGCGCTCTGCCAGCCGAATGTCCGAATGGAGGGCGGACAGGACTTCCTGATGTCGGCCAATCTGTTGCTCAATGGTGGTACATTCTTCCGAGAGCATACGGCGGTATTCTTCCGTCGTCCTGTGCCGTGCGCCGGTCT
>OGPS01002317.1_pt1 | contig 12181 bp, 7 predicted proteins | sample 1552931 | NCBI WGS metagenome assembly OGPS01 (sample SAMEA2580252, study PRJEB22360) | human gut metagenome | biome: human gut; feature: human-associated habitat; material: faeces | place: Denmark | collected 2008/2010 | reverse complement strand
AATCTAATAGTTTTTTTTAAAATAAAAAACAATCGCCCCGGATTCCGGATAATAAACTGCTGGATATAGGATAATTACAGCGTTCCGGAACGCATTTCCCGAGAAATGCCTAATAGTTTGGTATTAAGCGTGTAAGATATACGGACGACACCTCCGTGCGTCCGGGTTGTGTTACCAGATAGTTACCGGACAAGAAGGGTTAAACCGTGCCGTATAAGCTATTTGGTCCAATTGATATACCGTTTGGCAGTAACTTTATCATTACCTTTATCGCGGTTTGTTTATTGTTTAAAAAAGGTTAGGAAGGGAATGAGAAACACGTTCAAAGTACTGTTTTACATCAAGAAGAATGCGCCTTTACGCAATGGAAACACGCCGATCATGGGACGCATTACGATCAACGGACAGCGAACGCAGCTGTCCACGCAACTATCCGTGAATCCGAATCTCTGGGATGTGAGTATGGGACGGGCGGCAGGGCGCAGCGCGGTTGCCTCACATGTCAACGAACAACTCTCGCAGATTCGTTTCCGCATCGAAAGATGTTACAACACGCTGTTTTACGAGCATGCCCTGGTCACTCCGAAAATGGTCAAGGAGATGTATTTCGGCAACGACCAGCGCAACGAAACGCTGCTGGCCTTCTTCAGGCATCACAACGAGGAGTTCAGCCGGATGGTGGGCATCAGCCGCAGCAAAACGACCTACTATAAATATAGGTGTGTTTACAAGCATCTCGAAAACTACGTCAACGACAAATTCAACCGCAAGGATTTGCTGTTCAAAGAACTCGACAAAGAGTTCCTGACGGGGTTCCACCACTACATCGCACAGGAGTGCGGACACAAGAAAAACACGACGTGGATCTACATGATCGCGTTCAAGCACATCCTCATGCTGGCCCGCAGCCGGGGCCACATGGCCAAGGACCTCTTCGCGAATTACAAACTGCGCAGCGAATTCGTCGCGCGAAACTACCTGTCCATGACCGAAATCCGCAAGCTGATCCGTCTGGACCTCGACGACATGACCTTACAGTTGGTACGCGATGCATTTTTGTTCAGTTGCTTCACGGGACTCTCCTACATCGACCTCTGCACGCTGACCCCGCAGCATATCCAGCAGGACGGCAAACAGCTGTGGATCAGCACCACCCGCCGCAAAACAGGATCTGCGGTCAACGTGCGCATCTTCGCGATACCGTACACCATTCTGCTGAAATACAAACCGATGCAGCGGAATGCGCGGATATTCCGCCTGCCGAGCAACGGCTGGGGCAACATCTGCCTCGAGCGCATCATGTCTCTGGCGGGCATTCCCCGGCACATCACGTTCCATTCGGCCCGGCACACCTTCGCCACGACGATCACGCTTTCGCAGGGAATGGCGATCGAAACGATCAGCAAGCTGCTGGGACATAAGAACATACGGACTACGCAGATTTATGCGACCATCACCCACTCGAAACTCGACGGTGACATGGAGCGGCTCTCGAAACGCCTCGATACGCTGTACCGCGATACCGACCTGGAAAAAGTCCGGGAGCGCCTTTGAGGACCGATTCACATATACGCAGAAGTTCACGCAGCTAACACATTCGCTCAAAACACCCGAAAACACCCGAAAAGGGGATTACAATTTGTAATCCCCTTGAGATGATATTTTCAAAATCGTAACCGTTATCGACCAATCTTCTACACATATGTTATACTGGTAAATTATTTTAATAATTTATTTGTAAACGAGTTAGCAATTTCATACCTTTGCTTGTGAACTTTTTATTTTAAAAAAAACTATTAGATTAACGCTTATGGTAAGAAAAATTCTACTATCGTTAATTGCTTTATTGGGGGGGGGAATATTACTCTCGCTGGCCCAGAGTAAGCAAATTTCCGGAACAGTCACCGGTCCCGACGGGAAACCGGTCGCCGGAGCAACGGTTATGGTCGACGGCTCGCATGTCGGCACGACCTCAAACGGAGACGGTAGCTTCACCATCACGGCTCCCGGAAACGGATCGCTGGTCGTATCCTTCATCGGCTATGAAACCCAGAAGGTGGCCATCGGAGGCAAGACCCGAATCAACATCTCGCTCAAAGAAGACGCACAGGCCATCGACGACGTGATCGTAGTGGCCTTCGGTACAGCCAAGAAAGACGCCTTCACCGGAGCGGCGAAGGTGATCAAATCCGACGATCTGATAAAAACGCAGTCTTCGAACGTCGGGGATGCCCTCGTCGGCAAAATCGCCGGCGTGCAGTTCTCCTCCGCCTCGGGCCGTCCGGGTTCCGGTCAGAAGATTTACGTGCGCGGCTACGGTTCGATGAATGCCAAAAACGACCCGCTCTGGGTTGTAGACGGCGTGCCCTACGAAGGCGACATCAACAACATCAACGCTGCCGACATCGAGTCGATCAGCGTCCTCAAGGACGCCGCGTCGAACGCCCTGTACGGCTCCCGCGGCGCGAACGGCGTAATCATGGTCACGACCAAGCGTGCGAAGGCCGGCGAGGCCACCGTGACTTTCGACGGCAAGTGGGGCATCAACACCCGTGCGTTGCAGACCTACGACATCGTGGAGGATGCGGGCGAATACTACGAGATGCACTACAAGTCGCTGTACAACTATTACACGCTCGACCAGAAGTACACTCCCCTGGCTGCCAACATCGCCGCCAACAAGCTGCTGACGTCGAACGATCCCGGCGGTCTGGGTTACAACGTCTTCACCGTGCCCGACGGCCAGAACCTCATCGGCGAAAACGGCCGTCTCAATCCGCGTGCGAAGCAGGGCCGCCTGGTAACCGACGCCAAGGGCCAGCAGTTCTACCTGCAACCCGACAACTGGCTCGACGAAATCTACAAATCGTCGTCGTTCCGTCAGGAGTACAACGTCAGCGTTTCCGGCGCGACGGACCGCGCCAATTTCTTCGCATCGCTCGGCTATCTGGACAACACGGGTATCGTCGACGGTTCGAGCAACGAGCGCTACACCGCCCGTCTGCGCGCGGACTACCAGGCCAAAAAGTGGCTGAAAGTCGGCGGTAACATGTCCTACACCCATTTCGTCTGGAACAACGGCAACCAAACCAACGACGACGGCGACGGTCAGGGCGAAGGCAACGCCGACGGCGGAAACGCATTCGCCACGGCGATCCGCATGGCGCCGATCTATCCGGTCTACATGCGCGACGGCAACGGCAACATTATGATCGACGAGTACGGATTCAAGATGTACGATACCGGCGACGGCCGCAACGGCGGCGCACTGCGCACCAACGGCGGGAAGAGCAACGACCTGCAGGACATTCAGCTCAACAAATACATCAACGAGGGCAATGCCTTCATGGCCAACGGTTTTGCCGATTTCTCCCTGTACAAGGGCCTGAAACTGACCCTCAACGGAAGCGTGTCGCTCGACGAAACCCGCGGTACGGAGGTGTCGAACCCCTACTACGGACAGTTCGCCGAATCGGGCGGCGCCGTTTTCAAGAGCCACAGTCGGGAGATCGCCTACAACATGCAGCAGTTCCTGACCTACACCAACACCTTCGCCGACGTCCACAACCTCGACCTGCTCTTCGGCCATGAAATGTACAACCGCAAATCCTACGGTCTGTACGGCTCGAAGACCATGATGTTCTCGCCGGACAACACCGAACTCAGCGGCGCCGTCGTCGACTCGTCGCGGTCGGGTTCGTCGGTTCTGGAGTACAACAACGAGGGCTACTTCTTCCGCGGACAGTACGACTACGACAACCGCATCTATTTCTCGGGATCGTACCGCCGCGACGCATCGTCGCGCTTCCACCCCGACCACCGCTGGGGCAACTTCTGGTCGCTCGGCGCAGCCTGGATCATCAACCGCGAGAGCTGGTTCAACGCTTCGTGGGTCAACATGCTGAAGGTCAAAGCATCGTACGGTTCGCAGGGTAACGACAACCTCGGATCGAAAGCGGAATCCTACTACCGCTATACCGACTACCGCGAAATCCTGAGCAGCGGCGACGGCGTTACGAGCGTACTCTACCAGAAAGGCAACCCCGACATCACCTGGGAGACCAACGCCAACCTCAATGTCGGCGTAGAGTTCGGCCTCTGGGACAACCGTCTGTCGGGTAGCATCGATGTCTTCAACCGCAAGACCACCGACATGCTGTTCGAGCTGGCCACTCCGATCGAGTCGGGTTACACGACCATTTTCACCAACATCGGCGACATGGTCAACCGCGGTCTCGAAATCGAACTGAACGCAGACCTGATCCGGACCAAAAACCTCGTGTGGGACTTCTCGCTCAACATGACCCACTACAAGAACAAGGTGACCCACCTGCCGGAGCAGTTCAAAAACAACACGACGGCCGACGGCAAACACGTGGGCCGCTGGCAGGACACCAAATTCCTCACCGAAGGGGAATCCGTCTTCTCGTTCTACGTTCCGACCTACGCGGGAGTAGACCCCGAGACCGGAAAATCGCTGTGGTACACCTACAAGACCGATGATGCCGGCAACAAGGAGCGCATCAAGACCTCCGATTACTCGGTGGCCTCGCAGGAGGGCCGCGAAATGCACGGAGACGCCCTGCCGGACGTTTACGGCGGTTTCGGCACGTCGCTGCGCTTCTACGGCGTCGATTTCTCGATCGGCTTCACCTACCAGCTCGGCGGACAGGTTCTCGACCAAGGCTACAGGTTCTACATGAACTCCCCGGCAGGAACGTCGACCGGAAACAACTACCACCACGACCTGCTCAATTCGTGGACTCCCGAGAACTCCGGTTCGAACATTCCGCGTTTTGCTTACAACGACTCGAATCAGGCAGCCGTCTCGGACCGTTTCCTCACCAGCGCATCGTACCTGAACATCCAGAACATCACGCTCGGATATACGCTGCCCAAGCGTATCACGCGCAAGTTCCTCGTCGAGAATCTGCGTATCTACCTCGCCTGCGACAATGTATGGTACTGGTCCAAGCGTCAGGGTCTCGACCCGCGTCAGTCCATCAACGGAATCACGAACCCGTACTACTACGCCCCGATTCGCACCTTCTCGGGCGGTGTAACCGTAACGTTCTAATTTGTTAAACGACGAATATTATGAAAATGAACAACATACTGAAAACAACGGCGCTGCTTCTCGGTTCATCCGTGCTTCTTTCGGGCTGTATCAAGGAGACCTTCCCCGAAAGCGGATACGCCACCAGCGATCAGACTGCCGAATCTCCGTTCGCAAAGGAGGGTCTTATCACTGCGATGCCGACGGTGCTCATCACCAACTATATAGACCTCGGCGAGCACATCGACTTCGGCTACCCGGGCATCTTCGGCGCCACCGACCGCATGGTCGGCGAGGTGTTCCCCGTCAGCGGCAACCTGCCGGGCGGCAACCAGTACTACGACCGCTGGCAGGCATGGCTCTATCCGGGCAACTCGACCGGATTGGCAGCGAACGGCAAGATGTCCCCGTTCTTCTACACCAACTATTACAAGTTCATCTTCACGGCCAATGAGGCCATCGACATCGCAAACCAGAGCGAAGGCGCAGAGGAGATGATGGGCATTGCCAAGACTTTCCGCGCGCTCTGCTACCTCGACCTGGCCCGTCTCTACGACGCGCTGCCGGCCAAGGCTCCCGAACGTCCCGCCTACGAGACCGAGCTGGAAGCCGTCAAGGGGCTGACCGTTCCCATCGTCCGGGAAGATACGAGCATGGAGGAACTGGAAAACAACCCGCGCGTATCGCGTGAGGAGATGTTCAAGTTCATCTTCGAGGACCTCAACACCGCCGAGACCCTGCTGGCCAACTATACGCCGGCAACGAAAAACCTGCCCTCGCTGGCCGTGATCTACGGACTCAAGGCCCGCGCCTACCTCTGGCTGGGCGGATTCACCGAATCGTATGCGGAAGTTCCGACCGGCGACGCCGCTTACCGTCTGGCCGCCGAATACGCCCGCAAGGCCATCGACGCTTCGGGCTGCACGATTATGACCGAAAGCCAGTGGCTCGACCCGAAGACCGGGTTCAACACGGTCAATTCGTCGTGGATGTGGGCCATGATCCAGACCACCGACACCGTGCTCAACAACCTGCTGTCGTGGTCGGCCCACATGGCGACCGAGGCTATCTGGGGTTACGGCTACGGAGCGCAGCCGGGTATCTCGGTATTCAGCTACAACCGCATTTCGTCGGGCGACTTCCGCAAAAAGAGCTTTGTCGGAGCCGACCGCTCGTTCGACGCCATCGCACCCTATACGACCCTGACCGAGGAGGAGTTCGCAACGATAGCCCCCTACGCATCGTTTAAGTTCCACGCGGCCAACGGCGAAAAACGAAACTATTCCACGGGTAACGTGACGAGCATTCCGATGATGCGTGTCGAGGAGATGTACCTGATCGAGGCCGAGGCTACGGCGCACTACGACGCCACCACCGGCAAGTCGCTGTTGCAGTCGTTCATGGCCAACCGCGATCCGGCCTATACGGTTCCGGCGGCCAACGACCTGATCGACGAGATCATTTTCCAGAAGCGGATCGAGTTCTGGGGCGAGGGCGTCATCTTCTACGACCTGAAGCGTCTGAACATCGGCATGCACAACGGCGACACCGGCACGAACGCTCCCCCGATGGCCCAGCTTTCCACGGACGGACGCGCCCCCTGGTGGAACTGCGTGTTCCCGCTGAACGCCGTACAGCAGAATAAGGCGCTTTCGGGCAAGAACAACCCCAACCCGACCCAAACGGTCAAGTCTGTTAAATAAAAAACATCGCTATTTATGAAAAGTATAAAAATATTCTTTCTGGCGACTGTCGCCATCGTCGCGGGGCTGTTCACGGCCTGCAGCGACGATGACTTCAAAGCAGGTCCCGAGGTCGACGGCGCACAGGTCTACTTCCCCGAGAATGTGACCACCCAGCATAGCATCAGCGACGACGTCTCCTCCATCGCCATCCCGGTAAAACGCATCGCCAAGGACGAGGCGCTGACCGTAGCGGTTCTCGCCAGCGACGAGTCGGGTCTGTTCACCATTCCGTCGTCGGTATCGTTCGCAGCCGGCAAGGAGACTTCCGAACTGCTGATCCTTCGACCGCACCAAACTCGAAGACGGCAAGGAATACCCCCTTTCGTTCCTGATCAACGACGAGGACAACACGACGCCCTACGGCAACCGCAGCCTCGATATTACGGTTATGCCCTGGCCGTGGGTGAAAATGGGAACCGGCAAATTCCGCGACGACTATCTTTGCAGCATGTTTAACGGCGGAAATCCCGAAATCGAGGTCACGATCCACGAGCACAAATCGAAGAAGGGCATCTACATGATCGAAGAGATGTACGGCTGGCCGTTCCTGACCGAATTCTTCAAAGGTTCGCAGGAAGAGATCGAGTCGCAGGTCAAACTGACCTATACTCCGGTCAACATCACCATCGATTGCAGCGACCCGACGAAAGTGGTCATGCCGCGTCAGTTCACGGGAATCATCGACGGAGATCCTGCTTATGGAAATTATGAAATCGCCATGTCCACGGGCGGGGAAGGTACGCTGGTAAACGGCGTGATCACGTTCCCCCAGGAGGCCCTCGCGTTCGTTTGCGGCGCCGGCAGCCTCAAAGCCAATAAGTCCGGACTGTTCCGTATCCTCCTGCCCGGCGCCGAATTGACCGACTATACGCTCTCCGCCGTATACGACGGCATGAAGGTCAGCGCCGACGGAGAGACGGCGAGCGCCGTCATCAACTTCACCTACGGCGCCGACGTTACGAACATCCGCTATGTTCTCGTCGAAAATGAATTGACCGAGGCCGAAACCGCTACGCTTGTCGCAGCGATCGCCGACGGATCAGCCGAGAACATCAACGAGTTGCAGGACTTCACCGTAGGCGGCGAGAAAGTCTCCGCCGAAGCCGTACTGCCTGGACCCGGAACCTATACCGTAGTCGCCTTGCCCCTTGACAAAGCGCAAAAACCGGTTTCCGGCGAAGCTTCCGCAGCATCGTTCTACTTCCCGGGCATAGGAGGGACCTCGGTTCCCAACGACATCGCCGGCTCGCTCTATAAAGTCAGCGCCTATCCCGATGCCGCAGCATATGTATCGAAGTATCCCGATTACTCATCGGCCGTGTACGAGATCACCGGCACGGAGATGAAGAAGATCAAAACCTACTTCAACAAAACTTCCATAATCGACAATATCGAGATTCAAACCGGAGGCCTGACCCTGCAGGATGTAGTCGATAAATACGGTAAAGAACTCAATGCCGATGCGATGGAAGAACTCGCAACGACCGGAAAATATTGGGACATAATGATCAATCTGACACCGGGCGCATCCTATACGCTGGTTGTCGAAGCAACGAACAACTACGGCAAGAAAAAACTGATCGTGTGCGAACCGTTCGTGACGGACATACCGCCCTATACCGGAGAGTTGATCATCGGGAAATACGGCATGTCCTACGCGGCCAGCGCTGAAGACACGTTCGAAAATGTATTCGAGGTAATACCTACCGTCGGAAGCAACACCGAATTTTTCGTGAAGGATTTCGCCGTAGAGGACGGCACCCAATGGTACGCAACCTATGACTCGGCCAAGTCGACGCTCACGATGAGCGGCGTGCAGCTCGGCCGGGAGGACAACGGCAACCTGCTCGGCAAATTCACGGAGGCGCTCACCCCGGACCAGACCCGCGGTTACGGTATCTTCTCGTTCGCAACCGAAGAGAGCGAAGGCAGCGATCCGATCGTATTGACGATCGATCCGGCGTCGAAACAAGTTTCAGCGCTGACGACCGACGTCGAGGTTCCCGTTGCTGATTTCACCGTCAACAAGATCGTCGGAGCCTTGGCAGCATACTATGCCGACGGAACGACCATCACGAAGCAGAGCGGAACGACATCCGCAGCATCCGCAGCCAAAGTTCAGGGCGTCCGCACGAAGATCCCGTTCAGCAGCGTCCGTGTTCCGGCCCATATCGGGAAGTCGCTCGACAGCCGTGGTCTCCAGATGAACGCCACATTCGTCAGGAACAGCGACAACACGAACCACGGCGTCCGCACGTTGAGCGTGAAGACGGCGAAATGCGAGCCGCTGCCGAAACAGATCGGCCGCCGCGCCGATTTCAAGATCCGCGAAAACCTCCCGGTTTTGAAATAACCGACGCATATTGTTCCACACGACCCGACACAGTCCGAGCGACCGTGTCGGGTTCTGTGGTCCAATGAAACGAAACACCGGTCACGACATGCACTAATATTAGGATTATAAGATTATGACAAGGACAACAACTTTATGGAGCCTGCTGCTCCTGTCTGCGGCGCTCGCCCTGGGGTCGTGCACCAAGGATGCGACGGAGCAGGCGACGGGTCCCGAACCGGAAGCGAAAGCGGCCTCCAAACTCGTATTCTCGTCGGAGAACGCCGTCAGGGGCGAACTGCTGGTCTGCTTCGGCGAAGAGGCCGTAGCGGGCATCGAATCGTCGGTCATGCAGGTTACGCGTTCGGGCGGCGTCGCCACCCGTTCGGGCATCGCTGATTTCGACGCCGTGCTCGGCAGCATCGGGGTAAAGGCGTTACAGCGTCTGTTCCCGGTAGACGAACGGAACGAGGAGCGCACGCGCGCCGCCGGTCTGCACCGCTGGTACGTTGTGGAGTTCGACGCCGCCGCCGATCTCGACAAGGCGGCCCTCGACATGGCCCGGATCGCCGAAGTGAGCAAGGTGGAATTCAACCAGCAGCTGATGCACGTGCACGAAGGCCGGGTCATCCCGCTGGCCGAAACCGGCGCTGCGCCGCAGACCCGTGCGGCCGTCGGGTTCAACGATCCCCACCTGGGCAAACAATGGCACTACATCAACACCGGCGACAAGTCGATCTATTCGAAGATCAAGGCGGGAGCCGATGTCAACTGCGACGAGGCTTGGAAGCTCTGCACGGGCGACCCGCGCGTTATCGTCGCGGTCGTGGACAACTGCGTGCAGTGGGACCATCCCGACCTGGCCGCCAACATGTGGACCAACACCGCCGAGCTGAACGGCTCGGAAGGCCGTGACGACGACTCGAACGGCTATGCCGACGACATACACGGGTTCAACTTCGTCGACAATACGACGCTGACCATCAGCACCAAAGGCGATGCACCGGACCACGGCACGCACGTGGCAGGAACGGTCGCAGCCGTGAACAACAACGGCACGGGCGTCGCAGGCAGCGCAGGCGGCTCGGGCAAAAACGACGGCGTGAAGATCATGTCCTGTCAGATTTTCCACGACAAAGACGGCGGCGACGCGGCCACGTCGGCCAAGGCCATCAAATACGCCGCCGACAACGGCGCGGCGATCATCCAGTGCAGCTACGGCTACCCTGCCGGCTCGGTAACCTCCGACGCGGCCTATTCCAGCGGCGCCAGCGCCGAGAAGCAGGCCATCGACTACTTCATCGCCAAACAGAACTGCGCGGCCATCGAGGGAGGACTGGCCATATTCGCCGCCGGCAACGACATGACCGGCATGTCGAGCTACCCCGGCGCTTACCGCGACTACATCTCCGTAACGGCCATGTCGTGCGACTACACCCCGGCCTACTACACCAACTACGGTCCCGGCTGCAACATTGCGGCTCCCGGCGGCGACGCCTACCAGTCGTATCTGGAAAACATAAATACCGGAGCGTCCGAGGTGTTATCGACCGTCAACGGCGGAAAGTACGGCTACATGCAGGGCACGTCGATGGCCTGCCCCCACGTTTCGGGCGTGGCGGCGCTCGGGCTCTCCTATGCGCTGCAACTCGGCAAGACCTTCACCCAGAACGAATTCACGACGCTGCTGCTGACATCGGTAAACGACATCAACCAATACTGCACCGGAACGAAACAGTATTTCACAGACAAGGGCAGTCTGGCGACGCTCGACCTGTCGCAGTACAAAAAGGGAATGGGCACGGGTTACATCGACGCCTACCAGGTGCTGATGAACGTCCGCGGCATCACCTGCATCCCGATTCCCGTCGGCAGCCAGTACACGCTGAACCTGCAACCGTACCTCGGCGGCGGAAATCTGGACCTGAAGATTACGGAAATCTCCATTTCGGCCGAAGACATGAACCGGCTGGGCATTTCGGCGAACCCGACCATATTCGCCAACCAGATCATCCTCAAGTGCACCAAACCCGGTTCGGCGGTGGTCCGGATCAAGCTGCTCGCCGGAAACGGCAACAACAGCGGAATGAACGGCATGCCGATCACGAAGGAATTCGCCTTCATCGCACGTGAGGTTCATTCCCAGAACGGAGGTTGGTTATAAAACAAGGGCACATTATGAAAAACATCAAACTGTTATTGATCGGCCTCGCCGCGGCGTTCGCGCTGACCGGGTGCGGCGATTCGTCCAAGGATACGCCCGAACCCGAGGGCGACGGCAACGTCGTCGGCAGCTGGCATCTGGTTTCGTGGAGTTCGCTCCAGTCCGCCGACGTCTACCTCTCGTTCAGCGAGTCCGGTTCGTTCGACATCTACCAGCGGCTCTACAAGCCCGAATACGTCCACCTGGACGGCACGTATTCCTACGACAAACCCACGCTCAGCGGCCGGTACAGCGACAACACCCCGTGGGGAAGCGCCTCGTACCGGGTTTCGTTCAACGCAGACGGAACACGGATGACGCTGACCAGCACTTCGAGCACGAGCGACGTCTCGGTCTTCGTCAAGGCCGAAATCCCGTCGGAGATCATCTCCGGCGCGCTGGAGTCCACACCCCAAAGCAGGGCCGAAGATATGCCGCGGTTCCTCTGAACCGCCGTCCTGCCGGCATGCGCCGCAACCCTTCATCGGGTTGCGGCGTTTTGTTTCCGGGCGAAGGCCGCGCCGCGCACGGGACTCTTCCGCACCCCGGCATGCAACTTGCCGGAGCAATAAAAAAGCCGGCAGTAGCGCCGGAAAAATATTTTTTGTAAATTTGTGCCAAAACAAAACAAAAAAGGTTTATGGCAATTACCGAAATACTTCCCGGCATCCACTACGTCGGGGTCAATGACCGCACCACCACGCGCTTCGAAGCCCTCTGGTCGCTTCCGATGGGCGTGTCGTACAACGCCTATCTGGTCGCAGGCGAAAAGATCGCCCTGATCGACACCGTCGAAGAGTCCTTCGGCAGCCGCCTCGAAGCCAACATCAGCGAGGCCATCGGCG
>OGPS01002316.1_pt1 | contig 12195 bp, 9 predicted proteins | sample 1552931 | NCBI WGS metagenome assembly OGPS01 (sample SAMEA2580252, study PRJEB22360) | human gut metagenome | biome: human gut; feature: human-associated habitat; material: faeces | place: Denmark | collected 2008/2010 | reverse complement strand
TGAATTTCTTCTGTTTAGTCATAACTAAATTAAATATTTAAGTAAATAAATCTTTATTAGTATAAAAAGCCGAACATCCAGAGAGGTATCTGGTTGCCTCGACCTATTTCCGCCTTTTGCAACGCGTACGTCACATCCGGGTTATTTTTTATTTTTGTACCTTCCGGGCAAATTTTGAACGGCATTACTTCATCCACCATAAAAGAGGCATTTTTGTCTCCTTTATGTATTTTATGGTCTTTCCATAAGGAGTTGGCAAAGAAAGTCTCAAGTACATCCTGTTCCTCCACCTTTACCGGATAAATCGAATACATCAAGTTTGAGTTGTGCATCATAATCTTTGACGGTTTTTTGGGAAATTCTTCTCCTTTCGGATAAACCAGATTAATGAGACGTGCATCTGCCAGATACTTGATGTAATTCATCACCGTTGCGCGGGATGTCTGTATGTCGCTTGCCAGTTGGCTGACGTTTGGAGCTTTCGGACCGTCGACAGCCAACAAATATAGTAATTTTTTTATCTTTGAAAGATATTTCAGCTCAATTTGTTTGATAAGCAGGATATCTACTTCCACCATCATGTTCATTGTCTTCAGCAGATTCTCCGAAAAGTTACGCTTTTCGAGGAAGAAGGGGTAGAATCCATGATGCAGGTAATCCTGAAAGTAATCCAGCGGACGTACTTTGGAAAGCACTCCTTTGGCAATCTGTTCGTGTGTACTGAGAATCTCTTCGAGACTGTACGCCCGGAATTTCATACCTGTTTGCAGGTTCAGAAATTCGCGGAAAGAGAATCCGCGAAGATTATAGCTTTTCGCAATATCACGCAATTCGAGGTTTTCTTCTTTCAGCCGCATCACGGACGAACCGGTGAATACGATTTTCAGGTTCGGATAACGGTCGTAGCACATACGGAGTTCTTTGCTCCATTCGGGATGCTTAAACACTTGGTCGATCAGCAGAACTTTTCCGCCACGTTTCTGAAACTCGTTGGCAAAGTCTACGATGCTATGCCCCGAGAAATAGAAATTGTTCATGTTGATGAACAGACAGGAACGGTCGGTTCCGAATTTCTCTTTGGCGTATTGGAGAAGGAAAGTGGTTTTTCCTACGCCACGTGTCCCTTTGATACCAATCAGGCGGTCGCTCCAGTCGATCTCGTCCATAAGATCGCGGCGAACGGGGGCATTGGTGTGCTCAACGAGGTAGGCGTGTGTGCGATAGAATGATTCCATTTCGTTTCTTTGTTTTTCGGCTGGCAAATATAGTGCTTTTTTTAGGATTTGCAAAGTAGAGATAGCAAAAATGTGCTTTTAAATACAACTTTCTCTTTATTGTGAAGATTCCTGTTTATTTCCTGTATATATTTGCAGAATAAAGCATTGATTGCATTTGGTATGGCTAAAAAGACTCTTTATATATTCAATCCGGAGCATGATTTGGCGTTGGCAAGTGGTGAAATGAATTATATGCCGCCGGCTTCTGCCAGGCGTATGGCTTCCGAACTGGCTTTGCTTCCTGTGTGGTATGCGGAACGGGGAAGTGCGGTGCTGGCTTCTTCTGCTTATAATCTCGATTATTTGAAGCGGATGCAGGAGTTGTTGGATATTCCGGTCTATTTAATGACGGAACCGGAATTGGCTGCCGAACCGGCATTGGATATCCGTCCTTGGGGGTGGGATGCGGCTTTACGGAAACGACTTTCAGGACTGGGAGTGGATGAATCCCTACTTCCTTCCATGCAACAAATAAGTGTATGGCGGGAGTACTCTCACCGTTCTAAGTCCGTATCGTTACTTCCTGAACTACAGTTGGATGAACATTTCTGTGGAGAATCTTATTATCTGAAAACGCCGGAAGAATGGAAATCTTTCGTGGAAGAACGGGAAGGGTGTTTGTTGAAAGCTCCGCTTTCGGGAAGTGGGAAAGGGTTAAACTGGTGCAAAGGTACATTTACTCCTTTTATCTCCGGTTGGTGCACGCGTGTGGCTGCTTTACAGGGAGGGGTTATTGCGGAACCCATATATAATAAGGTAGAGGATTTTGCTTTGGAGTTTTATTCTGACGGGGCAGGTGAAGTGATGTTTGCCGGATATTCTCTTTTCCGTACCGGAAAGAGTGGAATGTATGAAGGAAACTACCTGCTCTCTAATGAGGCAATCCGGGGGAAACTTTCCCAATACGTACCTTTAGGGGCTTTGACGGACTTGGAGAGTCGTTTGAAGTGTGAGCTTTCTAAGTCGGTAAGCTCTGTTTATAAAGGTTATCTGGGAGTTGATATGATGATTTGCCGGTTCCCGGAAAATGAAAAAACAGCTTTTCGGATTCATCCTTGCGTAGAAATAAATCTGCGCATGAATATGGGAGTCATGACGCGCTTCCTGTATGACTGCTATGTACATCCGGATTCAGCAGGATGTTCGGGAATTGATTATCATCCTTCGGAGGGGGAAGCTTTGAAGGAACACGAACGGATGTCGGCCACTTATCCGTTGGAAATCAGGGAGGGGAAAGTATGCTCCGGCTATTTACCTTTGGTGCCTGTCCATAAGAGAAGCTGTTACCGGGCGTGGATGTTGGTTGCTCCGACTCATTGAAAGTTGGTTGCTCCGACTCATTGAAAAAGGAATGGTGTGGGCTTGGTTGTTTTTGATATAGGATTCATCCCATTGGTTACCTGAGATTGTTAAATTTTCATTTATCGTTAGTAGAGTATTTTATTTAAGCTATCTTTGTTCATATTTATAGTCAAAATAATTATATTATATGAAAACACAAAGAATAAAAACACTTCTTCTTTTTCTGTCAATGATACCATTTATAGGTATTTATGCTCAATCAATATACTACGTTTCCCCTCACGCATCATCGGGTGGAGATGGTAGTCAGTCGGCTCCTTTTCATTCAATTCACGAAGCTGTCGAAAAAGCCCGAAAGGATCAAAATAGCACTACAATTTACTTGCGGGAGGGGAAATATGTTTTAGATAAGCCCTTGATGCTGACTTCTGATGATGGAAATGATTCGAAAGAATTGATAATAAAGAATTATCCCGGAGAGAAAACCGTACTGTCGAGTGGGATTGTACTGGACTTGAAATGGGAGAAATATAAAAACGGTATCATGCGGGCTGTAGTAAAAGGAAGTCCGGTTATGGATATGCTTTTCGTAAATGGAGAATTGAAATCTATGGCACGTTACCCTAATTATGATGAAAAAGCTGTTCGTTTTAACGGCACATCTGCTTTGGCAACAGCCCCGGAACGAGTAAAAAAATGGAAATGCCCGGAAGGGGGATACCTTCATGCCATGCATAAACATGATTGGGGTGATTTTCATTATCGTATTACAGGCAAAAATGAAAAGGGAGAGTTACAGCTGGAAGGTGGTTGGCAGAATAACCGTCCTATGGGAATCCATAATGAAAACAGGATGGTGGAGAATATCTTTGAAGAATTGGATGCTCCGGGAGAATGGTACTATGATAAAAAAGAAGGCTGGTTGTATTATTATCCTTTACCTGATGAAAAAATAAACGAACTGACGTTTGAGACCCCGCAACTTAAAAACTTGATTGAGTTTGCGGGAACTTCATCCGAGCCGGTGAAGAACATAACGATTCAAGGAATTGAGCTGACACAAACGATACGGACCTTTATGGAACAGTATGAGCCTCTGCTCCGCTCGGACTGGACAATATATCGGGGAGGAACCGTTGTTTTCAGGGGAACGGAAAAATGTGCTCTGCGTGATTGTTATATCCATAACGTAGGAGGGAATGGTGTCTTTTTTGATAAATATAATCGCTATTCGGCAGTGACCGGTTCTTATCTGACTTCTATCGGAGCCAGTGCCATTTGCTTCGTCGGGGATGTGGCGGGAGTACGTTCGCCGAGTTTTAGGTATGGGAAATTTGTTCCTTTGGATAAAATGGATTATACGAAAGGGCCTCAGAATGACAATCATCCTGCTTATTGCGAGGTCTCTGATAACTTGATATGTACAATCGGTTTGTTTGAAAAGCAGATTACCGGAGTGGAGCTTTCCATGTGCCGCAACATAACGGTAAGTCATAACAGTATTTACAATACTCCCCGTGCCGGAATTAATATCAGCGAAGGCACATGGGGAGGACATATTATCGAATACAATGACATTTTTAATACCGTGAAGGAAACAGGTGATCATGGAACTATCAACTCCTGGGGGCGTGACCGTTTCTGGCATCCGAATTATAATATAATGACGCAAATAACGAATGAAAAGCCTGCGTTGATTTTGGCAGACGTGGTCGAACCTATCATTATCCGCCATAATCGTTTGCGTTGTGATAGAGGATGGGATATAGACTTGGACGATGGTTCCAGTAATTACCAGATTTACAATAATCTTTGTTTGAATGGCGGCATTAAATTGCGTGAAGGGTTTTATCGGACTGTTGAGAATAATATTATCGTCAATAATACGCTTCACCCGCATTTGTGGTTTAAAAATAGCGGAGATGTCTTTTCACGTAACATTGTAATGACCAAATATAAACCTATAAGTGTGCGTGGTTGGGGCAGAGAGGTAGATTATAACATATTTGCAGACAGTTTGGCGTATCTTGCAGCTCGCCAACTTGGTGGGGATGCTCATTCTATAGTAACCACAGTCAAATTTATGGATGCTGCGAAAGGTAATTTTAATGTAGCTGACGATTCTGAAGTCGTAACCAAAGGAGGATTCCGTAATTTTCCGATGAACAATTTCGGAGTGCTGTCTTCTCGTTTGAAACGGTTGGCTGCAAGTCCTGTGATGCCCGTTCCGCTTGTGGCAGGTCATGCAACGGATACTAAAACGATGTTTTGGAAAGGGGTAACGTTTAAGAATCTGGATACATTGGAGGAACGTTCTGCTACGGGTATGGATACGGAACGGGGAGTTTATGTCGTTTCTGTAGATGTCTTAGGTAGTAATCAAGTCCGAGATTTTATTGCTTCGAATGATGTTATTCTTAGTGTAAATGGAAAGCCGGTCAATAATTTGGATGATATGGAGGAGGCGTTGAAGCATGTGGATACAAGTAAAAAGGCAGAGCTTGTTATTTTCAGAAATCAGAAGGAACATAAAGTTGTTATTCCTCTTTGATTTTTATCCATGTTTTTACTTATTACATAATGAAATAAATGTCTGTCATATCTATCATTAATTCTAATATTCTTCTAATTATCAGAGATATAAGTATGATAGATGCCTTCTATCAGGGGGTATCTATCATACTTTTACTGCAAAAAACAGGGTATCTGTCATAGATAAGACAACTGGATAAAGGTCGCGTAAGCTGGCTTGTTTTTATTGTAATGGGCACGCATAAATCCGATTATCATGGCTTAATAATCCGCCTTGAAAGGCATTAAATTTATAGCCCACAGCTGTGTGACGTACAGCCTCCATACGTGTGCTGTACGGTTTGCATACGTGGGCTGTACAGCCTGCGTATGTGGGCTATAAAAAGACTGATACTCCAACCGGATTATTAAGCTGCAAAATACGGGTTATCTTACTGTAAAACGTGCATTCTTATGCCTTATGTAGTATTTAATCCGGCTCTTTGCTCCTGGGTAGGGGGAAGTTATTTCTGTGCCGCTGTACTTTCATTCCCGTAACGGTCTACGGCTGTAACGGCAAAATGCTTTTTGGCATTCCAAGGCAGGATAGGGGCGTAGATATAACTTGTCTCTCTGATATTCTGTGCAACGATATTTTCCGGCCGACTGGTGTCTACCGGATATTCATTCGATGCATAAATAATGTACATCGGATTATTACGTGGATCATTGTCGGTAGCGGCCTGCCATTTCAATTCCGTATATCCACTGTCGATAGTCCTTACTTTCAGTTCGGACGGAGCTGTGGGCGGAACATTGTCCAACCAGGGCATCGGTGGCTGTAAAGCCGGGTATGCGTAGAAGTTCTCGATTAGTTCATCATAGATGCCTTGAGTGTTCTCCATGAGATATTTTACCCGGTAGTGGCCTTCACCCGCCATTTTATGATTCCGGATGAAGTTTATTTGACGGTCTATCTCGTCCCGTGTCCATTTACCTTCGTCGGGATGAAGGAAATAGATGCCGAGCCCCGGAATAACTTGTCGTCCGTTGCTTTGCTCCTGCCAGTCAAGGGCAAAAGGATAGAAACTGTTTCCCTGAAAATACATCATTGGATATATCTGGTCCATAATACCTTCGCCAAGCCAGCCTTGCGGGTCTTGATAAACAGTGAAGAAAGCGTTCCACCCACGGGAAGGATAACGCGAAGTGTCCCGGTATTTCCCAACCGGACTGGCGCTGAGCTTCACCCAAGGCTTCATTGCTTTTACACCTTTATATATATAACGTACAATTTCAGAAATATTATCCCGCCGCCATTGGTCCAGTGTACGCCCTTTCCCGTATCGGCGGAAATCATATTTGTCGGGAAAGAGAGGGGCATTCTCCGGATAACGCAGATAATCGAAATGTACCCCATCTATATCATAATGGCTCACGACTTCCCGTACCAGTTTCATCAAATATTCTTTAGTTCCCGGATGTCCAGGATTAAGGAAATATTCGTTCTTGTAAGGTACGCAAATATCTTTCATCCGCTTGGTGACGGACCGGTTGCCGAGCGAGGCAACGTGTTTCCTGTTTCCCAACGGAATAGTTACCATCCAGGCGTGGCATTCCATACCCCGCTTGTGGCATTCTTCAATGGCAAAAGCGAGCGGATCATAACCGGGATTTCCGCCGGATTTCCCTGTCAGGATAGAATTGAAAGGTTCGATAGACGAAGGATATAACACATCCCCGCGTGTGCGTGTCTGAAACAGGACAGTATTGAAATTGGCAGCCTTCAGTTTATCGAGGATATCCACCAATTCTTCCTTTTGCTTGCGGATACTTTGAGGACTGACAGTACGTGTGCGGGGCCAGTCGAGACCATACAACGCTGTGAGCCATGCGGCGCGGACTTCATGTTTGGGCTGCGCTGCCACGGAGAGGAAAGGAAACAAAAGTGAAAGAATGAGAATAGATAGGCGCATATTCTTTATTTTTTGTTTTAAATCCCTGCAAAGTTAGTAAAAGTGTCGGTAATGTTGGGCTGTTTCGTGAGATTATGTTACATTTGCCAAGCTAAAAAAACGACACACTATGATAACATTTACTCTATGCCTACTGGCGTTGATAGTAGGCTATTTTACGTATGGACGTTTGATGGAACGCGTCTTTGGTCCCGACGACCGTAAAACACCGGCTCTGACCAAGGCTGATGGAGTAGACTATATTCCATTGCCGACCTGGAAGATTTTTATGATTCAGTTCCTTAATATTGCCGGACTAGGTCCGATATTCGGTGCAATAATGGGAGCTAAATTCGGTAGTTCTTCTTATTTATGGATTGTGTTGGGAAGTATTTTTGCCGGGGCGGTGCACGATTATTTTGCCGGAATGCTTTCCTTGCGTCATGAGGGCGAGAGTTTGCCGGAAATTATCGGACGCTATTTGGGACTTACGACGAAACAGATAATGAGAGGTTTCACCGTTATCCTGATGATTCTGGTCGGTTCGGTTTTTGTGGCCGGTCCTGCGGGATTGCTGGCGAAACTGACGCCGGAAAGTCTGGATGCTACGTTCTGGATTATCGTTGTGTTTGCGTATTATATTTTGGCTACATTGTTGCCTGTAGATAAGATTATAGGTAAGATATATCCGTTGTTTGCAATTGCCTTGTTGTTTATGGCTGTGGGGATTCTCGTCATGCTTTATGTGAATCATCCCGCTTTGCCGGAACTGTGGGACGGATTGCAAAATACGAACCCGGAGGCGAGTGAACTTCCTATCTTTCCGATAATGTTTGTGAGTATTGCCTGTGGTGCAATTTCCGGTTTCCATGCTACACAAAGTCCTTTAATGGCTCGTTGCATGACTTCGGAACGTCATGGGCGTCCGGTGTTCTACGGTGCAATGATAACCGAAGGCATCGTTGCACTGATTTGGGCTGCCGCCGCTACTTACTTTTTCCATGAGAATGGGATGGAAGAAAGTAATGCTTCCGTCATAGTAGATGCAATCACAAAAGAGTGGCTGGGAACAATCGGGGGTGTGCTTGCTATCTTGGGAGTGATTGCTGCTCCGATTACTTCGGGCGATACGGCTTTCCGTTCTGCCCGTCTGATTGTGGCGGATTTCCTGGGCTTGGAACAAAAGAGTATGCGTCGTCGTTTATACATCTGTATTCCGATGTTCGTGGCGGCTATCGGTTTACTTCTGTATAGCCTGCGTGATGCGAACGGATTTAATATGATCTGGCGTTATTTTGCCTGGGCCAACCAGACATTGGCTGTGTTTACCCTCTGGGCAATAACGGTTTATCTGGCGGTATCCAAGAAACCGTATGTCATTACTTTGATACCTGCCTTGTTTATGACAAGTGTGTGTTCTACTTATATATGTATTGCTCCTGAAGGTTTGGGACTGTCGCACGCAATCTCTTATTACATCGGTGTAGGATGTGTGGTGGTTGCTATTGTGTGGTTCTTTGTCTGGCTGAGCAAGCAGAAAACAAGAAAATTATCAGAATGAAGAAAATAAAAAGATCAACGGGAGTTGCACTTGCATTCCTTATTTATGTATCCGTGACGGCGGCTTATCTGTTACCCCGTAATACGGAAGTGAGCCAGACGGAAAAGTATCTGACGGTGGCGGGTTCTTATGTCATTGTCCTGCTTCTTTGGCTTGTCCTCCGCAAAAAGGAACAGATGCGTGAACGCCGTAAAAAAGACGAACAATCTATTCACTTAAAAAAGTAAGTTTATGAAGAAATTAGCTTTAGCTATTTGTCTGCTGTTGGCATCAATAGCTGCACAGGCACAATTTGAGAAAGGAACTATGATTCTAAATCCTTCCGTTACAGGGTTGGACTTTTCTTACAGTAAAAATGATGATGCTAAATTTGGGATCGGCGCGCAAGCCGGTACATTTCTGGCAGACGGTTTTGCATTAATGGTAAATGCAGGAGCTGACTGGTCACAACCGGTAGATATATATACATTAGGTACGGGAGCACGTTGTTATTTTAATACTACAGGTGTTTATATCGGTGGTGGCCTCGATTGGGAACGCAGACGTTATAAAGGTGGCGGTCATAACAACGATTGGGGATTGGGTATCGAAGCCGGATATGCTTATTTCCTGTCGCGGACAGTAACTATCGAACCGGCTGTTTATTATAAATGGCGTTTTGATGACTCCGATAATTCACGTTTCGGCATTAAAGTAGGATTTGGATTCTACTTTTAAATAATTTGAGAATGGAGAGTGGAGAGTTATTGCGCTATATTTGCTGCAAAACATCTCTCAACTCTCCATTTCTGACTCTTGACTTATTTCAGCTTTTCTTTCAGGAACTGACCCGTATAGCTTGCTCCGCAAGCGGCTACTTCTTCCGGAGTACCTACCGCTACAATGTTCCCACCTTTATCTCCACCTTCCGGGCCGAGGTCAATCACATAATCGGCACATTTGATAACATCCATATTATGCTCGATGATTACGATGCTATGTCCACGGCGGATCAAGGCGTCAAAAGCATCCAGAAGTTTACGGATGTCGTGGAAATGCAAACCTGTCGTTGGTTCGTCAAAGATAAACAGAGTCGGGTCGGCTTTCTCCTGACTCAGATAGAATGCTAGTTTCACACGCTGGTTCTCACCACCGGAAAGAGTGGAAGAAGATTGGCCTAGTTTGATATACCCGAGTCCTACATCCTGCAACGGGAGTAGCTTTTTTACAATTTTCTTCTGTCCGTGTTCATTGAAGAATTCAATCGCCTGGTTCACGGTCATTTCCAGTACATCAAAGATGTTCTTGTCGTGGAATTTCACTTCCAGTGTGTCGGATTTGAAACGTTTCCCGTGGCAGGATTCACATTCCAGAACGAGGTCTGCCATGAACTGCATTTCTACGGTAATGGTGCCTTCACCCTTACATTCTTCGCAACGTCCGCCTTCACTGTTGAAACTGAAGAAACCGGCGGTATATCCCATTTGTTTGGCGAGTGGCTGCTCCGACCATAGCTTGCGGATTTCGTCATAAGCCTTGATATATGTCACGGGATTGGAACGGGATGATTTGCCGATCGGATTCTGGTCTACAAATTCTACATTCCGTAAGTCGCGCAGACTGCCTCCGATAGATGAAAATTCTCCCGGACGGTCACTGCATTCGTCCAACTCACGCTTCAATGCTCGGAAGAAAATATCACGTACCAGCGTGCTTTTCCCGGAACCGGAAACACCGGTAACCACTGTCATTACATTCAGCGGGAAGCGGACGTCTACTCCTTTCAGGTTATTCTCGCGTGCACCTTTCAGTTCAATATAATTATTCCACGGACGGCGATGTTGGGGGACGGGAATTTCTTCTTCTCCCAAAAGATAGCGGACGGTATAACTGTTGCTTCCTTTTTTGAGGTCTTTCATGTCACCCTGATAGACGACTTCTCCTCCCAGACGTCCGGCGTTGGGACCGATGTCAATAATATAATCTGCTGCACGAATGATTTCCTCGTCATGTTCTACAACTACTACCGTGTTACCGAGTTGTTGCAGTTGGCGCAGCACATTAATCAGGCGGTCGGTGTCACGGCTGTGCAGACCGATACTGGGTTCGTCGAGGATATAGAGGCTACCTACAAGACTGCTTCCCAGTGATGTCGCCAGATTGATACGCTGGCTTTCTCCACCCGACAGGGAGTTACTGAGCCGGTTCAGTGTCAGATACCCCAGACCTACATCAATCAGGAAACGGATACGGCTGTTTATTTCCATCAGAATCCGGCGGGCTACATTACTGTCGTGCTCGTTCAGTTCCAAGTGATCGAAGAACTGCTTTAATTCGGAAATAGGCAGGTCTACCAGTTCGGAAATATTCTTTCCGCCTACGCGTACATAGCCGGCTTCCGGTTTCAGACGGGTACCGTGGCATTTCGGGCAAAGTGTTTTTCCGCGATACCGGGCAAGCATCACACGATATTGTATCTTATATTGATTTTCTTCAAGCATCTTGAAGAAGTCATTAATACCGTGGAAATATTGGTTTCCTTCCCAAAGCAACCGGCGCTGTTTGTCCGTCAGTTCATAATAAGGAGTGAAAATCGGGAAGTCGAATTTCTCCGCATTGTGGATCAGCTCTTCTTTCCATTCTCCCATTTTTTCACCGCGCCAACATACGATCGCTCCTTCATAAACAGATAAAGAACGGTCGGGAACCACCAAATGCTCATCTATACCGATAACTTTGCCGAAGCCCTCACAGGTGGGGCAGGCACCGATCGGGGAGTTGAATGAAAACATCTGGTCATTGGGTTCTTCAAAAGTGATACCGTCTGCTTCGAACTTTGTGCTGAAGGAGAACAGTTGTGTTGTTCCGTCCGGCAGGTAAAAGCGTAGCATGCAGGTTCCGTCGCCTTCGTACATGGCTGTTTCGGCAGAGTCGGTGAGGCGGCTGATAGCATCTTTGGTGTCGGCTACTGCCATACGGTCTACCAGCAGATAAACTTCGTCGCCTGCTACGGGCTTGTATTCATCAATACGTTTCATCTCACCGTTCACTTCGATACGGTTGAATCCCTGTTTGAGGTCTATTTCCAGTTGCTGTTGCAGGCTGCGGTCTTCACGCAGGTGGATAGGGGTCAGTACGGTGTATCTTGTCCCTTCCGGGTGTGATAGCATACAGTTGATGATGTCTTCCGTCGAATGTTTCTTCACTTCCTGTCCGCTTACAGGGCTGTATGTCCTCCCTACACGGGAATACAGCAAACGGAGATATTCATAAATTTCTGTGGAAGTTCCTACGGTGGAACGGGGATTGCGGCTGTTTACTTTCTGTTCTATGGCAATCGCAGGCGGGATGCCTTTGATAAAATCGCATTCCGGTTTGCTCATTCGTCCGAGAAACTGGCGTGCGTAGCTACTTAGGCTTTCTACGTAGCGGCGTTGTCCTTCTGCGTAGAGGGTGTCAAAAGCGAGAGATGATTTTCCTGAACCTGATAATCCGGTGATGACAACAAGCTTGTTGCGGGGAATATCTACATCGATGTTTTTTAGGTTGTTGACGCGTGCGCCTTTGATCGAAATATAGTTGTTTTCTGACATAAAATACTCCTTTTTTA
>OGPS01002305.1_pt1 | contig 12235 bp, 10 predicted proteins | sample 1552931 | NCBI WGS metagenome assembly OGPS01 (sample SAMEA2580252, study PRJEB22360) | human gut metagenome | biome: human gut; feature: human-associated habitat; material: faeces | place: Denmark | collected 2008/2010 | reverse complement strand
GGTTGTGCCATCCGTATCGAAGTGCCAGAAGAAGCCCTCCTCAGGTTGAGTTTGGGAGAAATAGTAAACTTTTGCGTCAATGAGATAATCGTTGCTAACCCCTATTGAAGAGCAAAGCGTTTCCCACTCCTCTTTAGTGCCGTTATAATAGACGTTTAAAAGCGAGCTGCAAAGGTTGAATGCACCCTGACCGATTGAGGTTACGGCTCTATCTATGAGTACGTACGTAATATCGGTATTGCCATTGAAGGCATTTTCACCTATTGCATTTACGGGCAAGCCTTCATGGGTTGAAGGTATTATTAAATCTTTATCTATACAATCACCTATACCGACAACGGTATAACCTTTACCATCTGAATTGAGTGAATACGCAAGCCCATAACTGTAATTGGGTTCATTGCCCCAACTTACGGGGGTTACGCCGTCCATATCGAAGTGCCAGAAGTAGCCGTCTTTTTCAGGTTCGGTTTGGGAGAAATAGTATTTTCTCACACCGTTAAGGCAACCGTTGTTACCTTCTATGGAGATTGTACTCCACTTATCCTCTGTACCACCGTAATATACGGTTGTCAAAGCGTCACAATGCAAAAACGCAGCAAAAGCAATTGGTTACAGCACTTGGAATTATTATGCTTTTCAGACTACTACAGTTCTTGAATGCAAATTGGTCAATATAATAAACACTTTCAGGAAGTGAAACCCATTCTAAACTTTCACAACCATTGAACGTATCATAGTTGATACTCGGTACACCATTAGGAACTATTATATTCTCTAACTTCTTGCACTCATAGAATGCTTTATTACCGATACTTGTAACGCCATTCGGGATGGATATAGATTTTAAGTTATTGCACCCTTCAAATGCAGACTGACCGATAGACGTAACGGTTTCGGGTATGGTTATAGTCTGCATATTAGTGCAGCAGAAGAATGTTCCATCTTCAATGGTTGTTACGCCATAGGGAATTGTAAAGGTCTTTAAGTTGTTACAATGCTCAAATGCATAGGATCCGATACATAAAATGTTTTGTGTATTTTCTATGCTTTCCAAAACTCTACATTCGGAGAAGGCACTGTTCCAGATATATTGTAAAAGAAGTGATTTCTTTTGAAATTACGCTTACTAATATTAAATAGTGATTTTCGCTGTTGCCTAAATAATATGCCGTACCGTCGTCATATAATTGCAAGTTGGCGCAACCATAGAACGTATTGAAACTAATACTTGTTAAACTATCAGGGAGCGATACGTTTACTAAACTAGTGCAATTATAGAACGCATTATCTCCAATACTTGTAACGCCGTCTGCAATTATTGCGCTTTCCAAAGCGGTACACTCTTTGAACGCATTATCTCCAATACTTAAAACGCTGCCGGGAATGGTTATGCTTTCTAAAGCGGTACACTCTTCGAAAGCATAATTTCCGATACTTTTAACCCCGTCGGGAATGGTTATACTCGTCAATTTGGCGCAACAACAGAACGCCCAATCTCCGATACTTATTACACCGTCGGGAATGGTTATACTTTCCAAACTTTCGCACCAATTGAACGCCCCATCTCCGATACTTGTTAATTGACTATGCTCCCCGAACGTTACGCTCGTAATATTGTAGCAATCGCTGAGCGCAAAACAGTTTAATTCGGTTATATCGTCGGGTATGGTTAATTTGGTTTCGTTGCCTGTATAGTTAATTAAAGCCTTTACCTTGCCGTCGTAATAGATTACGTATCCGTTTTCATCGGTATATACATAGCTTTCACTTGGTTCAGTTTCCACACGCTTTGCATAATATCCTACGTAACCGTTATCTTCCGAGCCTGCAGTGATATTAAGTTTAGATAAATTCCACACTTCAACTAATCTATAGCACTCAACAAACGCCCACTCGCCGATTGACGTTACACTGGCAGGAATGGTTATGCTTTCAATCGAATAACAACCAAGAAACGCATAATCGCCGATACTTGTTAATTGACTATTCTCCCCAAACGTTACGCTCCTCAAACCGCAGCAATAGTTGAACGCTTCAGAGCCGATATTTGTTACGCTTTCGGGGATTGTTATGCTTTCAAGAGAATAACAATAGTTGAACGCCCCGGGTCCGATTGAAGACAATTGGCTGTTTTTACCAAACGTTACGCTTGTAAGCGATTCGCAACCATTAAACGCATTTTCGCCGATTGAAGTTATACCATCGGGCAAAACTACGCTTGTGATTGCGGTGTTATTGAGAAATGCACTTGCTTCAACTGACACAACGGGCAAGTCATTGTAGGTTGCAGGAATTAGTATTTCGGTATCCGTGCAAGTGCCTATGCCGCTTACGGTATATTCACCTTCACTGATTAAAACCATATCCAAGCCCTCGCTTGCAGGCTGTCCGCAATACACGCATGAATTGCCTGAAATACTGTGACCCGTCTTTTCAACCGTTACTGTCTTTACGTCGGTATACGTTTGGTTGTTGAAGGTTACGGTTGCCGTACAATCCTTTTCGCCGTCCGTTGTACAGGTTACAGGAGTGGTCACCTCGTCTGTGACAGTTGCCGTTAAGGTATTAACGTGTTCACTGTCGTTTGTACAGGTGAATGTTGCCGTTGCGTTTTTTTAATCTTCGGACCAATCCCAGGAGGGTTCACCATAGCTGTGACCGAGTGCAGATACGTACGTATCCTTATAGCTGTCACCGCAACCCTTGCAGGTATGTAAAGTATAGCCCTGCTCCGTACAGGTAGGGGCAACCACTTCGGTTTCATAGGTATGATCGTGCGATATCTTTTTGCAGGCGGTCAACCCCGCGGCAAGCGAGCAACAAAATACTGCGGCAAATATTACCACGATAATTTTCTTTTTCATTACGTCCTCCAAACAACTAAAATATACACATATCTATATTAGTCTTTTATATTATGTTTGTTCTTAACCAACTGAAATTGTCAAATAGTTTTCACGAAAACATTAAAACGGTACGTAGACCCTGACACCGTAGAAAAGGCAGGGTTTTAGTTCCGTTTTAGCTTTGGTATGGTATAACTTTGAAATGGATTCAGACGCAGTTGACGGGTTTTAGCCCCGTTTTAGATTTTGTACAATATAAAGATTAATCTTATTCCATAACGAGCGGGTTGATTTGTCAATATCGTTTTGCGAAAATCTCCTGTGCGAAATAACAGTTATTCAGTTTTTCTGAACGCGGTATCCCGTAAACGTCGCGTACGCGATTTTGTTTGCGTTGCTATCGGTTACGTTTACTGCGTAAAGACATACCGTGCGCCCGTCTCTTACGCATTCGTAGTTTACTTTTGTAAACAGTTTAACCGAAAAAGGAAACTAAAAACGGCCCGATTGCATAAATTCCCCTACAATCGCAAAAATACTTATATCAAACATAAGGAGATTATAATGAAAAAAACAAATCCTTTTTACGAAGAAAACGCCATTCCCGTATCGGAATTCCGCGACTGGTCCGCAATGACCCTGAAACCTTACAACAAAAACACCGCTTCACCTTATACGAAAACGCGAGTCATTCTTATGAACGGCACCGAATTTGAGCAATGCTGGTTCCTTCATAACTTTTCGAGACATGAAAAAAATAACGACCTGCGCCGCGAGCTTGCGCTTCTGCGCCGGCACGAACAACAACAACAGAAAGTAATTTCGTCCTTAAAGCCCGTCGACGAATCGCCGCTAGAAACGACAATTTCGTACGAACAACTCGCCGTTGACCTTACCGCCGTTCTTGCGAGGCACGTCAAAGACGAAAACGTAAAAAACGCATTGAATTTCGCCCTTCTCGAAGATTTTGACCATCTTTACAGATTTGCAAATCTTCTTGAATCCGAACAGGGAAAATCGGCAAAAGACATCACTCGCGAATATACCGAAATAATGCCCGGTCGTCCTACCATTGCAGAACATCGCCACCCGTTTGATGCGATTAACAACTCAATTTGCAACTTAAAGTCCGATTTGTTTACGGTTCTCGTAACAAATATTATTACCGCTGCCGAACAGCAGACTATGAATTACTATATGAATATAGGTGACCTCCATCCCACTTCCGAAGGCAGAAAACTGTATGCCGAAATAGCAATGATAGAGGAACAGCACGTTACCGAATACGGCTCGCTGCTCGATACCACCTGCGGCTGGCTTGAAAACCTCATTATGCACGAATATACCGAGTGCTATCTCTACCACTCGTGCGCGCTGGACGAAACCGATAAGAACATGAAAAAAATATACGAAAGGCTTTATCTCGAGGAATGCGGACATCTTATCCACTCCAAAAACCTTTATAAAACTTACGCCGGAAAAGATGCAATGTCACTCTTCCCCGACGGTGCAGACTTCCCCGAACCTCTTATGTTTGAAGGCAATATCGAATATATCCGCGACGTTATCGCGCGCACCGACTGCTTTACCAAAAAACTCGAAGGTTACGAGTGCGTTCATAATCTGCCCTCGGACGACGTTTTCAGACAGTATAATAAATCCGTAAACAAACGTACGGACGCGGTTGCAAGTCACAACGTTATCGACGAGCATATCAGAAAATTCGGAAAAGACTATCGCTACGAAGTCAAAGAACATCCCGTAACCGAACTTGCTTCGCGGACGCACGACAACACTACGTTTGCAAGATAAGGCGTTACTTCCGATATTTGGCCGGAAACATACGTTTTCCGGCCTTTATTTTGCAATAAAGCAACAACCGTTTTCAAACGTCAAAGCATCGCGCACACGAAACCTCGCCACTGAAGGAAAAATTTTTGCGTTTCTCGTTGCATTGATTTTCTCAATCCCGCCCTTAAAATAATAACGTCTTATACTATTCCCTCCGTTTATAAAGGCCGAAATCGGATAATCGCGTGTGTTTTGTGCGGAAGACGTATTTAATGTACCGAAAACGGGACGAACGATCGACATAATTGAAAATAAGTGATATAATTGATTTAACGATTTTCAAGGGGGCTATTATGGAAAGCAAACAAACGCTGATTTTCCGTCTTTATCAGGTTCTAAGCGGTTATTCCGACGCCGACCATCCGCTGACTCAACAAAAAATCATCGATATTTTAAGCGACGAATACGACCTTGTCGTCGAAAGAAAAGCAATCGGTCGCAACGTATCCTATCTCAAAGAAATGGGTTTTGAAATCGAAGGCGATAAAAAAGGAATCTACCTTGCAAGCCGCCCTTTCGAGAACGCGGAACTCCGTCTTCTTATCGACAGCGTTTTAAGCAGCAGCCACATAAACGCGACGTATTCCAAGCAACTCATCGACAAGCTGATACTTTTGGGCGGCAAGTATTTCAAAGCGCACGTCAAGCACGTTTACTCGGTACGCGACTGGAACAAAACTCAGAACCGCGATTTGTTTTTGAACGTCGATCTCGTCGACGAAGCAATCGAAAACGAAAAGCAGCTTGTCTTCAACTACAACAAAATGGGCGCGGACAAAAAACTGCACCGCACCGCGCACCACAAAGTCAGCCCGTATCAGATGCTGTTGCACAACCAGCACTACTACCTTATGGCGTACAACGAAAAGCAATGCGACGTCGCCTTTTACCGCATGGACAAAATCACAAAAATGCAGATTTCCGACGATGTACGCACGCCGCTGAAATCCGTCCCGGGATACAAAAACGGCATCGATTACAAGGAACTTTCAACCGCGCGTCCTTATATGTTTGCGGACAAGCCTGAGCGCGTCGTGATTAAACTGCCCGAGCGGCTCATCGACGATATAATCGATTGGTTTGGCGCGGACATCAAGGTTAAAGGCAACGAAAACGGCATATTAACCGTTGAAATTGTTGCAAGTCCGAATGCAATGCAATTCTGGGCGATGCAGTACGGCACATATGCGGAAATAATCGAGCCGCAATCTCTCCGTGAAAAAATCAAGGAACGCTTGACGAAAATGCAGGAAAATTATTCAAAATAACCCGCCCTGTTTTGTTCGTTTTCTTCCGGACGAAACAATCGAAAAAACATAAAAACCACACCGAAACGACGAGCCTTCCCGCCCGTCGTTTTTTGTCGCATTTTGTCAAAATAATCCCGTTTTTCGCTTCCCGAAAAGCATCGCTTTAAGCAATTGAAAATAAAATCGGAATTATCACGCGATAATCGTTGCGAATTTTTCAAAATGGGAATATAATGCTTTCTCGTTTGAGGAACTGATGATGACGGCGGCAATCGTATTATCCGTAATAGCGGCGGCGGGAACGATACTTTCAATCGTATTTCTGCCCGAAGTAAAAATCAAAGGAAAGCGCATTCCCGTATTTTTTGTGGTGCCGGTAATTTCGGCGATACTTATCGTCGCGCTTAACGTGTTGACTTTCAGGGAAGCCTGGGACGGATTGACGGGCGATATGGCGTCGATGTTTCACGGGCGAAACTCCGTCAACCCCGTAAAAATCCTATTGCTGTTTTTCGGAATGACGACGGTGTCGGTATTTTTGGACGAAGCGGGAGTGTTCAGCTTTCTTGCGACAAAGTCGATGAAACTTGCGGGACACAGTCGGACGAAACTGTTTTTCATTCTTTACGGCGTGGTGTCGATTTTGACCGTGTTTACGTCAAACGACATCATTATCCTTACGTTTACGCCGTTTATCTGTTACTTTTGCAAAAACGCCGACATAGATCCCGTGCCATATCTTGTGACGGAATTTGTTGCGGCAAACACGTTTTCAATGTTTTTCATAATCGGCAATCCGACGAACATATACCTTGCGGAATCATTTCACATGACCTTTTCCGGTTATCTGAAAGTAATGGCGTTGCCGACGATATTCGGCGGGCTTTGCGCCCTTCTCGTGCTGTACTTATTGTTCAAAAAACAGTTTAAGGAAGAGATCCCCGTGAACGAAGTCGAGACCGCAAAAATCGAAAAACCGTACCTTGCGATATTCGGCGCGGTGCTTTTAATAATATGTCTTGTATTCCTTATTATCGCGGATTACGTCGGAATCGAAATGTGGGCGGTTGCGACGTGCGCGTTTCTTCTCCTTGTTGTCGGCGCGCTTGTTATCGCCGCCGTGAAAAAGGAAAAACCGACGGAACTCACAAACGTTTTCAAACGTCTGCCCTACGAACTAATCCCCTTTGTCATATCTATGTTTATCGTCGTTTTGTCGCTTAAAAAAACGGGCGTATCGCAAAAAATCGCCGACGTTTTCGGCGCGGCGGGAGAAAGGTACGACATATTGACTTACGGCGTGTCGTCAACGCTCGTCGCAAACTTTATCAACAATATTCCGATGAGCGTTTTGTACTCGGCAATCACCGAAACCGCGTCGCCTTTTGCGGTGTATGCGTCGGTAATCGGCAGCAACATCGGCGCGTTTCTGACGCCCGTCGGCGCGCTTGCGGGAATAATGTTCACGGGGCTTTTGAAAAACCTTTACGTAAAGTTTACGTTCCTTGACTTTTTGAAATACGGCGTTGTCGTCGCAATTCCTACGCTTTTCGCAACCCTTGCGGGGTTGTACGTCGTGTACTTTTTATAATTCACCCGCCGTATAAAAAAAGAACCGAATATTCGGTTCTTTTGAAACTTTAATAAGAGATTGCTATTTCTCCGTTTCGAATATATTTTTAATAATTGCGCCGAGTTCCGAGTCTGAGATTGCAACGGAGATTTCAATAGGTTTTTGAGAATCGTCCTTGATGTATCCTTTTTGCGGCGTTGAAACCCATTTTTTGATTTTCAACATATCTTCGCACAAATTGACGTTTATCGATTGAAAATGGTTTGAAAAACCGCGAAAACCTTTGTATTTCGTCTTTTTCCAAAATTCGTTTACGTTTTTTTCAATATCCGTTTCGGGAGCGTTTGTTGCGATTTTTATTGTTTCTTTGACGGCACTGCCCAACTCGTCAAAGGAAGTTTTCGGCGGAAGGATTATTGTCGGCTCGATTGCGATATGACACCGCATATTTCGTTCGACCGCGTAAGGCACAACCATAAACCCGAACGAACGATTATAAAATACCGCCGTCAGGCTCGTGCGTTTTTTAATATTATCGGAAATGTCCATAAATTTTAATAAAAAAGTTGATTTTTCGCAAGTCCGAACAATAAGACTTTCAGAATTTGACGCAACTCAAAACGTCCATAACGAATGCGACGGTGCCGCCCGTTTCGACCTTTACCGGCGTTTTTACGGCAACGCCCGTGACGTCGGGAGAAGTCACGAAAGACGCCTCGATATGCTTTTTCGCGTGCTTTTCCAGAATTTCCAGGACGGTATCGACCTGCGCCCTTTCGACGCCGATAAGAAGCGTCACGCTTTTCTTTTTCAAAAATCCGCCCGTTGACGAAAGCATCGTCGTATAAAAGCCCCGGGTGGTAAGGTCGCGTACGGTTTCCGTGGCGTTTCCGCCGGACAACACAGCCATAATCATTTTGTCGCAAAGTATATTCATATCGCGTCTCCTTATTTTTATTATCGCACCGGAAAGCGTCATTGTCAATAGCAAAAACAACCGCTTTTGCCGTGGGATTCCGATAAAACGTCCAAAAAACGGCGATTTTAATAAAATATATTTACAATTTAAATATTCAATGATATAATTAAATAACATTATTATTTTTTGTAAGGAGAAGTATGTTAACAGAACAACCCGACCCTGACCCTGACAGTATTATATTGTCGGTCATTTTCATTATAATACTTGTGCTGTTTTCGGGCTATTTTTCGGCAACCGAAACTGCTTTTACCTCGGTAAACCGCACGAAACTCAAACTTAAAGCGCAGGACGGCAACAAAGCCGCCAAAAACGCGCTGTATCTTCTGGACAGATATGACAAAGTGATTTCGGCAATCCTCGTCGGCAACAACCTTGTCAATATCACGCTTTCGGTATTATTCAACAATCTTTTTGAAACAGTCATTCCAAACGCCGCGGTAAGCGGTATCGTTTCGGTCGCGGTATCAACTGTGATTGTTCTGACGTTCGGCGAAATGTCGCCCAAAATGATTGCGAAAGAAAACTCCGAAAAGATTTCGATGGCGTTCGGCTACCCGATGCGCGCGATAATGGTCATTCTGTACCCCATCACGATTTTGTTTGCGGGGCTGAAATTCCTTCTTCGCAAGATATTCAAGTCGAAAAACGACGACAAAATCACCGAGGAAGAACTCTTATCCATGGTCGAAGAAGCGCAGGAAGACGGCTCTCTTGACATGCAGGAGCGCGAACTTATTTCCAGCGCGATTGAGTTTGACGACGCGGAAGTCGAGGATATTTTCGTGCCGCGCGTGAACGTTATCGCGGTGCCCATCGACATGCCGATGGAAAAAATCAAGGCGCTTTTCCTGGAACATAATTTCTCGCGTATGCCCGTGTACAAAAACACAATCGACAGCATCGTGGGTATGATCCATAATATCGACTTCTTCACCGCCCTTGAAAAAGGTGAAAATTCGATAAAAAACTACATCACCCCCGTTACCATCGCGACGGAACATATGAAAATTTCGACGCTTCTGAAAAGCATGCAGCGCCAAAAAGTGCATATGGCTGTCGTTGTGGACGAATACGGCGGAACGCTGGGCATTGTTACCCTTGAAGATATTCTGGAAGAACTTGTCGGCGAAATCTGGGACGAACACGACGAGGTCGTGAACTACTTCACGAAAATCGACGACACGACTTATATCGTCGACGGCCGTGCGGAACTCGATAAATTCTTTGAAACTTTCGGGCTCGATAAGGATGAGGCTGCAGACTTCGACTCCCAGACAGTCAGTGGCTGGATTATCGCGGAAATCGGCGAAATCCCCAAAAAGGCGCAAACCTTCAATTACAAAAACCTGACGATCATCGTAAACAGGCTTACGCAGCGCAAAATTCTGGACGTCAAAGTCATCGTAAACCCCGTTGAAGAAAACGATGATGACGCAGAAAAACCCTCGCTATTTGAAAAGGTGAGCGAAAGAATCGCCGAAAAACAGGAAAATAAACAGGATGACAACGAATAACCGCGTCAAAACCAAAAGGCTGACAACCCGTCAGCCTTTTTTTTGCGTATTTAGCGCGGAACAAAAAAACACGCGCCGCTTCGGGCGCGTATTTTTTATATAAAACAAATCGGAAAGAGAGCAAATTAAAATTTCAAAAACAAGCCGTGCTTTTCAAAGTCCGAAACATTCACTTCTTTCACGTCGTAACCGTCGTTTTTGATTGTGGATACGATTTTGTCGACGTCGGTGTTGTCATCGCAGATTATTTCGCTCAAACCCGATACGCGCGACGAGCGTACTTTTTCACGTCAGCCACTTTTCTTACGGCGTCGTTCTCGTGCGACTCGCACATACCGTCAACGTGCAAAGATACTTTTTTTCATATTAAGCCTGCTTTCTTTTTTCTGCCCTTATTGTAAACTAAATTTTCCCACTTGTCAACATAACATGAATAAAATTTCACATTTTGTTTATTTGTGTCAATAAGACTGTCTTTTTGACAGTATATATATTTCTTTTTTTTACCATATAAAAATAATAACGTCTTCCGCCCTTTTTTTCATTTTACAGAAATGCGGTTTTTATTGTATAATGGTGATAAGCATCAGGAGATCCTATTATGAAAATTTCAAACGATATAAAATACGTCGGCGTGAACGATAAAAACCTTGACTTGTTTGAGGGGCAATACGTCGTGGAAAACGGCATGGCATACAACTCTTACGTCATTATCGACGAAAAAGTCGCGGTGATGGATTCCGTCGATAGATCCTTCGGCGCCGAGTGGCTTGAAAATATCGCGGTCGCTTTGAACGGTCGCACGCCCGATTACCTTGTCGTGCAACACATGGAGCCCGACCATTCGTCAAATATTCTGGCGTTTTCGGAAAAATACAAGGACGCGAAAATCGTGTCGTCCCTTCGCGCGTTCCAGATGATGAAAAACTATTTCGGCACGGATTTTCAGGACAGACAAGTCGTGGTGAAAGAAGGCGACGTTTTGCCGCTCGGAAAACACAACCTGTCGTTTATCGCCGCTCCCATGGTACATTGGCCCGAAGTCATCATGACTTACGACGACTTTGACAAAGTTTTGTTCTCGGCAGACGCTTTCGGAAAGTTCGGCGCACTCGACACCGACGAAGACTGGGCATGCGAGGCAAGAAGATATTATTTCGGCATTGTCGGAAAATACGGCGCGCAGGTGCAATCGGTTCTGAAAAAAGCGGCGGCGCTCGATATCAAAATCATTTGTCCGCTGCACGGTCCGTGGCTTTTTGAAAACATTCCGTATTATCTCAATCTTTACGATATTTGGTCGTCGTACGGCGTGGAAAGCGACGGCGTTGTCATCGCGTATACGTCGGTTTACGGCCACACCGAAAAAGCGGTGAATCTGCTCAAAGCGGAACTTGAAAACAAGGGTGTGAAAGTGCCCGTTTTCGACCTTGCGAGATGCGATATGGCGGAAGCGGTCGAGGACGCGTTCAGATACGGAAAGCTCGTGCTTGCGACAACGACGTACAACGGCGATATTTTCCCGTTTATGAAAACGTTTATCGAACACCTTGTCGAAAGAAACTTCCAGAACCGCACCGTCGGATTTATCGAAAACGGCTCATGGGCGCCGCAGGCTTCGCGTATTATGCGCGGCATGCTGGAACAGCAAAAAAACCTTACGCTTCTTGACGCCGACGTCAAAATTTATTCGGCGGTAAGCGACAAAAACGTCGCTGAAATTCAGGCTCTTGCAAGCGCATTGTTGCAATAATACACGGCGGAAATCATGGAAAAGGTAATAATTGCGTCCAACAATATGAACAAAATCCGCGAATTTTCGGAGATGCTCGGGAAAGACGTTCAGGTGCTGTCGCTTCACGACGTCGGCTTCGATTCGGAAATCGACGAAAACGGCGAAACCTTTTTCGACAACGCGCTTATCAAGGCAAAAACGATAAGCCTGTTCCTTCGCGAAAAAGGAATATCCGCGCCCGTATACGCCGACGACAGCGGACTGTCGGTAAACGTCCTTAACGGCGCGCCCGGCGTGCACAGCGCAAGGTATGCAGGATTTCACGGCGACGATAAGAAAAACCGCGATTTACTTTTGAAAAACCTTGAAAATATTACCGACCGAAGCGCGTATTTTATCTCGGTCATCGCCTGCTATTACCCCGACGACACTTACGTTTTCGGCGTCGGCAAAACCTATGGCAGAATCTTGCGGCGCGAAG
>OGPS01002301.1_pt1 | contig 12258 bp, 12 predicted proteins | sample 1552931 | NCBI WGS metagenome assembly OGPS01 (sample SAMEA2580252, study PRJEB22360) | human gut metagenome | biome: human gut; feature: human-associated habitat; material: faeces | place: Denmark | collected 2008/2010 | reverse complement strand
TCTGGGCTTTCGCGTAGATTGGACACTTATACAGCAAAACAAAATCATTGCAGCATCAATGACCCATGGAAAATATGCTGCTGATTTGTCTTCTAATTTACTTGACAAAAAGAATTGGAAAAGAATAGGAAACTATACTGAAAACAACAAAGAAGTAGACAAAGAACTATGGAATAAAATGGAAAGCATGCGTCCGGAAGGTCCAAAATACAACCATTTTTATTTCCTAAAGTTTATCAATAACCGCCTTTACACTGCGGGAGGAGGCTTTGAATCGGAAGGTGTTAGCCTCTCACATCCAGGCATTATCCAAGTACTTGAGGATGGTCAATGGCACATCTATCAAGATGATATCCAAAAAACAACAGGTTATTCATATTCAGAAATCAACTGTTTGGCTATCGACCCTAAAGATGCAAACCATGTATTTGCAGGAGGTAGAACCGGACTTTACGAATTTCAAAACGGAAAACTCACCAAATACTACAATAAAGACAACAGTATTCTGATGCCAGCAGTTGATAAAGGAAAAGAACTGGATAATGAATATGTTCTCATCAACGGTCTGCTGTTCGATGAAGAGCGCCATCTTTGGATATTAAACAACCAAACCAAGGGACAAAGCATCATCGAATTACTGCCAGATGGAACCATGAAATCACACCATCAACCATCGCTGATGAGAAATGGAGTGAGCCCCAGTTTACTCTATCATCCCATGTTTGACAGTCGAGGTTTATTATGGTTCGGCAACGGGAACTACAAGTTTCCGGCACTGTTTTGTTATGATAGGAAGACTGAAACGCTGCACACGATAACCAATTTCATCAACCAAGATGGAAACAGTCTAAAAACAACAGCTGTAAAATATATCGCTGAAGATATGGAGAACAATCTTTGGATTGGTACAAATACAGGAGTATTGCTGCTTGAAGCCTCAAAGATCAATCAACTTCCCGATGTTACTTTCACACAAATAAAGATTCCTCGCAACGACGGAACTAACTTAGCCGACTATTTATTGGCAGGAGTAGACATCACCTGCATTGCAGTTGACAAGAGTAACCGCAAATGGTTTGGTACAGGAAGTAATGGAGTATATCTCATCAGTGCTGATAACAACCAGCAAATTCATCATTTTACCATAGCAAACAGCGTATTACCTTCTAACCATATAGAAAGCATTGCCATCAATAATCAAACAGGAGAAGTGTTTTTTGGGACAGACAAAGGACTTTGTTCTTTCCAAAGTGACGCTACCGAGGCTGTGGAATCGATGAACAAAGACGTTACTTATGCATACCCAAATCCGGTAGAACCCTCTTACAATGGCCCTATAACGGTTGTTGGACTCAGTTATCAAGCCGACATCAAAATAGTAACTGTCAATGGCACCTTAGTGACTAAAGGCAAAAGTAATGGCGGAACTTTCGTGTGGGATGGCAATGATATGAACGGAAACCCGGTGGCATCGGGCATCTATATGGTACAAACTGCCGACCAAACAGGAAACAAAGGAACTGTATGCAAAATCGCTATCGTCAGATAAGTCTGCTCTTTCTGGCTTTCCTATTGTTGGTGCTCTTCCTATTTGGCTATACACCCACAAACGATGGAGATGGCTATATTGAATACGCCAGGATGTGCATCGACTACGAAGAACCCTATCCTTGTGCGTCTACCATCAATGGACAACCCTTTATTTGGAACATTGGACAGATTAATTTAGTGGCTCTCTCGCTGTATCTATTCCATTCTGTATATCCCATCTTAGTGTTGATGTGCTTCCTCAAAGCCGCTTCAGCCTACTTAATAGCACGCATAGCACAAAAAACATGCAACGACCAGATAGGACTCATTGCCCTACTATTATATGTGTGCTATCCCAATAATTGGGGACAAAGCACGACAATACTCTCCGAAATACCATCCATCACACTCTTGTTAGGGGCGGTTTTCATCATTCTACACACCTCCCGTGTGCGAAATCTCTTCATAGCAGGCATGTTAATGGCTGTAGCCAATTGGTTTCGTCCCATCAGTTTGGTATTTATGGGTACGTTTCTTCTCTATTTTCTATTCTTTAAAAACAAACAATGGTTACGTTCTTTCAGTTCCCTGCTGGCTGGATATGCCTTGTTCATCCTCGTAGTTGGCACCACTTGCTGGCTGCGTACGGGCTATTTCTTGTACCAAAGTGAAACTTTGTGGTTCAACATGGCGGCAGCAACATATGAAACCAGCGTAGAACCTCATTACAATGCCGAGGCTTATCCCAAAGGAACCATCAGGTATATTGACCACATGAAGGATAAAACGGCGATAGAATGCAACCAAATATGGAAACAAAGATGTTTGGAATGGCTCAAGGATAACAAAGCAAACTATTTGAGTAAAATACCTGGAAGATTGGTTTACATGTACATGAACGACATGGATAACATACCTGCTTTTATGCATGATAAATCAAAAGTCCAAAACAATTACGTCACACTTCCCTATCGAACGCTACTATACAACCTTCAAAATCTATCCTCCATACAGTGGGCTGGACTGCTCAACATGATTTATTACGCATTCCTCCTAATGACCTTTGCCTTTTCCCTCCACGTTTTACAATCAGAAAAAAAGTACGACACCTTATTTCTTTTATGTTGTATCGTCATAGGAGGTTCATTAGCTTTGGTCTTGGCAGTACACGGAGAAACTCGATTTAAGGCTCCTTTCATGCCTTTTATCTTCATGGGTGCGGCGGTTAGCATCTATGAATTCATTCACAAGCGACGAGTTTTCTAATACATACCGTTTCTCTTTCATGGCTTAGTTGTCCACATCCTATTTATATATTCTTTTTATTTATTTTTTAAAAGAAAGAAATATGAAGAGAGATGATGTACGGTGGATATGTTGATAACTATACATCGATTTATTTGCTTTTTTCGTTATTACGCTCTTATGTTGGTTTTTACACACTTCAACGGCATATCTTTCTATTCTTAATCAATTTGTTAGCTATCTTTTCCACAATATAGTGAAGTATCGAATGATATGAATAAGTTGATAAATTTCTTGGCCGAATAATTGTGGAAATTGATGTATAACTTCGTCATAAGTGTGTGGATATGCACCAACTTTTATGTTGTTTACTTACTAAGTGGATAAACAGGCAGTTATTCAACATTTATAAACAGAGTTATGCACAATGATTGTGTATAAGTGTTTGTATGTTTCGTTTGAAGCAAATAAATAAGGCAACGACACAAATCGTTGCCTTATTTAAGTTCATCAAATGCTGTTTTATTCAGCTTGAGGAGTGAAATCTTCTTTTCCTACACCGCATAATGGGCATACCCAATCATCTGGGAGATCTTCAAATGCTGTTCCGGGAGCGATGCCTCCATCAGGATCGCCTTCTGCTGGGTCATAAACATAACCGCAAGTTTCACATACATACTTTTTCATAATCTTGTTTTTTAATAAGTGAATGAATTAATTTTAGTTTCTGTTATTATGTATAACTTCATCAAGTTTATTGATGATTTGTTCTGGTTTTATTTCATTTAAGCAAGCATAGTCATTCCTCCAGCACGGTTTATTGCCATAAATGGAACACGGGCGACACGTTAAGTCGGTCTGAACTGCAAGGTCTGCGCTTTGATTCCACCCCATAAATCCCGCAAAGGGATGTGTGGCACCCCAAATGCTGATGACGGGTGTGTTAACCAATGATGCCAGATGCATGTTGGCACTGTCCATACTAATCATCACATCCAAGTGGTACATCAAAAGCAGTTCTTCCTGCAACGTGTTTAATAGCGTTGGTACACTGACACATCTTTCATATTTTTTTGCCCACAAAGATAGCTGCTCCTTTTCTTCTTTTCTGCCCCCAAATAGGAAAATTCGTGTATTTTCGTACTTGGTTTGTATCATCTCAATTGTTTTTTCCATTTTTTCCAATGGATAAACTTTACCCTTGTGTGCCGCAAAAGGCGCTATGCCAATCCACCGTTCTTCCTTGTTTTTCGCTTCGATACCATTTGGTAAGTCAGGCATGGTACCGTCTTGACGTGGAAAGATGGATGTAAAATCTATCTCAATAGGGTAACCTAATTTTGCTAATACATCCGCATAGTTTTGGAAAGACGTTTGTAGCGGCGTCAATACCTTATTCCCTTTAGCGGTTAGCCTACGTCTGTCGGCCCGATGCTTGTCAATATGAGCCACTTTGAACCTGTCTAACGAAAATCTGGTGCGTAGATATTTCGAGCGCAGGTTGTCATGAAAATCAGCTATGGCGGTGAATCGTTTGGCCGTCAGTCTGCGGTAAAGTTTATTCAGTCCGCGCAGATTCTTATATTCATTGTTCAGGTCGGCAGACATGAAATCCACGTTTGGTGCCAATTTGTCAAAGAAATTCGCTGCAAAGGGTCGGCTCAACACGCTGATGCGAATGTTGGGATATTGTTTTGCCAACGAGTACACTACCGGAACCGTCATGGCTACGTCACCCATAGCCGAGAACCGTATGATGAGCAGATGTTCGGTCTTCATTTATTTTTTGTAGAGAACCGGGTTGGTCGACGGATCATTGTACATCTTCATTTGTCGGTACACTTTCATGTATTTTCGTCCCTCTTGGATGTCTTCCAGCAGCTGATCAATGGCTGTTCCCAAGTCTTTTTGTTGTTCCAGCAGGACATTTAGCTTGGCCGTACATGTATCTTTGTGCTCTTTTGAAGCATCTTGTCGTTCGACTTGCTCGCGCATGTGATAAATCTTCAGTGCCAGTATGGACAGTCTATCTATTGCCCATGCCGGACTTTCGGTGTTGATGCGTGCGTCGGGCAGCACTTTCACCTCACTGTATTTCTGCCTGAAATAGCTGTCTATCTGTTCAACAAGATCAGTACGGTCTTGATTCGATCGGTCAATGCGGCGCTTCAAGGCCAACGCTTCCATTGGATCAATGTGCGGGTCTCTGATGATATCTTCAAAATGCCATTGAACAGTGTCAATCCAGCACTTCAGATACAACCGGTTTTCGATGGTTCCTTCGTCGTAGGGATTATTGATTGGTGTGTCAATATCATCATGGACGTGATAATCATCAATAGCTCGTTGAAAGATTTTGTTACATTGTTCACTAAATGACATGTTGCGTTTTCTTTTGGTTACTTATGCAAATATAAATAATAAAAGGTAATGGTCAAAACAAAATCAAGGTTTTTTAGTACATTGTAACAAAGTATGCGTTGTTTAATTTGATTTTTATCGTTTTAGACGTTCTTGTCTTTCCACTGTTTTGACAAATCAAAATAAATATTGAAAGGAGTGTGAATTTTCTTGACAAGCAACCCTTTTATTTTGGGCGTATTTGTAAATAACTCTTCATCCGTTTGCAAATACGCCAAATATAGGTTGTTTTTGTATATGATTGACACATAATAAAATACAGCTTTCAACCATAGTTAGACCACTTCATTTTTGCTTTTTTCAGGGTAAACGCATTGCTTTTAGGCTTCAATATGCATGCTTTTGGTGTGTTAAGCCTTGTAAATTGACCGGCAAAGTCGTATATATTGAACCTTAAACGCATTGCTGTTGCCTTAAAATTTAATTTTTCTTGCTTCATGATAGCTTGTTTGCTCCCTCCTTGCCTAGTGAATTTTTCCAGAATGAAAGTTTTGAAGTGCTGTTTTAGGAGCATTATTTGGTTAAAAAATTCTACATTTTTTCAGCTAAAGATGCAGTTCATCCTGTGGCACAATGCCGTAGTGTTTTAAATCATTACGCACTTACCTATTTATTAATGTTTTTTTTCTTTTTTGAAGAAAGCATCTATTATAACTCTATAAATTACAGCTATTTTCAAAAAAACAAGCATTAAAATTGCACAATATATGGTATAATGTGCAATATGAGGTACTTTTTTCGATAAAACATTTGTAGATGTGAATAAAAATTTGTTCCTTTGCATCCGTATTTTTGATAATGAATCACTTATAAACATTTTAAAAAAGTTACAATTATGTCAGAAATTGAAAGCAAAGTAAAGGCTATTATCGTAGATAAGTTGGGTGTTGATGAGGCAGAAGTAAAGCCAGAAGCAAGTTTCACCAATGATCTGGGTGCCGATTCATTGGACACTGTAGAGCTGATCATGGAATTCGAGAAAGAATTCGGCATCTCTATTCCAGACGATAAAGCTGAGAAGATTGCAACGGTAGGTGATGCCATTTCTTATATAGAAGAAAATGCAAAATAATTAAAAGCAAACGATTTGGGTTGAGCTGGGAGATTTCTTTCAGCTCAATTTCAATTTGCTTTTAATCAATTTTTTTTATTCAATCAATGGAATTAAAAAGAGTAGTAGTAACAGGACTTGGTGCCGTGACACCTATTGGCAATACGCCTGAAGAAACATGGAAAAGCATGTTGGCAGGTAAGAGTGGTGCTGCTCCTATTACATTATTTGATACTTCCAACTTCAAGACACAGTTTGCTTGTGAGGTAAAAGACCTGAACATCAACGACTATATTGATAGAAAGGCCGTACGCAAGCTGGATCGCTACACGCAGTTGGCCATGATTTCGGCCATGCAGGGTGTAAAAGATGCTGGACTTGACTTGGAAAAAGAAGACAAAAACCGTATCGGTGTTATCTATGGTGTGGGTATCGGGGGTATTAAAACCTTCGAAGAAGAGGTTTCGTATTATGCCTTGAATAAGGAAAACGGACCTAAATTCAGCCCATTCTTCATTCCTAAGATGATTGCCGACATCGCTTCCGGACAGATTTCCATTCACTTTGGATTTCATGGTCCCAACTATACCACAACCAGTGCGTGTGCTTCTTCGAGCACAGCCTTGTCAGATGCATTCAATCTCATTCGTTTGGGCAAGGCGAACATCATCGTTTCAGGTGGTGCCGAGGCAGCCATTACGGCCAGTGGTGTGGGTGGATTCAATGCCATGCATGCGTTGTCAACCCGTAATGACGACCCTGAACATGCTTCACGGCCGTTCAGCGCCAGTCGTGACGGTTTCATCATGGGCGAGGGAGCAGGTTGTTTGATTCTTGAAGAGTTGGAACATGCCAAGGCGCGCGGTGCCAAAATCTATGCCGAAATGATTGGTGAAGGTGCCAGTGGTGACGCTTATCACATCACGGCCAGTCATCCGGAAGGTCTTGGTGCTAAGCTGGTGATGACCGCAGCATTAGAAGATGCTGGTCTGAAGCCTGAAGATGTTGATTATATCAATGTGCATGGTACTTCTACACCTGTTGGAGACATCTCTGAGGTTAAAGCCATCAAGGATGTGTTTGGTGACCATGCGTACAAATTGAATATCAGTTCTACCAAGAGTATGACCGGCCACTTGCTGGGCGCAGCAGGTACTGTAGAGGCTATGGCCTGTGTGTTGGCCGTTCGGGACGGCATCATTCCTCCCACTATCAATCATGAGGAGGATGACAAAGACCCTGAAATTGATTACGAACTGAACTATACGTTCAACCAAGCTCAGAAGCGTGAGGTGCGTGTAGCATTGAGTAATACGTTCGGGTTTGGTGGACATAACGCTTGTGTAGTATTCAAGAAATATGCTGAGTAATATTCTCGATCGGATAAAGCTCCCCTTCCGTCGTGAAAGGGAGCTTTATTCGTCTTTATACCGTATCATCGGTTTCTATCCACACGATATCAGTTATTACAAATTGGCCTTGATGCATAAGAGCGTCATGCGTCGCAATTCCAAGGGCAAACCCGTGAATAACGAGCGTTTGGAGTTTCTTGGCGATGCCATTCTCGATGCAACCGTAGGGCATATCGTGTACGAGTATTTTCCCGGTAAGCGTGAGGGATTTCTCACCAACACACGCAGTAAGCTGGTTCAACGCAGCACATTGAACAAGTTGGCCAATGAGATGGGTATTTGCAAGCTCATCCTTAGTAGCGGACGTAACGCCTCGCATAACAGTTATATGGGCGGAAATGCGTTCGAGGCGCTTGTAGGTGCCATCTATCTGGATCGTGGTTACGATGCTTGTATGCGCTTCATGAAAGACCGCATCTTGAAGGAAATGCTCAACATCGATAAGGTGGCTTACAAGGAAGTGAATTTCAAGAGTAAGCTGATTGAATGGAGCCAGAAAAACAAAGTGAAGATTAACTTCAAGCTGTTGAATCAAGGGCAGGATAAAAACGGTAACCCGGTCTTTAAGTATGCAGCCGAATTGGAAGGAATTGAGGGGTGTTCTGGTGAGGGATTCAGCAAAAAAGAGAGTCAACAGCTGGCCAGTAAGCTTACGTTGGAACAACTGAAACGAAAGCCGCAGTTTATTGATGAGGTGTTTGCCGCCAAGACCAACCGCACCAAGATGGAAGAAGAGCCGGTTGTTATCGTGCCGGATACGCATCCACAGGATGATTTCATCGTGGTGAAGAGTGAAGACCTACCGGTACAAAAGCACGAATCACCCTTCCAGGAAGAGGTCTTTACGGAGTCACAAGACGAGGTTCGTGAAGAGTCGCCCGTTATCTCCAACTTGGTAGATGAGATTGATGAGCTACATTTAGACGATATAAGCGCTCAAAGAATGAGCGATGAGGAAATCATCGCCAAGGCCGAAGAAGAAGCCTTCTCGAATGAATAGCTACGTCAGCAGCGTGCATACAGATGCTCGCTGTCGGCGTATCTGTCGGCAGCGAGCATGTATCGTTCTTTTTAATTCATGTAGATAGGTATTTAAGTCAGTAGTGATGCGGTTGGTTCAGCTGGTGAATTGACCGCTTTCTGGTCCTCATGGATGAGTTTGAGCAGGTGTTCTACCGCCTCTTCCGTAGGAATGTTTTTCTCCACACAGGTTTGTTTTCTGTACAGAGAAACCTTTCCTGGGCCGGCACCTACATAACCATAATCGGCATCAGCCATCTCTCCAGGACCGTTGACAATGCATCCCATGATGCCTATTTTGAGGCCTTTCATCTCTTTTGTGGCGTCTTTAATGTGCGCAATGGTTTGTTGTAGGTCGTATAAGGTGCGTCCACAGCCCGGACAACTGATGTATTCGGTTTTGCTCATGCGCAGTCTTCCTGCCTGTAAGATATTGAATGCCGTGTCTTCCAATACGCTGTCGGACAGTTTTCCGTCGTTCATGAGCCAGATACCATCTGTCAATCCGTCGATCATCAATGCTCCCATGTCGGCCGATGCGTCCAGTTGGAAGTCGCTTTTCTCATCATGACGGTACATTTGAGCAAAGACTACGGGATTGTACACACCGTTGTTCATCATCTCATGAACCAATGCTCGCTGGTCTCCTACCCTGTTTTGGTGGTTGCTCATGCACACCACAACAATCTCGGGATGGGCTTTTAGGCACGCAACATATTCCTCTGTAGGCGTTCCGAACTGCAATACCAGAAACTTGATGTCCGACTTCATGCTGCCAATGAATGGCATAGCCATGGCTGGAAAGATGGGATAGGTATGTTTTTCGCCATGATATTCGCTGTAATCAACGATATATTTCCGGTCTTCCGCATATTTAGGAACTTGGTTTCCCACATAAATGTAGTCGGCCTTGCAGCCTTCATTCGAAGTAATGACAATGGGTACGTTGCTTCCACCGATGTTGCCAATTGCACGTGTTTTACGCCTTTGAGGTCGAAGATAGTTGAAGTGTTTGTTGGGTTCTGCTGGAATCATCAGGTGTCCGGCACGCTTTGCGACGTAATCTACCAAGTGTTTGGCCACAGGTATCTCACATTCGGGTTCTTCAGAAAGCGATACACGGATGGTGTCTCCGATGCCATCTGCCAATAAAGCACCGATTCCCACCGCGCTCTTGATGCGCCCGTCCTCGCCTTCTCCAGCTTCTGTCACGCCAAGGTGTAAGGGATAGTGCATGTCTTCCTTGTCCATTGTGTCGACAAGCAAGCGCACTGCTTGCACCATCACTACAGTATTGCTTGCCTTGATGGAGATAACAACATTATCAAATTGCTGTTTTTTGCAGATACGGAGAAACTCCATGCAGCTTTCTACAATGCCTTCGGGCGTATCACCGTATCGGTTTCGTATTCTATCCGATAGCGATCCGTGGTTTACCCCTATGCGAATGGCGGTGTGGTTGGCTTTACAGATATTGAGAAAAGGTACAAACCGGTCTTCAATCTTTTTGAGTTCGCGCGCATACTCTTCGTCCGTGTACTCTAATTGGATGAACTTTCTGGCGGGATCTACATAATTTCCCGGGTTAATGCGTACCTTCTCGGTATACTGTGCAGCCACGTCAGCCACGTTAGCATTAAAGTGTACGTCGGCTACCAATGGTGTTTCATATCCTTTGGCATGCAATCCGGCATGGATGTTCTTCAGGTTTTCGGCCTCTCTCCTACCCTGTGTGGTGAGTCGTACCAACTCTCCGCCAGCCTGAATGATGCGTTCTGCCTGCTCAATGCACGCCTGCGTATCATTCGTGTCGGTTGTGGTCATCGACTGAATGCGTACCGGATTATCGCCACCCATATCGATATTACCTACATGTACTACGTTCGATTTACGGCGTTGATAATTAAAAAGATCTGTCATGAGTACACGTTTCTCTTAGTTAGTCTTGTATTCGTAATCTTTTATTGCTGCCAAATCAGCATTTGCTTTCGTGATTTTGGCGCCCAATCCAGCTTTATGATCTTTGATTTTTTGTGCAATCGCTTCGTCTGTCAGTGCCAACATCTCCACCGCAAGGATAGCAGCGTTCATAGAAGCGTTAACCCCTACCGTGGCAACAGGAATGCCCGGTGGCATCTGTATGATGCTGAGCATAGCGTCTAAGCCGTCTAACATTCCTTTAATAGGAACGCCGATGACGGGCAATGTGGTGTTGGCGGCAATCACACCAGGCAGCGCAGCAGCCATTCCGGCAGCGGCTATAATTACTTTGATACCTCTGTTTGCGGCCTCTTTGGCAAACTCTTCAACGGCAGCGGGCGTGCGGTGAGCCGATAAAGCGTTTACTTCAAAGGGTATTTTCAGGTCGTTCAGAAACTTACATGCTTTCTCCATGACTGGGAGATCGCTTGTGCTACCCATGATGATGCTTACTAATGGTTTCATATTCATATTGTTTTAAGAGTTTGATTTCAAATCATTGAGATAATATAGAAGGCGGATATCAGACCCACAATGAATCCAACGTTCACCTGTGACAGCGTGTGTTGCTTGAGAATGATGCGGCTCGATCCCACCAATCCCGCGAATAAGATGGCCAAACAGAGCCACCAAGTAGGATTGAAGTGAAACAACAAGGCAAACGACATCAATGCGCCTGTCACCCCACCGATGGCTGCCGAGTGGGTTGATATCTTCCACCAGACGTTGATAAGCGCACAGATAATCTGGATGGCGAGTGCCGTGATGAGGATGCTGCTGATGAAATGTGGGATGTGATACAGGTTCATGATGTAGTAACATGCGAAGTAACACACAATCGAGATGATGTAAGGCACCATTCGTCGCTCCTTCATTCCCAGCTCGTGCAGTGTCCATCCCTGGTATTTTCGATACAGGTGAATCAATAAGGTTGGCAGCAACACGGTGAAAAGATACACCATCATGATGACGGTAAGCTTGTAATACCAAGGAACCAGCCTGTTGAGATAACTCAACATGAATAGTGCTATCAGCCCAAGCACGGGTAGATAGAAAGGTGTGAAGACGATGCTTATCGTCCGAGCGGCCAAAATAATGTTCTTTTCTTTCATATTGTGTCATCCGCAGGTACTATGTTTGCGGATGGTTTCTTCTTCCTGTTTTAGCGTCATTCATGAGAAACGATGTGTCAATCATTCTTTCCTGAGTCGGGCAACCGATAACCCTAATTGCTCTCTGTACTTGGCTACGGTGCGTCGAGCCACGGGAAATCCCATCTTTTTCAGTTCCTTGGCCAGCGCCTCATCACTGAACGGCTTGCGTTTGTCCTCGTGGTCGATTACGTCTTTCAGTGCCAGTTTGATTTTCCGGGTAGAGAGTTCTTCCCCATCTTCGGTGGTATAGCTGTCGGTGAAGAAGAACCTGAGCGGGAAAGTACCCCATTTCGTCTGTGCATACTTGATGTTGCTCACGCGCGAGATGGTTGAGATGTCCAGTTCAGTCTTATCGGCTATGTCTTTCAGAATCATGGGTTTGAGGTCTGATTCGTCACCGTCGAGGAAGAACTTACGCTGCCAGTCTATAATCGCTTTCATCGTT
>OGPS01002299.1_pt1 | contig 12265 bp, 9 predicted proteins | sample 1552931 | NCBI WGS metagenome assembly OGPS01 (sample SAMEA2580252, study PRJEB22360) | human gut metagenome | biome: human gut; feature: human-associated habitat; material: faeces | place: Denmark | collected 2008/2010 | reverse complement strand
CGCTTGTAACAAATTCGCTGCTGTCGGGTGTTCTAAGTTTTGTTCCCGCATGGAAGATGCATACCCCGCAATCTGCTTCAACATCACCGTCAAAGGTGATGAGTTTGCCCTTTTCGTATTTTTCCGGGTAGCCCCCGCTTGCAAGCACAAGGCAGCAGGAGGATTTGTCGGAAAGCTTGATTTCGCATTTGTCAAGCGTCCCCGCCTGCGTCGCAATCATTATTTCAAGCAGGTCGCCTTCAACAAGGGGCAGCACCGCCTGCGTTTCCGGATCGCCGAAACGGCAGTTATATTCAATAACACGCGGGCCGTTCGGGGTGAGCATAAGTCCGAAATACAGGCACCCGCGGAAAGTCCGTCCTTCGGCATTCATTGCGTTCAGCGTGGGGAGGATGATGCTTTGCATAACCTGCTCCGCCGCCGCTTTTGTGTAAAAAGGATTCGGTGCAATAACGCCCATGCCGCCGGTGTTCAGTCCCGTGTCGCCGTCGCCCGCACGTTTGTGGTCCATTGAAGAGGGCAGGGGAACAACTGTTTTTCCGTCCGTAAACGCAAGCACGGAAACCTCGGGTCCGGTCAGGAACTCTTCAACAACGACAGTTGCGCCGCTCCTGCCGAATTTGCCGCCCCGCATCATGTCGTTCACGGCTTCAATCGCTTCCTCGTGAGTTTTTGCGATTATAACGCCCTTGCCGAGAGCAAGCCCGTCCGCTTTGACAACGACGGGAAGGCTGTGGTGCGCTGCGTATTCGGCCGCCGCATCGGCATCCGAAAAGACCTTGTATTCGGCTGTCGGAATGCCGTATTTCTTCATGAGTTCCTTTGAAAAAGCCTTGCTGCCCTCGATTATTGCCGCAGCCTTGCTCGGGCCGAAGCAGGGAATGCCCTTTTCACGCAGCATGTCGCAAAGCCCCATAACGAGAGGGTCGTCCGGAATCACGGCAGCAAAGTCAATTTCGTTGTTCAGCACAAAATCAACAATTTTTTCCAAATCCGTTGCAGCAATGCCCGTGCAGGTCACCGGGCATGAATCGCTGCCCGCATGTTCGCGGGAAATTCCGCCGTTTCCGGGAAGCGCATATATCTTTCCCGCTCTGCGGCTTTGAGCAAGCCGCCTGATTATCGCATGTTCGCGTCCGCCGCCGCCTATGACGGCAATATTGAGTTTATCCTTTGTTATCTGCATTTCTTTACTCTTAATTCCGTTCCTTGTTCCGTCCCTTCCGCATGTTCCGCACCTGCATCGGGAAATCCTTTTCGTCTATGTCCGCTTAATTGTTATGTCCGCTTAATTGACCGTTCGTTTCCGTTCGCCCGGCATACCGCCGAGTGCCGAACAGATCCGAATATCCGAATAAACCGCTCCGTTAAAAATCAATGGTGGAAAAGGCGCAGTCCGGTAAAAGCCATGACCATGCCGTGTTTGTTGCATGCCTCAATAACGGCATCATCGCGCACCGAACCGCCGGGCTGAGCAATATAGGCAACGCCGCTGCGGAAAGCACGCTCGATATTATCGCCGAACGGGAAGAACGCATCGCTTGCAAGTGCGGTTTCGCCGAACCTGCTCAGCCATTCCCGCTTCTGTTCCTTTGTCATCGGCTCGGGGCGGCGGGTGAAGAAATTCTGCCAATTTCCGTCGTCAAGCACGTCCCCGCACTCATCCTCGTTTAAATACAAATCAATTGCATTATCGCGGTTGGGGCGCGGAATATCCGCACGGAACGGCAGGTTCAGCACGGAAGGATGCGAGCGCAGGTGCCAAAGGTCGGCTTTATTGCCCGCAAGGCGTGTGCAGTGAATGCGGGATTGCTGCCCCGCGCCCACTCCGATCGTTTGTCCGTTTTCAACATAGCAAACGGAGTTGGACTGGGTGTATTTAAGCGTGATAAGCGCAATAACAAGGTCGCGTTTCGCACTTTCGGGCAGGTTTTTGTTTTCGGTCACGATATTTGAAAGCAGGCTTTCGTCAATCGTTGAATCGTTGCGTCCCTGTTCGAATGTTATGCCGAACACCGTGCGCGTTTCAATGGGAGCGGGAACATAGTTTTCGTCGATTTTAATAACCGTGTATGCACCCTTTTTCTTTGCGGAAAGGATCTCAAACGCATCCTCATCGTAATCCGGAGCAATAATGCCGTCCGAAACTTCATGCTTCAAAACTTTTGCAAGCGAAACATCGACCCTGTCGCTGACGGCGATAAAATCTCCGAAGGAGCTCATTCTGTCCGCACCTCTTGCGCGAATATAGGCGCAGGCAAGGGGAGAAAGCTCTGTTGTTTCGTCAACAAAATACATTTTGCGAAGCGTCTCGTTCAGCGGAAGGCCCGCCGGCCGCCCCTGCCGGGCTGACGTGTTTGAACGATGCCGCCGCAGGAAGTCCCGTTGCGGTGCGAAGTTCTCTGACGAGCTGCCACCCGTTGAGTGCGTCAAGAAGGTTGATATAGCCCGCCCTGCCGTTCAAAACGGCAATCGGCAGTTCGCCGTCAATTGAAATTGCAGCGGGTTTCTGATTGGGGTTGCAGCCGTATTTAAGTTCGTATCGCATGTTTGCCTCCGTTAGTATGTTCGGTTTAATTCGATTAAGTTCTATAGTTTATGGTTCGTTTCCGCTCTTACGGTCGGTCAGGGTAACTTAAGTTGATGTTGACCGGCTCCGTTTTTTTTGCAAAGCCGCACAGTGCTCAGCGGGTGTGCCGGTTGATGATGAATGTGTCCTCCGCGCCGTCCGCGCAGCCGATAAAGCGCACAAACAGCGAAACACGGTTGTTTTCATCAAGACTTGTCCAAATTTCTTCGGCAAGGGTCTCTGCATCGGGCGCGTTCAGCGCAATGCGCACCGGTTCACCGCAGAACGAGGGCAGCGGCGAGCCGTCATGCTCATATGTGTGGATAAGATGTGCCGTCCCCGCTTCGGGTTCGTAATTGTAAAAATTCCTGCGGCAGCGTGCGCCGTCGGGTGTTTCCGCCTTCAGTATGCTGAGGGTGTATTCGCCTGTTTCGGGGTAAAGAATGCCGCTGATGCGCGGGGTAAAATTCGGAGCATCAGGTTCAAAGCTCCTTTTGCGCAGTGCGGATTCAAAGCTTCCGCCCTCCGCAATTTCGCAGGCAACGGTGTCCGTCTGGTCGCCGTTGGTAACAACGGTGCAGCCGTTGACCTTCCGCACGGGGGAATAGATGATAAGCGAAGGGTCTGTCAGCTTTTTTTCATCAAACGCCCGCGTTCTGATGCCGTCCTCGGTCGGTTCAAATATGCGGTTGCGGCTGTTCTCGCTTCTGCCCATGATGAAGTATGCGGCCACATAATGTGCGTTGTCCGCACTTTTTCCGATAAGCACGCCGCGTCCGGGATAGGTATTGCCGTTCAGGTATTCGTTGATAGTTTTCATTTATTCCGCCTTTCGCATTTCGGTTCCGACTCGTTTGTTCACTGTTTGTTTCACTGTTCTGTTGATTTTATTGATAAAAACACCTGTTCAAGCGCAAGGGGCAGCAATTCCCATTCCGCCTGTTCCATAACGCGCCGCTGCAGGGTTTCCGGAGTGTCGCCCGGAAGCACATCAACGGCTTTCTGCATTATTATCTCGCCGCCGTCGGCAACCGCATTTACATAGTGTACCGTTGCACCCGTGACCTTCACGCCGTATGCAAGCGCAGCCTCGTGCACGCGCAGACCGTAGTACCCCTTTCCGCAGAAGGACGGAATGAGTGACGGATGCACGTTGATGATGCGCCTGTCGTAACTTTCGGTAAAATCCGCACTCAGTATTGCAAGAAAGCCCGCAAGCACGACAACATCGATTTTGCGCTCCTCGAGCAGTTTCCGCGCCGCCGTTTCGAACAGTGCGGGGTCCTGCCTGTTTTGAGGAAGATAAACCGCTTCAATGCCCGCATTTTTTGCCCGCTGCAGTGCGAATGCATCCGGCTTGTTGGAAATAACAAGCGCAATATCGCCGCTTTTTATAACCGAACCGCGCTTGTCGAGCAAAGCCTGAAGGTTCGTTCCCCCTCCAGAAACGAACACGGCAGCGCGCGGACGGCGGGGAGCTTCGGCCCCGCCGCAGCTGCCGCTTTTGCCGATCGCGGCGGAAAACTCTCCGCCCGTCAGCATATCTCAATACCTTCGCCGAGCACGGTGTCGCCGCAGATGTAAGCCTCCTCGCCGTTTGCGCGGAGAATTTCAAGCGCACGATCCGCATCCTCGCGTGAAACGATAAGGCACATGCCGACGCCCATGTTGAAGGTGTTGAACATGTCCCTTTCGGGGATATCTCCCGTTGACGCGATAAGGTCAAAAAGCGGATGAATGCGCAGTGCGTTTTTGTTTATTCTTGCCGCAATGCCCTTTTTGAGGCAGCGCGGGATATTCTCATAAAAGCCGCCGCCGGTGATATGTGCACAGCCCTTTATGCGGACTTCCTTTGCAAGCTCCAGCACGGGTTTAACGTAAATCCTTGTGGGCTCAAGCAAAGCTTCGCCAAGAGTTTTTCCGAGGGATTCAACGTAGGTTCCGAGCGCGGCATTGTTTGAATTGAGATTGAAAACCTTGCGCACAAGGGAGAAGCCGTTGGAATGAACTCCGCTTGACGGCAGCGCAATGATAACATCTCCGGGACGCTGCGTTTCAACGTCGAACACCTTGCTCCTGTCCACGATGCCGACGGCAAACCCTGCAAGGTCATATTCGTCCGCAGGGTAGAAACCGGGCATTTCGGCTGTTTCGCCGCCGATAAGTGCGCAGCCGGACTGCACGCAGCCCTCCGCAACGCCCTCAACAACGGAGGCGACTTTTTCGGGAATGTTTTTGCCGAGTGCGATATAGTCAAGGAAAAACAGAGGCTTTGCACCGCAGCAGATGATGTCGTTCACACACATTGCAACGCAGTCGATGCCGACGGTGTTATGTTTGTCGCTCAAAAAGGCGAGTTTAAGTTTCGTTCCCACGCCGTCCGTACCGCTGACAAGGATGGGTTCGCTCATGCCTGCAAGATCCGGTGCAAACAGGCCGCCGAAATTGCCGATGGAGGGCATTGCTCCGGGCGTGATCGTGCGCGAAATGTGTTTTTTCATCAGTTCAACGGCGCGATAGCCCGCAGTAATATCAACGCCCGCTTTTTCGTAGCTTTCGCTCCTGCTGTTGTTGTTTGCCATTTATGTTCTTCCTTTCGATCTGATAAATCCGTTTGGTTTATTTTGTTCGGTGGTTTCGATTGCGTTCGCGGCCCGTCAGAGCCGCGGCTTTTCTGTTCGGTTACTCTTTCGGCTGCGGCATATCGGATTTTTCGCTGAGCTTGCGCGCATATTTGTTGACATAGCGGCGTTTGGGCGGCTCGCAGGGATATTCGCCCGTGAAGCAGCCGACACAATAATCCGTTTTGCCGTTGCCGGCAAGCAGCCTTGCGTTCTCAACGCTCAGGAAGCCGAGGGAATCGAGCCCGAGTTCGCGAACAAGTTCCTCATCGTTGTATTTGTTTGCAATCAGCTCCTCCCGCGAGGGAACATCCGTGACGAAATAGCAGGGGAACAGGAATTTCGGCGCGGCGGAGCGCACATGCACCTCCGTTGCGCCCGCTTCACGCAGAAGGCGGACGATGCGCTTGATTGTTGTTCCGCGAACGATGGAATCATCGATAAGCACAACGCGCTTGCCGCTGACAGTTGCGGATACGGGGTTGAGCTTGATTCGAACGAGTTTTTCACGCTCGTTCTGTTTCGGCTGAATGAAGGTTCTGCCGATATATTTGTTTTTGATAAAGCCTATGCCGTAGGGAATGCCGGACTGTCTTGAAAAGCCGATCGCGGCATCAAGCCCGGAATCGGGAACGCCGATAACAACATCCGCCTGCACGGGATGTTCAAGCGCAAGGAACGAACCCGCGCGCTGACGCGCAAGATGCACCGAACAGCCGTCAATAACGCTGTCGGGACGCGCAAAATAGATGTATTCAAACACGCAGAGCGCAGGCTTGACTTTTCCGCAGTGGCTGCGCAGGCTGCGCAGCTCGTCGTTTTCAACAACAACGATCTCGCCCGGTTCAACATCACGCAGGAATTTCGCTCCCATTGCATCAAGCGCACATGTTTCGGAAGCAAAGCAGTAACCGCCTTCGGACAGTTCTCCGATGCAGAGCGGACGGAACCCGTGCGGATCGCGTGCGGCAATGAGTTTTTTGGGCGACATGATAACGAGTGAATAGGCACCCTTTATCCTGTCCATTGCGCGCGATACGGCCTCCTCAATGGAATCAGCCGTCAGCCGTTCTTTGGTAATTGTGTATGCAATGACTTCCGTGTCGGTCGTTGTGTGGAAAATAGAACCCGCAAGCTCCAGTTCCTCACGCAGTTCGGCATCGTTGACAAGGTTGCCGTTGTGTGCTATCGCCATCGTGCCCTTTATGTGGTTCACCACAAGGGGCTGGCAGTTGATGCGCTTCTCATAGCCGGTTGTGGAATAGCGGACATGCCCGACCGCCATGCTTCCCGTTCCGAGTTTTGCAAGCGAATTTCCGTCAAATACCTCGTTGACAAGCCCCTCATCGCAGTGCGCGTTTATAACGCCGTCGTCGTTGACGGCAATGCCTGCGCTCTGCTGCCCGCGGTGCTGCAAAGCATAGAGTGCATAATATGCAAGCGCGGCAACGTTTTCGCGTTTTGAAGCGGCAATGCCCACAACGCCGCATTCCTCGCCGAGGTGCTCAAAGGTTGTTTCGTGTTCGGTTATGTTTTCCAAAATATCCATTTTGCTGTTCTCAATCCAGATAAATTATTCTGTTAATTCTCCCGAGTTTCGCACAAAAGCTTACTCGCCCATCAGGCGGTGCAGGATCTCGTGATATGCGCCTTCAACATTGCCGAGGTCGCGGCGGAAACGATCCTTATCCAGTTTTTCGTGGGTTTTGCTGTCCCAGAAACGGCAGGTATCCGGCGAAATCTCGTCCGCAAGCACAATTGTGCCGTCGCTCAGTCTTCCGAACTCAAGTTTGAAATCGATAAGCTCGATGTTGACTTCCGCAAAGAATGCGGTCAAAATTTCGTTGATTTTCAGAGCGTATTTTTTTATCGTTTCAAGCTCCTCCGGCGTGCAGAGACCCATTGCAAAAACATGGCTGTCGTTAATCATGGGATCGCCCAATGCATCGTCCTTGTAGCAAAGTTCGAGAACGGTGCTTTTGAGTTTCGTGCCTTCGGGGAAACCTATGCGTTTTGCAAGCGAACCCGCCGCAACGTTGCGGACAATGACCTCAAGAGGAACGATGCGGACGGCTTTGACCGCCGTTTCCCTGTCGGAAAGCTGTTCGACAAAATGAGTCGGAATGCCTTTTTCTTCAAGCATTTTCATGAGATAGTTCGTAACGCGGTTGTTGATAACGCCCTTGCCCGCGATTGTGCCCTTCTTTTCGCCGTTAAATGCGGTTGCATCGTCCTTATAGTCAACGATATAAATACCTTCGACATCGGTTGCGTAAACCTTCTTTGCCTTGCCTTCGTAGAGCTGCTGAGTCTTTTTCATTTTTGTTCCTCCTTTTCGGTATCCGTTTGCCTTGTTTGTTATTTTTGTTGTTTGCGTTTCTCCGTTCGGTTCCGCAGTCGGAGCGGCACCGTTTTTTGAAAGTGCCGTTCGCACCGCAGTCCCCGAAAAAAAGTTTGATAGCCGCATCATTACGGGCTGCGGCTATCCTTGTTTATTGTTAATCTCTGTGCTGCAATGCGGCATCCTTTTTGCGGACATCCTCCGCCATTTTTATTCTCATTGCGTCAAGCTTTTCGTGAAGTGCGGGTTCCGCAAGCGAAAGCATTTGAGCCGCAAGTATCGCGGCGTTGGCCGCACCATCGACGGCAACCGTTGCCACGGGTACTCCCGAGGGCATCTGCACCGTTGCAAGCAGGGCATCAAGCCCGTCAAACGTTGAAGCTTTGATGGGTATACCGATAACGGGCAGAGTTGTGTTTGCGGCAATAAAGCCCGCAAGATGCGCCGCCTTGCCCGCTGCGGCGATAATAACGCCGAAATCACGTTTATAGGCGTTTTGTGCGAATTCCGCAACATCCGCCGGGGTTCTGTGCGCGGACATAACGCGCATTTCATAGTTTATTCCGAGTTCATCGAGCTTTGCCGCACAGCCGGACACAACCGGCAGGTCGCTGTCGCTCCCCATGATGACCGCAACACGTTTCATGCTGCCCACCTCCGTTGTTTCATGGGCTCATGGTAACAGATTTTTACCTGCAATTTCAAGGCTTTTTTGCAGATATATCAAATATGTTGCCTGATATATTTTTATCCGTTCGTTTTTGCTTTATTTGCATGGTTTTTTGTTTTCCGATAAAACCGCGCCCCCCGCATTCGCGCTTGCAATAAACGGAATATAATGTTATTATTGTACGGGTAAAACACAACTCCGCTGCGGCAGTCTTTTCGGAAAAACCTCTGCGGAGGGAATCTTCTCAATCTCATTCTCAATCTCAACGGAGAGGCTCTGAAAGCGAGGGGTTCAAAAGCGCGGTCAGCCGGCACTTTCGGCGCGATTTTTACCCGAATCGACCGCAAAACAAAATGCTGCGCCCGCAATGCAGCATTCGATTCCGCTTACGAAACCGGAGCAAAGCTTCGGCTTTGCAAAAAGCTCCGGCTTTATACAAAAAGGAGAGTACAGATTATGAAAACATGCGCCATCGTGGGCATCAACTGGGGCGATGAGGGCAAGGGCCGAATGGTTGACCTCGTTGCGGAAGAATATGACATTGTTGTTCGTTACCAGGGCGGCAACAATGCAGGACACACCATCAAAAACGACTACGGCACATTTGCGCTGAATCTTTTGCCTTCCGGCATTTTCCGCCGTGAAAAGATGAATATTCTCGGCAACGGCACCGTTGTCGACATCCGCCACCTCTGCGGCGAAATCGAACGGCTGCACGATGCAGGCGTCTATATCTCCCCGGAAAACCTTATGATAAGCTCCCGTGCCATCATTGTTATGCCTTATCATGTTGCATTGGACGGGCTTGAAGAAGCACGCCTTTCCGACAAACCCTACGGTTCGACAAAGCGCGGCATTGCCCCCGTTTACGGCGACAAATACATGAAAAAGGGCATTATGCTCGGTGAATTGTTCGACAGGGAGTACCTTATCGACCACCTTTCCGATGTTCTTGAATTCAAAAACCTTCAGATAACCCGCGTATACGGCGGCGAACCTTTCTCCCTTGAAAGCATGGTTGAATACCTCGATACCTACGGCGAGATTCTCAAGCCCTATATCGGCGACACGAGCGCATACCTGCGCAAAGCAGCTCACGAGGGCAAAAAGATCCTTTACGAAGCCCAACTCGGCGTTCTGCGCGACATTGATTTCGGCATCTATCCCTACACATCCTCAAGCTCTCCCCTTGCGGCATACGCTCCCATCGGCTCCGGTGCGCCGGACATTCCCGTGAACCGCGTCATCGGCGTTGTGAAAGCATATTCCACCTGCGTCGGCGAAGGTCCTTTCACCGCCGAATGGTTCGGAGAAGAGGCCGAAAGGCTGCGTAAAGAGGGCGGTGAATACGGCGCCGCAACGGGACGCCCCCGCAGAGTCGGCCCCATCGACCTTGTTGCAACGCGGTACGGCGTTCAGATGCAGGGTGCAACGGAAGTCGCGCTCACAAAGCTCGACATCCTTTCCTACATGGATTTCATCCCCGTTTGCGCCGCATACGAATGCGACGGCGAAGTGACCCGCACGTTCCCCTTCCCTTCGAAACTCGGCAGGGCAAAGCCCATTTATGTTAAACTTCCCGGTTGGGGCTGCGACATTTCAAAGATTCGCACCTATGACGAGCTTCCCGAAAATGCCCGCAAATACGTTGAATACGTCGAACGCGAAATCGGCTGCCGCATAAGCTATGTTTCCGTCGGCCCGGGCAGGGAAGAGATAATTCTCCGATAAGAGGACTGCCCGAAAACTGTTGAAGGACGATTAATTTATGAAAGAATTTTACGAAAGCCCCCTTTCGAGCCGATATGCCTCGGAATACATGCTGCGCCTCTTCTCGCCGGACAAACGCTACGGCACATGGCGCAGGCTTTGGGTTGCGCTTGCCCGCGCGGAGCATCGTCTCGGTCTTCCGGTAACGGATGAACAGGTGGCGCAGCTTGAAGCGCATGTTGATGACGAAATAGACTATGCCGCCGTTGCGGAATGGGAAAAAAAGCTTCGCCACGACGTCATGGCGCATATCCATGTTTACGGCGAAAGCTGCCCCGATGCCGCCGGAATTATCCACCTCGGCGCAACAAGCTGCTATGTTACGGATAATGCGGATATCATGATTTACCGCGATGCTCTGCTGCACATCCGCAGCGAGCTTGTTTCCGTCATTGCCGCACTTTGCGATTTTGCATACAAATACCGTGCAATGCCGACTTTGGGCTACACGCATTTTCAGCCCGCTCAGCTTGTGACCGTCGGCAAACGCGCCTGCCTTTGGGCGCAGGATTTTCTGCTTGACCTTGACGAGCTGAATTTCGTTATTGACAACCTGCTGTTTCACGGCTGCCGCGGAACAACGGGCACGGATGCAAGTTTCCTCTCACTTTTCGACGGCGACGTTCAAAAGGTTCGCGAACTGAATGCAATGATCGCGGAGGAATGCGGTTTTTCAACGCTTTTCCCCGTTGCGGGGCAAACCTACCCCCGCAAATACGACAGCCGCATTCTGAACGTGCTTTCCGCAATTGCACAAAGTGCATATCGGTTTGCAAACGACATGCGGCTGCTTCAGCACCTGCGGCAGGTTGAAGAACCGTTTGAAAAGAATCAGGTCGGTTCCTCCGCAATGGCATACAAGCGCAACCCCATGCGCTGCGAGCGAATCTGTTCGCTTTCGCGCTATATCATGGCGGATGCACTGAACGCGCCGATGACGGCCTCAACACAATGGTTCGAACGCACTTTGGACGACTCCGCGAACCGCCGCATATCACTTCCGGAGGGTTTCCTCGCCTGTGACGCAGTGCTCAGGCTTATGCGCAACGTCACCGCCGGCATTCACGTCAACGAAAAAATCGTCGAACGAACCGTGCTTGAATATCTTCCCTTCATTGCCACGGAAAACCTGCTCATGAGTGCGGTCCGTAAGGGCGGCGACAGGCAGGAGCTTCACGAGGTCATCCGCACCCGCTCCATGGAAGCGACGGCACGCATGAAGGAGGGGCTGAACTGCGACCTTCTCGACAGGCTTGCGCTTGATCCCGCCTTCCCGTTGGACAGGGAAGAGATAACCGCCGTGCTCGATCCCGCCGCATTCATCGGAATCTGCCCCGAACAGGTGGAAGAATTCGTTGCCGAAGCGCGCGCACGGATTGCCGATTGCGCCGCCGAAACAGGCGACGTAAGCATCAACGTATAACTTATAAACAACAATGACCGATGTCGCGGGGAGCCGCCTTTTTTGCAGTCTCCCCGCAAACCCGCGCCGTTCATCAACGCCGGAATGCCCATGAACAACAAATACAAAATCTTGCTCGTTGAGGATGAGCCGAGCATACGCAAATATGTGAATGCACTGCTCAACGCCTCCGGCTATATCGTAATTGAAGCTGCAAACTGTGCCGAAGCCAAGCCCTGTTTTCTTTCACACATGCCCGACCTTGTTCTTCTTGACCTCGGGCTGCCCGACGGGGACGGAATGCAGCTGCTTGAGTTCATCCGCAGCCGTTCTGCCGTGCCCGTAATAGTGCTTTCCGCACGCAGCGACGAAACGGACAAGGTTGTTGCGCTTGACGGCGGTGCAAATGATTATGTTACAAAGCCTTTCGGTTCGGCCGAACTGCTTGCGCGAATGCGTTCCGCTCTCCGCACCGGGCGACAGCACGGAACAGGTGAAACGGACGGCAGGCTCTGCATCGGCGCACTCACGATCGATTGCGATGCCCGCCGCGTTTTTGCAGGCGAATCCGAAGTTCGGCTCACTCAAACGGAATACAATCTGCTGCTCCTGCTTGCGGAAAACAGCGGCCGAATGATGACGTATCAAAAGGTGATAAAGGCCGTGTGGGGCGAAGGGGTGAATGAGGCTAACATCAAAAAGCTTCAAGTGAACATAGCAAATATAAGAAAAAAATTTGCCGGTGTTTCCGTTCCTCTTCCCGGCATTCGCAACGAACTCGGCGTCGGCTACAGGCTTGACGGCTGAAACCCGATGTGATTGAAACTTTTTGATGTCCATCAAAAAGCTTCAAGTGAACATAGCAAATATAAGAAAAAAATTTGCCGGTGTT
>OGPS01002295.1_pt1 | contig 12279 bp, 11 predicted proteins | sample 1552931 | NCBI WGS metagenome assembly OGPS01 (sample SAMEA2580252, study PRJEB22360) | human gut metagenome | biome: human gut; feature: human-associated habitat; material: faeces | place: Denmark | collected 2008/2010 | reverse complement strand
AATGACCGCCGACCGCGCGTGCACCCCCACCAGCAGCGCAAACAGGGTGACAGGTGCCAGCAGGCTGTAGAACAGCTGCGGCAGATATTTTGCAAAGTAGGTGTCGATCTGCTCCACGCCCTCGCTGGCCAGCATGACCACCTCGCTGGTAGCCACCGTGCCGGTATAGCCGGGGCCAAGGCGGGTGAGCTTTTCATAGATCTTGCTGCGCAGGGTGCGCTTGACGTCTCGCGAGGCCTGATCGCTCATGCCGGAGGCCAGCATGGTAAAGGCAAAGCGCAGCGGCACTGTGCCAAGGCAGAGCAGGATATTCTGCCGCAGTGCGGCAGCGGTCAGGCTGCCCGCAAAAGCCGCCCCCACCAGCCGTGCGACCGCCCGGACAAAGATGATATTACACACCAGCCCCAGCCACTGGAACGCCACGTTTGCTCCCACATAGCGCAGCGCCGCCCGGTCGAAGGACAGCAGTTTTTTGTTTATCATGGGTGTTTCTCCTCTTCCACCATCCGCTCATAGTCGGCGGTAAAAAGGCGCTGGGGCAGGGCGCTGGTCATGGCAAGGGCGGCGTTCCACTTTTCCTCGTCTGTCAGCTCCCCGCTCACCGGCGGGAAGTGCGCCAGAATGGCGTCCAGCTCCTGCTGCACCCGCTTTGCCACCCAGATGCCGCGGTCGGTCAGGTAAATTTTACCGTAGTATTCCTTTACGATCATGCCCTGCTCCATGAGCAGGTTCAAAATGCGCACCACCGAGGGTTTTGTCACCCCCAGCTTTTCCGCAATGCTGCGGGAGCTGATGTCCAGGTGGGTGCGCGAGACCTCATAGATCGCCAGCAGATAGCGCAGATGTGCCGACGTCAGTTCCATGCCGATCACTCTCTTTTCTGATAGATTTTCCAATGTTATCCAAAGCTAACTTTTTGTTTCTGAAAAAAGGGCGCGAGCCGAATGTTCCAGCCCGCGCCCTTTGCGGATCATTTCAATGCTCAGTGACAGCCGCTGCAACCGCTGCAGCTGCCATTGCAGCCGCCTTCGCCGCAGCCCCCACAGCCGCCATGCTTGTGGGAGTGCCATGTGGCCCAGCCCACACCGCCAAACACGATAGCACCTACAATAATGGTAGGCAGATTAAAGTTCGTGGCCAGGAATTCCATCATACAGAACACACCCTTTCAAACTGGACAGATGATTTTACTTGATCTTGGAAACGTCAATCTTGACCTCGTTGTCGCCAACGTACTTGTTGGGGCGGAACATCAGGTACAGGAATGCGGCAAAAATCACGATTGCCACGATGGTGAAGAAGTTGAAGCCAACCTCACCGGTGATCAGACCACCGATCTGGTACACGACCAGAGCCGCGCAGTAAGCCAGAGCGCACATATAACCGATGGCGATGGCAGTCCACTTGCCGTTGTTCATCTCACGCTTGATCGCGCCCATAGCAGCGAAGCAGGGAGCGCACAGCAGGTTGAAGATCATAAAGGCGTAAGCGGACAGAGCGGTGTAATCCTGCGCAACTGCTGCCCAGATCTCATCACCGTTTTCAGACAGCTCGCCGCCGAAGTGATACAGAACACCGAAGGTGCCAACCACGTTCTCCTTTGCGATCAAACCAGAGACGGAAGCAACGGTTGCACGCCAGTTGCCAAAGCCCAGAGGAGCGAAGATCCAGGCGATCTTGGTAGCGATAGCGGCCAGGACGGAGTTGTCCTGATCCTCGACCATGCCGAAGGCACCATTCTCGAAACCGAAGCCCTGCAGGAACCACAGCACAACGGTAGCTGCCAGAATGACGGAACCGGCGCGCTTGATGAAGGACCAGCCGCGCTCCCAGGTGGCACGGAAAACGTTGCCCCATGCAGGCACATGGTAGGCGGGCAGCTCCATAACAAAGGGAGCGGGGTCGCCAGCGAAGAGCTTGGTCTTCTTCAGAATAACACCGGAGCAAATGATGGCAGCCATGCCGATGAAGTAAGCGGAAACAGCCACCACAGAGGAACCACCGAACATTGCACCTGCGATCAGGCCGATGATGGGCATCTTAGCGCCGCAGGGGATGAAGCAGGTGGTCATAATGGTCATACGGCGGTCACGCTCGTTCTCGATGGTACGGGAAGCCATAACACCGGGAACGCCGCAGCCGGTACCAACCAGAATGGGGATGAAGCTCTTGCCGGACAGGCCGAACTTGCGGAAGATACGGTCCATGATGAAGGCGATACGAGCCATGTAGCCAACGTCTTCAAGGATAGCCAGCAGGAGGAACAGCACCAGCATCTGCGGCACGAAGCCCAGCACTGCGCCGCAGCCGCCGACGATACCATCCACAATCAGGCCGCTCAGCCAGCCTGCGCAGCCAACGCCATCCAGCCAAGTCTGAAGGTTGCCCTGCACGATTTCCGCAACGAACACATCGTTCGTCCAGTCCGTCAGCAGGGTACCAATCGTCGTCACGGAAATGTAATACACGAGGAACATGATGAGCGCGAAAATCGGCAGCGCCAGCACGCGGTTGGTCACCACGCGGTCAATCTTGTCCGAAACGCTCAGGCTACCCTTTGCCTTGCCCTTCTTCACCGCGTTCTGCATCAAAGTGTTGATGTAGGCATAACGCTGGTTGGTGATGATGGACTCGGCGTCGTCATCCATTTCCTTTTCGCAGGAGGAGACGGCTTCCTCAATGCCCTTCTTGACATCTTCGGACAGCTTCAGTTCCGCAACGACCTTCTCGTCGCGCTCGAACAGCTTGACGGCGTACCAGCGCAGGAAGCGAGGTTCAACCTTGCCGCCGATGAGGTCTTCAATGTGCGCCAGCGCGTGTTCCACCGAGCCGGTGAAAACGTGCGGATGTTCGCCCATCGCGCGGTTCTTGGCAGCAGCGGCAGCCTTTTCAGCCGCTTTCACGCTGCCTTCGCCCTTCAGCGCGGAAGTCTCGACGATTTCCACACCCAGCGCTGCGCTCAGCTTCTTCATGTCGATCTTGTCGCCGTTCTTGCGGGACACGTCGATCATGTTCATCGCGATGACCATCGGCGTGCCGAGTTCGAGCAGCTGCGTGGTCAGGTAAAGGTTGCGTTCGATGGAGGTGGAGTCCACAATGTTCAGGATGGCATCAGGCTTGTCGTTCACCAGGTAGTTGCGGGCGACGACTTCCTCCAGCGTGTAGGGAGACAGAGAGTAAATGCCGGGCAAGTCCTGAATGACCACATCGTCATTGCCCTTGAGCTTGCCTTCCTTCTTTTCAACCGTAACGCCCGGCCAGTTGCCGACGAACTGACGAGAACCCGTCAGCGCGTTGAACATGGTCGTTTTGCCGCAGTTCGGGTTGCCTGCGAGCGCAATCGTAATCGCCATTTTCGGCGCCTCCTTATGCGAATTTGTCTTAACTAACCCCACCAGAGGCTCCGCCTCTGGACTCCGCAAGGGGCATTGCCCCTTGACCCTTTCGCGCGATTGCGTTGATGACTTCTTCATACCTATATGCGCGTGCTGATGCAGGGTTTCGCGTCTGCGGACGCGACCAGAGGGCTTTCCGATCGCCCTCTGGGCTGCTTCGGTTGCACCTATGTTAGTAGGTTTGAAACGTATAAGGTAGGAAAAAGCCTGCGCGAAATCAGGTTTTATCGTAATGGAAACAGAATTACTGAACCTCGATCATTTCCGCATCCGCCTTGCGCACGCTCAGCTCATAGCCGCGCACGGTCAGCTCCATCGGATCGCCCAGCGGCGCAACCTTGCGCACATGGACTTCCGTCCCGCGGGTCAGTCCCATGTCCATGATGCGACGCTTGACGGCACCTTCACCATGCAGGCGGACAACCACCGCGGTTTCCCCGACCTTGACATCCTTCAGGGTTTTCATGCCTTCTGCCTCCTTCTCCTCAGTTCACCAGCACACGCATAGCCATGGATTGGCTCAATGCAACGCGGCTATCCTTGACAGCGCAAATCAGATTGCCGCCCATTTTGCTGACGACCGTCACTCTTTCGCCCATCACGAAGCCCAGCTCCGCCAGATGCTGCCGCACCTCATCCTGTCCGGTGATTTTGCCAATCACGCCAGACTCGCCAATTTCCACCATGCCCAACGGCATCATGTTCCATGACCTCCTTGTGTCAGTCCTTTTGCGGATAGTTTATTCCAACTAATCCGGCGATTCGCAAGCGTTAGTTTAGCATAACTAATAGGCTATGTCAAGCGTTTTTCGCGTGTTTTTTTGTTTTTTGTCCACCTTTTTTCTGGTCTTTGCATCGTTTGCCCAATTCGGGGGAATGCTGACCAGCAAAAACAAAGGGCAGCTCTGCTTTGCAGGGAAATCAGATACTTTTCCGAACAAAATTGAACCACCCCCTATCAAAAACTTCTGATTATCACCACTATGGCTTAAAGTGCCGAAGGGAGCAAGCAGAAAGCCCCTTTGCCGCCTCCACAGAGGCGAAATCCCCTGCATGATCATGCGATTCTATCAGAAAATGAAAACCGCAAAAAAGAGGTGCGAGAATGAAGGAATGGGCAGTCTGGATGGCGAACAAGATGGAGGAGCAATTGCTGCGGATGGAGCAGCTGCGGCTCAGTGAATTTGTTGCATATGAGAAGAACTGGAAGAAGCGTCTTCTGATGCAATTTGTAGGCGGAATTGCAAGAGGATTAGGGACAGCGGTTGGGTTTACGCTTCTGGGTGCGCTGGTGGTGTGGCTGCTGCAAGGACTGGTGCAAAGGAATCTGCCGATTATCGGGGATTTCCTGACCCAGCTGCTAAACCTCGTGGAAGGCAAGGGCAGCGGCAGCTAAAGCGCAGGCGACGAAGCGCCCCTGCCCGTAACTTCGCGCTTCCGCAGAAGCGCCCCAAGCTGCTCTATCCGCCATTTCCACATTGTCGCGTCAATGGGCGCGACCTGATTCCGCCGCTTCCCAAATCATCATCACCAGAAAGGGCTATCATCACCATGCGCAAACCCGTTTCCCAAAGGCTGATGCCTCTCCTGCTCATCCTCCTGACCCTCGCGCTTGACCGCTTCACCAAAGCCCTCGCCGTCGCGCTGCCGGATGAGCGCACCCTCATTCCCGGCGTTCTTCGTTGGATTTATGTTGAAAATACGGGCATGGCGTTCAGCCTGTTCAGCGGGCGCTCGTGGATGCTGGGCGTGGTGTCCGTCATCGCGGTTATCGCCGGATGGCTCGTCCTCCGCCGCTATCAGCTCAGCGGATGGAGCAGAACCGCGGCGGCGCTGATGATCGGCGGCGCGCTTGGCAACGCCTACGACCGCTTGGCGCTGGGCTATGTCGTCGATATGCTGGATATCACCCTGTTCCCCTTCGCAGTGTTCAATATTGCGGACGCGGTGCTCGTCGTCGGCACGGTGCTGATGGCGTACTGCATCGTGTTCCGCACGGAAGATTGGAGGAAAATCAATCATGACGCAAATGATGCCTGACGCACTCGAATCGCGCACTATCTCCATCCCCGGCGACGGGCGGCGGCTGGATGTTGCCCTGTCCGAAGCCGCTGGGCTGACTCGCTCGCGGGTGGCGGCGCTGATGGCGGATGGAAACGTCACAGTGGATGGGAAAGTCGAGACGAAATCCGGCGCAAAGGCAAAGCAGGGTCAGATTGTTATCCTGACGATTCCCGCGCCGAAGCCCGCCGTGCCCGTCGCGCAGGAAATCCCGCTCACAATTCTCTATCAGGATGCCGACCTCGCCGTCGTCCTGAAGCCCTGCGGCATGGTCGTTCACCCCGCCGCCGGCAATGAGGACGGCACGCTCGTCAACGCGCTCCTGCACCACCTTGACCACTTGAGCGGCATCGGCGGCGAACTGCGCCCCGGCATCGTCCACCGGCTGGACAAGGACACCAGCGGTCTGCTGCTCGTGGCAAAGAACGACCAGAGCCAACTCGCCCTCAGCCGCCAATTGCAGGAGCGGCAGATGGAGAAGCACTACCGCGCGCTGGTTGAAGGGAATCTGCGGGAGGACAGCGGGCGCATCGACCAGCCCATCGCGCGGAGCAAGAAAGACCGCAAGAAAATGGCAATTGACCCCGAAGGCCGCCCGTCGATTACGGACTGGACGGTGCTTGCGCGCGGGCGGAACGTGACGCTGCTGGATGTCCACATTCTGACCGGGCGGACGCACCAAATCCGCGTGCACATGAAGTCCATCGGGCATCCGGTCTGCGGCGACCCGATTTACGGGTCAGGAAGAGGCGCGAAAGTCCCCCGCTTGATGCTCCACGCGTACACGCTGGCATTTACGCACCCACGGACGGGGGAGCGGATGACGTTCACCGCGCCTCTGCCGGAGGAGTTTGTGCAGGGGCTGCGGGGGAACGGTGTGGAATGGGAGAAATAACGTTTCCTCACGGAAAGCCGGGAACGTTACATCGTGCGGTGATACTATTTCCATCATGAGAATGCGCCAGAATGGAAAAGCACGGATGAATTTGGAAATAGTACAACCGTACAGTTGCATAGAAAAGCGCCCTGCTCCGGAGATGTTCCAGAGCAGGGCGCGGTTTTTTGATTCATCACGAAAATCCGGGGAGCGTAATACTATTTCCAAATAAGAACGTGCCAAGATGTGAAGCGAATTTTTTATTCTGGCGAACGGGCGTGAAACGCGGCGCAGCAGCACTACGCTCAGTAGAACGACCGAAAGTCAGAAGGGAAAAGGCGCAAGCAGCTGGCGCGGGTGCATTTGGAAAGCGTATTATTCCACAACCTTCGCGCCGGCAGCGATCGCGTCTTCCTTGGTTCTGAAGAACTGCCAAGTGCTTTCCACGGTGGGGGTGATTTCCTTCTGGTCGCGGATGTACTGCGCCAGAATGTTACGCACCTGACCGTTATCGTTGCCCAGCGTATCGCCGGTGTACATATCCGTGAGGCTGTAATCCTCAGGAGTCAGACCAGCCGCCTGCATGAAGCCGGCGCCGCCGGTGAAGCGGTAGTTGTTCATCACCACGGAGAACACCTGATCAGGCGCCACGGGCTGACCCTGATACTGCATGTTCTGGATGCGCTTTCCTTCAGGCGCATAGTAGTGGATTTCGTAGTACAAACCGTAGATTTCATCGGTGTAGTAGCCGCCGCCAAGGTAATCGGGGTCCCACGCACTGGTGTAGTTGGTGGTAGCATGCTCCAGCCACAGCCGCAGCTGTTCGCCGGTCATGTTCACGCGATAGAGCCAGTTTTCAAACACGTACAGCTGATACAGCAAACGCATCGGAACGTCGCCCGCAGGAATCAGGTCGCGAACCTCGGCGCCGCTGGTCAGAGGCGCGCAGATGGACAGCTGCGCAGGAACCGCAGACAGCTGCGCCTTGTTCAGCAGATCCATCAGCGCGGTGGGCTGCAGGGAGATGTTCTCATTGGAGAAAGCGCCGGTAGCAGTGCCCAGAGGCTGATCCAGATAAGCCTGCAGCTCCTCGTTGTAGGGAGCCAGCGCCGTGGCAACCTTCTGATTTTCCACCAGGCCTTCCTGATCCGCCAGGAAACGGTAGCCGTTTTCAGCCGTCACAGGGGTCACAGTCTTGGTCGCCGGGTCGTAGGCGAGCTTCATGAAGCCCAGGCCTTCACCGCCGCCACCTGCCAGCACGGGCACAACCTTGCCCTCGGCATTGAGGATGTCTTCACGGTAGTCGGTGTTATGGAAGTGACCATACACAACCGCGTCAATCCCGGTGGTCAGGTTAATCATTGCGCGAACCTGGTTTTCGTAGTCCGCGGGGTTGTTGCCATCGGTAGAAACAGCGTCTTCCACGCCGGAGTGCGCCACGACAATCACCACGTCGCAGCCCTCCTGCTCGCGCAGGATCGGCACGAAGTGCTCAACCGTGGGGACCAGATTGCGGAAGTCGATGCCCTCATAGTGGGACTCAACCTCCCAAGCGGGGATGTTGGGCGTATCCATGCCGATGACGCCAACCTTCACGCCCTCAAATTCCTTGACGATGTAAGGGACGCCCATCCAGGAATCCCACTCGGTGCCCTTCGCCACAAAGTTGGCGGCGGACATGGGCACGGAATGCTCCTCACCGTTGTCGGGGCTCATCACATACTCAATCTGACGCTTGAGAATCGGCAGATCGTTGTTGAACTCGTGATTGCCCAAGCACCACATGTCGTAGTCCATCAGGCGCAGCGCCTTCATCATGGGATCGTCCTTTTCAGGCGCGAAGTAGGAGTAGTAATAGGTCATGGCAGAGCCCTGCACGGTATCGCCGCCATCCACCAGAACGACGTTCTTTTCCGTAGCACGAACCTGCTCGATCATGGAAGCGATCATGGACAGACCCACGTTCGGGGAAGGCTCGCCAGTGGCGTAGTTGATGGGCAACACTTTGCCGTGCACGTCGCTGGTCGCGATGACGGTAATCATGATGGGATCCGCATTCTCTGCGAACGCCGCGCAGCCCACCAGGGGGAGAATCATGGTCAGCGCCAACAGAAGGGATAGGAGCTTCTTCATGATGGGCACCTCTTTTTCTTATTTCCCGCTCGAAGCAGGATTAAAATAATTATATTCCATATTCTTTCGTTTGTAAACAGTGCCGCCAGATGCAGACTTCGCCGCGCCAAGGAGTTGGTTTGTCGGAAAATGAATTTTGCGTCGAATTCAGTTGCAAATGCGGCAGATGAACCAATTGAAAGTCAAGTTTTTTGCAAGTCGCAAACAGTACGAACGTCATTTTAGGCAGCGAGGCAAATTGCGCCGGTGTGGTGACAATAATATATTTTGTATTCTGTAATTTATAGGTGGCAGGCAGAAATCAAGGGTTGTCTCGGTATCTTCTTCTGCGAAATAGGGGGCGGCGGGGGGACGGGATGGAATGGGAAAAGTGAATAGAAAATGCGCCGCTGCCGACGGGGAGTGTGTCGGGAACGGCGCGTACTTTATTTATTCTGCTTGCTTATTTGAACCCAAGCGAAGGTTTCCCCGCGTATGGAGTAAACACAGCTTTATTGTAGGCATCATTAATTACTATGTAATCGCCATCTTTAACTGTAAACGTATATTCTGTTAAATACCCTTCCATATAATATTTGCTATTTGGATTGTATATAATCACCGAATCATTTTGCCATCTCCAATCAATTTTGGTTCCATCCTCTCGCAGCCGTGCTCCCCAAGATAAATCGCATTCGCTCATCATATAGCCATCACGCCCAATATCAGCGCATCTTACAGTCCATGTTCCCGCCGGTATATCCTCACCAACCTTCCAAACACCTTGCGGAACTGTTACTTCCTGCCAGTTCTCGCTGTTCCAGATTGCAAGATTGATTCTGTCTTTCAGCGCTACCAACTCATCATAGCTCAAGCCTGACAAATCAATTTTTTCCTCACACAGCCCCAACGTACAGGACAGTGCCACAGAAATGGCAATCACAAAGCAAAGTAATTTTTTCACGGCAACAATCTCTCCTTTTCCTCCAACAATTATCCTATTCTTGTCGGATTTCTTATTTTTATTATACCGTGCCTGCAAAATTTGTCAATATACGCCCACAAAAAAACCTGCCCCCCGCCGTTGCCAGCAGAGAGCAGGAAACTTTCGTTTTGGGGAACGCTTACGCCTTCAATTACTTCAGTTCCGCGAAGTACTTGATGGTGCGGACCATCTGAGAGGTGTAGGAGTTCTCGTTGTCGTACCAAGACACGACCTGCACCTGATAGGTGTCGTCGTCGATCTTCGCGACCATGGTCTGGGTAGCGTCGAACAGGGAGCCATAGCGCATACCGATGACGTCGGAAGACACGATCGGCTCGGTGTTGTAGCCGAAGGACTCGGAGGACTGCGCCTTCATGGCGGCGTTCACGGAGTCAACGGTCACGTCGCTGCCCTTGACAACAGCAACCAGAATGGTGGTGGAGCCGGTGCAGACCGGGACGCGCTGAGCAGAGCCGATCAGCTTCTTGTTCAGTTCCGGGATAACCAGACCGATCGCCTTGGCAGCGCCGGTGGAGTTCGGAACGATGTTCTGCGCGCCAGCGCGGGCACGACGCAGGTCGCCCTTGCGATGCGGGCCGTCCAGAATCATCTGGTCGCCGGTGTACGCATGAACGGTGGTCATGATGCCGGACACGATCGGATACTTGTCGTTCAGAGCCTTCGCCATGGGCGCGAGGCAGTTGGTGGTGCAGGAAGCAGCAGAGATGATCTGGTCTTCCGCGGTCAGGGTGTCGTTGTTGACGTTGTAGACGATGGTCTTCAGGTCATTGCCAGCGGGGGCAGAGATGACGACCTTCTTCGCGCCAGCCGCGATGTGCGCCATGGACTTTTCCTTGGAGCAGTAGAAGCCGGTGCACTCCAGCACGACGTCCACGCCCAGCTTGCCCCACGGAGCATCCGCCGCGTTCTTTTCGGCATAGATCTTGATTTCCTTGCCGTCCACGATGATGGAATCTTCGGTCGCTTCCACGGTGTGCAGGTTTTCACCGATCTTGCCGCAGTAGGAACCCTGAGCGGTGTCATACTTGAGCAGGTGAGCCAGCATCGCGGGAGAGGTCAGGTCGTTAATCGCGACCACCTCGTAGCCCTCAGCGCCGAACATCTGACGGAACGCCAGACGGCCAATACGGCCAAAGCCATTGATAGCAACTTTCACTGCCATTGGAATATACCTCCTTTAGTCGTTCAAACGGGGTTATACTATTTCCAGATAAGAATGTGCCAAGATGCGCCGCGAATTTTTCACTCTGGCTAACGGGAGTGCAACGCAGCGTAGCAGCGCTACGCTAAGTGGAACGACCGGACGCCAGAGGGGAAAAGACGCAAGCAGCTGGCACAGGCGAATCTGGAAAGAGTATCATTTCCCACCTCATATTCTACCCAATTTGCCGCCATTTTGCAAGAGGTTGCGCAGGATTTCCATCACTTTTGACACTTTTTTGACGCTTTTTTTTGAGAATTCCTCATCCGTTCCCCTCTTCTTCCCAATATGCGCCCCAATTCAGCTCGTTCGTCACATCGAGTTCCTTCAAAATCAGCTTGCCGTTCTCGTCCGTGATGACACTGCCGCCTTCATCATACACCCCATAGGAGACATACCCCGTGCCGCCCTCGCAGGTGATGAAGCTCATGCTGCGGCAATAGTCACCCTCCGCCACTTCATAATCGTTGAACACTTCAACGCCGTAGCGGTACACTGTGCCGTTGACACAGCGGAAGACGATTGTCGGAATGTCGCCCCTCCAGTAGAGGTTGCTGTCCGCGGGTGTCTGCACAACGCTCCATGTGCCGTGATACGGCTGCGTGCCGTCGCAGTCCGAGCCGTAGAATTTCCCGTCCGCGTCCAGCCGGAGATAGTTGTCCCAGAACTCGCCGCCCGCCTCCATCTGCCAGCTGCCGACCAACTTTGCCTCTTCATCTGGCAGTTCCACATCATCAAACACCACGTCGCGCTGCGGCACGAAGCCGCGGGTGATTTTTCCGTCCACCGTCGCTTCAACGTACACATACGCCCACTGGTTATCCGGATGGGACAGTGCCGTCAGCTTCGTCCCGGCAGGCAGCTCCGCCTGATGGTATTCGCTGACGTTCGGGTCGTCGGTCAGATAGGTGTCAAACGCTGTCAGCATCGGCACATGCACGATTTCGTCCGTCGTCTCGTCGCCATGATTGCCCAACTGCGCCCAGCCGAATCGGCTCGTCCGCAGGCTGACGCGGTACTCAATCAGCGACCAGTCGCCCACGGTGAGGTACAGCTTATAATCGTCGCCCGTGCTGACGGATGCTTTCCCCTTCGCCGCGCGGTAAGAGGACGTGTCCGGCGCGGAATACACGGCATAGGACTTCTTGCCGCTCTTCTGCCCCGAAACCACCTCCGGATACAAACAGGCAAAGTATTGCAGCCCTTCGTTCGCCTCGTTAAATCGGCGCACATCCTCAACCCCGCGTTTCGGCATATTGTGAATATTGAAGCTGCCCAGCGTGATTCCCACCGGCCACACGGCACTTTCCTCGCCCTGCGTCACCTGATAGATGTATTCTGCTATCCGCTCCACCTTCACATCGCCCATCTGCGCTTCCATCAGCGTGTAAAAGGTTCTCCCCTCATTGTTGTGCTGCAGCTCAAAATAGTACCTTTCGTCAATATCCGGGTAGGCCAACTCAAAGCCGCTCTTCGTGCGTGTGATTTTGGGATAACCCGTCTCGTCCAGTTCCGACGGCTGATAGACCGCGGTCGTCGAGAAAATAGCGTCCTTCCAGCCGTCTTTCACCTCATCCACCGCGACCAGCTGATTGTGATAGGCCTCGAGGATAGTCTTGTAGGTCTC
>OGPS01002284.1_pt1 | contig 12331 bp, 13 predicted proteins | sample 1552931 | NCBI WGS metagenome assembly OGPS01 (sample SAMEA2580252, study PRJEB22360) | human gut metagenome | biome: human gut; feature: human-associated habitat; material: faeces | place: Denmark | collected 2008/2010 | reverse complement strand
AAATATGTGTATAATATTAGTGACAGGAGAGCTGTTACCACTAGTGGTCGGTGGTAATCCACGCTGGTGGACGTTAATATCCAGTATTGTGACGCAGGCTGTCGTCATATACAGTCCAGACCAATTTTTGTAAGTAGAAGTCTCTTAGTGAGACTTTTTAATTTATATGTAAGAGGGCTTTTATGTATTATGATTTATTAAAGATAGATAAAGAAATGGATATGACTAAATATTCCTTAAAGGATTTAGCATTATACTTTGAAAAATTTGATGGTTATATTTGTGAAATAAAAACAGATAATAGAATTTTGAAGTTTATGTTTGATATTAATTCGTTTCCTCATTTGATAGGATTACATCACGCTTTTAAAGGTAAGAAAAATAGAAATGAATATAAGGGTGCAGTGGGATTTGAAAAAATTTCATATCGAGGAATGGATGCACTCAAGGGACTGTCAGACGTCGTTCCCGCAGGCGCTGCGCCGATTCGGATATTTCTTGGGTAAATATTAAAAATAGGATTAAATATTTACCTATGTTTTTGAATAGGCTTTCTAAGGCTAAATTATTGATAAGAAAAGATGATTTGTTTTGTAGAAAAGTTTTTTTGAAGGGTAATTATTTTTTGTATAGAAGTTTATATCAAAATAATTATCCTATATTATCTTTAAAAGATATAGATGGTGGTAGAACAATTATTGAGACCTTTTTTGTTGATAATGATTTAACATTAATTGGTGCATTAAAAAGTGAAGAAATAGTTTCAATAAAATTAATTCCACCATTAAAAAGTACATCACCAATTACTATGAGTAAAGATACTATACCAGTTGGTTAGTATCTTTTTAGCGCATAAATAATATGATAGTCACATATAAAATGTAAAATAAGTAAAAAAATAGAAAAAACACATAAAATATAATAGTTACATATTTACATTTATTCTATTTTGTAATATTATGTATATGTAATGAAGTGCCTCTTGTATTAGAGGGAGAAAAGGGAACGCTGTTCCTTTTTTTCGTGTAATAGTTTGTTGTTAAATAATAATTTAAATATAAAAACTATAGAAAATAAATTTATTTTATGATAAAATACTATGGAAGAAAGAAGGAAGAAGTATGAAGGTAGGTATATGTTCATTAGGATGTAAAGTTAATATATATGAAAGTGAACTTGTTACTAATATATTAAAGAATAATAATTATGAGATAGTGGATTTTGAAGATAAGGCTGATATTTATATTATTAATACTTGTAGTGTTACTAATGAGAGTGATAAGAAATCTAGAAAGATGATAAATAGGGCTAAGAAGAATAATCCTTCTGCGATTATAGTAGTTATGGGCTGCTACAGTCAGGTCAATGCTGAAGATATTGATGTTGATATTGTTCTTGGTAATAAAGATAAGTCAAGAATAGTAGAAATAATTGAAGATTATATAGAGACTAAAGAGAAGAAGAAGATTATTTATGATCTTAGTAAAGTGGATTTTGAGAAGATGGAGATTAGTAGCTTTGATAGTCATACTAGGGCTTTTGTTAAGATTCAAGATGGTTGTAATGCTTTTTGTTCTTACTGTATTATTCCTTATACTAGGGGTAGAGTTAGAAGTAAGAATAAAGATGATGTTATTAGAGAAGTTACTAAATTAGTTAATGATGGATATAAAGAGATTGTTCTTACTGGTATTCATACTGGTAGATATGGTATAGATATTAATAGTAGTTTGGAAGAATTACTTAATGAATTAGTGATGATTCCTAATATTTATAGAATTAGATTATCTTCAATTGAGATTAATGAGATTACTCCTGGTATTAGAAATTTACTAAAAAATAATAAAGTTATGGCTAAGCATTTACATATACCTCTTCAATCTGGTAGTGATAAGATATTAAAATTAATGAATAGAAGATATAATACTAGTGAGTTTTTTAGTATGGTTGATAGTCTTAGAGACATTGAAGATATTTCTCTTACTACTGATTTAATAGTGGGCTTTCCTAAAGAGAGTGATGATGATTTTAATGATACTATGAATACTCTAAGAAAGATTGGTTTTACTAAGATACATACTTTTCCATATTCTAGAAGAAAAGGTACAGTAGCGGATAAAATGGATGGTCATATTGATGGTACTACTAAGAAAAGAAGAGTTCATGAAGTACTTGCATTATCTAATGAATGTGAGAATAAGTTTTATAATAGTAAGATTGGTAAGGTATATGATGGGGTAGTTGAAATACATGATAATGGTTTGGTAGTAGTACATACTTCTAATTTTATACCAGTTATTATTAATGATAATGTAGAGAATAATAGTATAGTTAATGTTATGATTGAAAAAGTAGAGGGACTTAATGTTTATGGAAGAGTAGTATAACTATTCTTCTTTTGATTATGGGAAATTATGTTATGTAATTGACATTAAAATAGGGAAATGTTATAATTTATAGCGTAATATTTGTAAGAAATAACATAAAATATTAGATGGAGGTATGTATGTTAAAGTTATTAAAGAATTTAAATAAAAAGGATTGGTTATATGTATTTATATCTGCTATTTTGATTGTATTTCAGGTATGGTTAGAACTTAAAATGCCGGATTATATGTCCAATATTACTCAGCTTGTTCAAACTAAGGGGGCTGCGATGAGTGATATTTTAAGAGAAGGTGGATATATGCTACTGTGTGCTTTTGGTAGTTTGGTATCGGCTTTTATAGTGGGGTATTTTACTTCTAGTATATCTGCTTCTTTTTCTTATCGTACTAGAGGTAAGTTATTTAGAAAGGTTGAAGATATTAGTACTTATGAGATAAAGAAATTTTCTCCTAGTAGTTTGATTACTAGAACTACTAATGATATTACACAGATTGAATTTCTTATTGCGATGGGACTTACTTTAATGATTAAGGCTCCTATTACAGCAGTATGGGCTGTTACTAAGATTGTTAATAAGAGTATTGAATGGAGCATTTTAACGGGAGTAGCAGTGCTTGTACTTCTTATTACTATTGGTATTATTATGATTATTGTTATGCCTAAGTTTAAGATAGTACAGGAACTTCTTGATAAGGTTAATATGGTTACGAGAGAGAATTTAACTGGTATTAGAGTTGTTAGGGCATTTAATGCTGAAGAATATCAAGAAGATAAGTTTGAAGGTATTAATAATAAGCTTACTAAGCAGCAGATTTTTAATCAGACTGCATTTAATTATTTGAGTCCTATTATGTATTTGGTTATGTATTTTTTAACGCTTGGTATTTATTTTATAGGGGCTATTCTTATTAATGATGCTGGTATGGGGGATAAGATTGTTTTGTTTGGTAATATGATTGTTTTTTCTTCTTATGCTATGCAGGTTATTATGTCTTTTTTAATGCTTGCTATGATATTTATGATGTTACCTAGAGCTAGTGTATCCGCTAAGAGGATTAATGAGGTACTTGATACTCCTATTAGTGTTAAAGAAGGAACTGTTACTGAGAATAATAGTGATATTAAGGGAACTGTTGAATTTAAGAATGTTTCTTTTAAATATCCTGATGCTGATGAGTATGTTCTTGAAGATATATCGTTTAAGGTTAATAAAGGAGAAGTTATTGCTTTTATTGGTTCTACTGGTAGTGGTAAATCTACTTTAATTAATTTGATACCTAGATTTTATGATGCTACTAGTGGAGAGATACTAGTAGATGGTATTAATGTTAAAGATTATAATTTTGAGTATTTGAATAATATAGTAGGTTATGTACCACAGAAGGCTGTTATGTTTTCAGGAAGTGTTTTATCAAATATTACTTTTGGTAAGAATAGACATGGTAAACCTTCTAAGGATAGGGTAAAAGATGCTATTAGGGTATCACAAGCCTATGAATTTGTATCTAAATTAGATGATAAAGAGAAAGCACATATTGCTCAAGGTGGTACTAATGTTAGTGGTGGTCAAAAGCAGAGATTATCAATAGCGAGAACGATTGCTAGGGATCCAGAAATATATATTTTTGATGATTCTTTTAGTGCACTTGATTATAAGACTGATAGTACTTTAAGAAGTGAACTTAAGAAATATACTAAAGATGCTACGGTTATGATAGTAGCTCAAAGAATTGGTACGATACTTAATGCTGATAAGATTGTTGTTTTAGATAATGGTAAATGTGTTGGTGTTGGTACGCATAAGGAATTAATGAAGAAGTGTAAAGTATATAAAGAGATTGCTTTATCACAGGTATCAAAGGAGGAACTTGAAAATGTCTAGTAATGAAAAAGAGAGAAATAATCATTCTAGAGGTCATGGACCGATGAGAGTAAGTGAAAAGCCAAAGGATTTTATGGGTTCTATTAAGAAACTTATGAAGAGTCTTAGTAGTTTTAGGGTACTTATATTTATTGCTCTTGTATTAGCGGCTTTATCTTCTATTCTTTCACTTATTGCTCCGAATAAGTTATCTGATTTGACTGATGAGATTACTAAGGGTATTACGATTAATACTTCTAATATGAAAGAGTTAGAAGAGGATCTTACTAAGAATATTAGTGATATTGGGAATATTTTAGATATTAATTTAGATGAAAAGATGATATATAGGGTTAATTCTTCTGGTATTAGTAGTGAAGATAAGATTAAATTTAATGATACTTTAAAAAGTATTAGTAGTAACCAGGAATTGATACTTAAGTATTTTAGTGAGTTACCTGATAGTGTCCTTGATATTATTATTGGTGATAGTACTTATAATGATATTTATATTAGTAAAGAGGATAAGATCACGACTATTAGGGCTTTTAGTGATATCGATGTTGATAATAAGAAATTTAATGGTATTAGTAGTTTTCCTGATAGTATGAAGAAGGCTTTATTTCCTGATACTGTGATTGATGGAATAGAGATTAGTACTGATGATAAAGTAGAGTTTATTACTTTGATGGCTGGTAGTGATAGTTCTTCAGTTAATGAGATGTATAAGGTTATGGAGAATCTTCCTATTAGTGTGCAGAAGGTTATTGGACCTAAGATGGATATGGATAAGATTAATAGTATTGCTATATTACTTGCTTGTTTATATATTATTAGTGCTATATTTAGTTATATTGAAGGTTTATCTATGATTAAAGTAGCTAATGGATATGCTAAAAAGCTTAGAAGTAGTATATCTGAGAAGATAAATAAATTACCTCTTAAATTCTTTGATCATAATTTATCTGGTGATATTTTATCTAGGGTTACTAATGATGTTGATACGATAGCTCAATCTTTAAATAATAGTTTATCTACTTTAGTATCTTCGATTACTTTATTTATTGGTTCTATTATTATGATGTTTGCTACTAATTATATTATGGCTATTACTGCTATTGTGTCTAGTTTGATTGGATTTATACTTATGTTTATTATTCTTAATAAGTCACAGAGGTATTTTACTGCTAGACAGAGGGAGCTTGGTAAATTAAATGGTTATATTGAAGAGATTTATAGTGGTCTTAATGTTGTTAGAAGTTGTAATGCTAAAGATGAGACTATTAATGAATTTGATAAGTTAAATGATAAGTTATATGATTGTAATAGAAAGAGTCAATTTTTATCTGGACTTATGCAACCGATAATGGGATTTATTGGTAACTTTAGTTATGTTGCTGTATGTATAGTAGGAGCTTTACTTGTTAGTAAGAGTGTGATATCTTTTGGTGTGATAGTGGCTTTTATTATGTATGTTAGATTATTTACTAATCCTTTATCACAAATTGCTCAAGCTATGACTTCAATGCAAAGTACTGCTGCTGCTAGTGAGAGGGTGTTTGGTTTACTTGAAGAAGTGGAAATGGATAGTGAAAATGATATTACTAAGAAATTAGATAAACATAAGGTTAAGGGTAATATTGAATTTAAGAATGTTAAGTTTGGTTATGATAAGGATAAGATTATTATTAATGATTTTACTGCTAAGGTTAAGGCTGGAGAAAAGATTGCTATTGTTGGTCCTACTGGAGCTGGTAAAACGACGATGGTTAATTTACTTATGAAGTTTTATGATATTAATGATGGTGATATTTTGATAGATGGTACTTCTATTAGGGAACTTAAGAGAGATAATATTCATAGTTTATTTACGATGGTTCTTCAAGATACTTGGTTATTTAATGGTACTGTTAAGGAAAATATTATTTATAATCAGAAAAATGTTAGTAATAAAAAAGTAGAAGATGTATGTAAAGTAGTAGGAGTAGATCATTTTATTAAGACTTTACCTAATGGTTATGATAGTATTATATCTGATAATGATTCGGTATCTTCTGGTCAGAGACAACTTCTTACTATTGCTAGAGGTATGATTAGTGATAGTCCTTTCTTGATACTTGATGAGGCTACTAGTAATGTTGATACGAGAACTGAAGAGTTAGTTCAAAAGGCTATGGATAAACTTATGGAGAATAAGACTTCGTTTATTATTGCTCATAGGTTATCTACGATTAAGAATGCTGATTTGATACTTGTTATGAAAGATGGTAATATTATTGAACAGGGTAATCATAATGAATTAATGAAGAAGAATGGGTTTTATGCTAATTTATATAATTCTCAATTTGAAAAGACTAATAGTTAATATTAGTTTTTTTCTTTATCCTATGAAATCTAGGGCTTTCATAGGCATAACATAGCCTAGGTCTATGTTATGAATAATTTTTGGTTTTTATGTTGTGCTTAAATATTTTATATGGTATAATGTTTTTGAGAAGAGACTATGAAAAATAATAAGGATATTAAATTCATTGATTTGATAAAAAAGAGAAGAGAATTATCAAAAGATAATAAAAAGAATATTAAAAATTTATCATCAAAGTATCCTCAACTTATAGATATGATAGATAATTTTAATGGGGGTAAAGAATATAAACTATAAAAATGAATGTAAAAGATAATAAAATAGTTTTGGCATAATATTGATAGTATTATTACTATTTATTGGTCTGCTAATTGAGAATTAGTTGGATCAAACCCGTGTTGGCGCCAAGCGCCGCTTAATAAGACAACCTGTATTGGTTGTTTTATTAATTATAATCTTTTTTTGTCCAATTTTTCTGTATTTATTGATTTCTATTTATTGATATGATAAAATTATAGTGTGAGGTAGAATATGAGAAGATATAAATATTTACTATTTAGTATTATTAGTTTTATGTTGTTTAATATTAATATTGTTTTAGCTGATACTATGGATGCTTGTACTAATGTGGGTATACTTAAAGTTATATATTTTATTAAGTTACTTCTTAATATTGCTTTTATAGCAGTTCCTATTGGTTTAATTGTATTTGGTCTTATCGATTTTTCTAAGTCAGTTGCTTCTGGTGATGAAAAAGATGGTAAGAAGAATTTGAATCTATTTATTAAGAGATTAATATATGGAGCATTAGTCTTTTGCGTACCATGGATTGTTAATGTAGTTATGCATTTACTGGGTGATCTTACTAAAGATGTTAATTGGACTGACTGCTACAACAATGCTAATAAAGAATATATTGATGCACATGAAGAATAGGGAATATTCTTCTTTTTTTTTAAAAATAATTGACTTAGAAATGGTAAAATGATATACTTGATATAGTAGGAAAGTAGGTTACTATCTATGAAGAAAAAGAATAAAAAGAAGAATACTTATAAGTATGATAATAAAAGATTTATTTTAGTGTTTACAATGATGTTTTGTTTAGTTATATCTATGAGTACTTATTGGATGTATGCATATAAGCATAAGTATGGAAAGAATTACTTTGATAATAAGATTATTAGTTATAAAGTAAGTGATTATGTTGATACTGATGGTAATTATGTATATTTAAAAAATATTGATAAGGAAATAATTAATACTTTTATTAATGAACAAAAAGAAGTTTTAAAAAATAATGTTATTGATATGAGTGTTACTAAGGGAATATATAAAGATATATTATCTATTAAGATTAGTTATGTATTATATGGAGAACTTAGTAATTATGAAGATGTTATTACTATTAATATTGACTTAAAGAATAATAAGGTACTTAGTAATGATGATATGATAGATATGGTTAAGGGTAGTTATAAGGATATTGCTACAGATATATTTAATGAGTATATTAAAATAAATAATAATAGAGAAGTAGTAGATGCTATTACTGAAGAGAAGTTAAGTAGTAGTGAATTTAATAATAATAGTGAAAAGTATATTATTAGAATTAGAGAGAAATTACCTGATGTTATGAATATATATATAGAAAATAATGAAGTATATTATTTGGTTAGAAAATATGAAATTAATAAAGTATGTTATTATACTAATACTGATATAAATATGGGATATATAAATAAAAAAATAGGTGAGTTATAGAAGGAGGAATTTTTATGGAAAGTATTTTATCGGCAACAGCGATTGCTATAGGAGTTATGGTTGGACTAGCTTTTTTAGGACTAGGATTAGGAATAGGATTACTTGGAGGGAGAGTTGCTGAGGCAGTTGGTAGAAATCCTGAAACTAAGAATGATGTTGTTCATTCAATAATGACTATATTAATAATATTTGCAATATTTTTATTATTCTTATTTGCATTTTGTTTCTTATTATTATTCTTTAATCCATTAGTGGGATAATATGACATACTTTATTATCTCTTTTGTCATTATCATTCTTTTAGTAGTGGTAATGAGTTTAATACTTAAGAATGCTGTTAAACAGGTTGATGAAAAATCTAAGTCATATTTTGTTGATAAATTAAAAGAGTATGATTATTTAATAGATGAAAAAGAAAAGAAACTTTCTGAATTAGAAAGTGAACTTTTGAAAAGAAAGAATGGGTTAAATGATAATAGTTTAAGTGAATCAGAACCTAAGTATGATTTTGATACTAGTATTATTGATTTGCTTACTGAGACTAATTATCTTGATAAGAATATATTTGAACTTAATAAGAAAATAGAACAAAAATTTATTATTAATTATGAAGATTTAATTAAAGATTTCTTGTCTAATATTAAGGGAGATAATAGATATGATTTCTGTGTTAAATTAAGAAATAAATTTACTCCGGATGAAATATATAATATTGAATTAATGTTACCGGAAGAAAGAAATGCATATTTAAAGAAGACACTTAGTGAGGAAGAATATAAGGTTTATGAAATATATTTAGCTAGTAATAAATTTAATATGGAAGATTTTATTGATTATTTAAATAGACTTATTGAACTTAATGATCCTACAGTAGTGGTTCTTGTACCTAATGATAAGGTTAATTATGATTATATTGATAAAAATATTAAGACTAAAGTAAGTGATGGTATTTATAAGGGAATTAAGATACTATATAGGAATAAGGTATATGACTTTAGCTTAAATGAAGGGAATGTGTGATATGGAACTTAAAAAGGTAGATAAAAAAGTTGAAGATATTAAAAGTAATAACAATATTTATTCTGTTGGTAAAGTTATAAAAGTTAATCCTTATACTGTTATTGTATCTGGTCTTAATGATATTACTTATTATGAAGAAGTTGATATTGCTGGTAAGGCTAAAGGGTTTGTTTTTGCTGTAGGAAAGAATAATATTACGGTATCTTTAGTTGATGTTAATGATAAGATTAATCCTGGCGATGAAGTATATTCGTTGAAGAAACAATTTAAATGTTTATTTAGTATGGATTCTATGGGTAAAGTTATTGATATCTTTGGGAATGATTTAATAGCGGGTAAAAAATTTGATAATTTGGTTGAAGTTCCTATTGAAAATGATCCTATTCCTATTATGGATAGAGGCCTTGTTACGAGAGAATTTTTAACTGGGCTTACTAGTATTGATATGTTATATCCGATTGGTAGAGGACAGAGGCAATTAATTATTGGTGATAAAAAAACTGGTAAAACGCAGATTGCTCTTGATGCTATTGTTAATCAAAAAGATAAGAATATGGTATGTATATATGTTGCTTTAGGTAAGACTAAGAAAGAAGTTAAAGATATTTATTATGATCTTACTAAGAGAGGGGCTGCATCATATACTATTATTATTGCATCATTTCATGATGAACTTCCTAATAGAACATATTTAACTCCTTATGTTGCTTTATCAATAGCAGAGTCTATGATGATGGATTCTTATGATGTTCTTGTTGTTATAGATGATTTAAAGAAACATGCTGATGTATATAGACAAATATCTCTTGCTAGTAAGAAAACTCCTGGTAGAGATGCTTATCCATCTGATATCTTTTATGCACACAGTAAATTGCTAGAAAAGGGTTGCCAACATAAAAATGGTGGTTCTATTACAATACTTCCAATAGTAGAGACTAAGAGTTCAGATATTACTGATTATATATCTACTAATATTATTTCTATTTGTGATGGACAGATAGTTTTATCTAGTAAGAACTTTGCTAAAGGAGAGAAACCGGCATTAGATTATGGATTATCAGTGTCTAGATTAGGTGGAGCAGTACAGTCTCCAGAGGTTAAGAGGCTTGGTAGTTTAGTTAGAGGTAAATTACTTGAATATTTGGAAGTTAGAGATATATATGAGCTTGCTAATATTGATGAGATGAGTGAGGAATTACAACATAGGATGAAAGAAGGAAAAGTTATTCTTGATAAACTTAAACAAAATAAATTTTCTCCTAAAAGTAAGGAAGAAATGCTTGATTTATATAAGTTCTTAGAGGAAGGTGATAATAATGAAAATAGGTAAAATTATTACTATTAATGATATTTCTGTAGAAATTATATTATCAAGTAATGATATTAAAATAGGGGATATTTTGGAAGTAGAAGATAATAATAAGTATGTATTTGAAGTAGTTGAAATTAATAATATATCCGCTACTTGTATAAGTTTATATAGTACTAGAGGTTTACAAAAGGGTAGTATTGTTATTAAGAAGAATGATGGATTAGAAGTTGAATATTCTGATAAGATTTTAGGTAGAGTATTTGATTCTTATGGTGATGTTATTGATGGTCTTCCTTTTGAAAGTGAAAAGAAAGTTAAAGTAAGTCATAATACGGTATCATTAAAAGAAGTTAAAGTTGAAAATGATCCATTATGGACTGGCATAAAAGTAATTGACTTTTTTGCTCCTTTACAAAAAGGATTTAAAATGGGATTACTTGGCGGTGCTGGCGTTGGTAAGACAGTACTTATTAAAGAGTTAATTCATAATATTTATGCTAGTTCTAATTCTAATGCTGTTTTTGTAGGAGCAGGTGAAAGAAGCCGTGAAGGTAGAGAGTTATATGATGATATGAAGAGTTCTAACTTACTTGATAAAATGGCTATGGTATATGGTCAAATGGGAGATAATCCAGTATCAAGAAGTAAGTCTGTTGCTACTGGACTTAGAATGGCTGAATATTTAAGAGATGAAAAGGGACAAGATGTACTTATATTCATTGATAATATATATAGATTTATTCAGGCTAAGGCAGAGATTTCTACTGATTTAAAAGAGTTATTAATTGAAAATGGATATCCTGCTAATATGGCTGGTGAAGTAAGTGATATTGAAGAGAGAATTAATTCTACTGATAAGGGTTCTATTACTTCATTTCAAGCTATTTATATACCTGCTGATGATTTAACTGATGATGCTGTTCAAACTGTTATGAGTTATATGGATGGTCAAATTGTTCTTGATAGAAAAATTGCTGAATTAGGTTTATATCCTGCTATTAATGTATTTAAATCTACTTCTAAGTTAATAGACAAAGATAAGATTGGGGAAAGACATTTTAGCTTAGTAGAAAGAGTACTAGCTAATTTAACTAGATATGAAGAGCTAGAAGAGATAATAGCAGTACTTGGTATTGAAGAGTTATCAGAAGAAGATAAACTAGTTTTCTATAGATCAAGAAAACTTAGAAATTATTTTTCACAACCAATGTTTGTTGCTGAAGCTTTTACTAATATTAAAGGTGTATTTGTTGATATAGAAGATGTTCTTAATGATGTTGAAAATATATTAAATGGTAAATATGATAATATTGATGAGAGTAAGTTTAGATATATAGGTAAATGTGATGGACAAGAGTGGAATAAAGGTTAGAATCTTTAATATTGAAAATGGTTTAAGAGAATATAAAGATATTAAGATAATTAGAATTATTAGCAAAGATTATAACTTACTTATTATGAAAGATTATTTACCAATAATAGGAGAAATAGAAGGTAGTGTAGATATAAAGAATGATGAAGTAAATTTATCATTTAAAGATATTAAGGCTTTCTATATGAATAGTAATAATGAATTTAATTTAATGATAAAAGAGGGATAGTATGAATAATATATTTTATT
>OGPS01002274.1_pt1 | contig 12401 bp, 11 predicted proteins | sample 1552931 | NCBI WGS metagenome assembly OGPS01 (sample SAMEA2580252, study PRJEB22360) | human gut metagenome | biome: human gut; feature: human-associated habitat; material: faeces | place: Denmark | collected 2008/2010 | reverse complement strand
CAAAATCGTTGTGGCTACCTCGCTTGTCGATCCCGAAGTTTTGCAAAGAGCCAAATTAGGCGCAGCCGACAGCCTATGGTATAAGGACCACGGTACAGAGGAATTGATGAGCGTGGTAAAGCGCACCCTTGCGGGCGAAAGAGTCTTCCCAAACTCCTCCCCCGCCGTCGAAATGGAGGGTACGATGTCCGATGCCTTCTCGCCCCGGCAGTTAGACATCCTGCGCCTATATGTAAAGGGCTTTACCTATCAGGAAATTGCCGATAAGCTGGGCATCTCCAAAAACGGCGTTCGCTGGAACCTGGATAATATGGTGGAAAAGGGTGGCTTTGAAAGCAGAGAATCGCTGGTTGCAACGGCCATTGAAAACAAGCTCATGGTAACCACATTAAAAGACGAATAAGAGATAACGAACCCCTTGGCTGTACGGTCAAGGGGTTTTTCACGCCCAAAAGGAAAAAATTTTTGAAAAAATCGAGTTTTTCTTCTGTTACTGGCGCAAGTGCCAGTGACAAGCGCCAAAAAATCCGTACAATAGATACTGTAAGATTAGGGTTGTACTCTTAGAAGGTGGTGATGAATGATGAAAAAAATCGTTCTGGACATTCAGAGCGATATCCATGCGCACACCATGGAGCGAATGCTGATGCAAAAATTGGACGATTGCCAAGTTGTGATTTCCGAGTCGCCGGACGCAACCGCCGAGTGGTGCGAAACGCATCGACCGGATGTTCTTTTAATGGAGGTCAAGGCGTATTCGCCATGGATGTTCAATGAACGAATGGCAATCCGTGACAAGGTAAAACGGAACATGGAAAACTGCCGGGTCATTCTCTTTGTGGATGACGACACAGACGGTGAGTTGACCGAAAAGGTACGGCAGGCAAAGCGCGAGGGTCTGATAGACGCTTTTCTCTTCGGCTCGGTATCCGAAAACTACTTTGCTTCGGTAATCGACAGCGTTTAAATCAGACAACGACAAAACGCAATATGGCTTTATGCACCGACAAAAAACGCATAGACAAATCTTCAAAATGATTTTGAGGGAGGAAATGATTGTATGACAAAAACGAACAAACGAAGGCGCGTCGTCAGCATCCTGTTGACGCTTGTGATGCTGGCCTCACTGATACCGAGTCTGGTGGTTCCCACCCATGCATTTTGGGACGACTACGACGACGGCTTCGATTGTCCTAACTGCGACCACTACCATTTTGGCAGCGATTATATGTGTGACTGCCTGTTCTGCACCATCGACTGCAACTACGAGTGCTGGGTTGAAACCCATTGTAACGACTGCGGTGTGTGCTTTGGAGACACGCCCTACTGGTGCGAGACGTGCTACAAGTGCGAGGAGTGCATGGAGGATACGCACTGCTCCACCTGCGCCAAGTGCTACATCGGCGAGGATGACCAGCTGTGCGGCGAATGCCATAAGGGCCCCTGCTGCTCTATAACCATCTGCGACTCCTGCGGCTTCTGCGACGACTGCGCAAACGATGACAGCGACCCGATGCACTGCTCGCTGTGTAACGCCTGCTTCGGCGCGGTGGACGAGTGCGTGGACGACGATGATACCGGCGTCATCCACTGCGTCGATTGCCACACGGCCTGCGAGCAGTGCGATGAATGCCTGCTGAACCAGGAGTCCTGCGAGGAGTGCGGACTGTGCCTCGAGTGCTGCAGGGACAACTCCGATGCCGGCGGCTGCCCGGACGGCGAGACCTGCGTGGAAAGCGCCGAGTGGGACGAGCACATCTGCCCGGGCTGCGACGGCTGGGTCACGGATAAGGAGGACGAGGACGAGTTCTGCGAAATCTGCGAGCTGTGCAAGGAGTGCTGCGAGGGTAACTCCGACTGCTCCGAGGGAATGTGCGCAATGGACACGGACTATGCGGATCACTTCTGCGAGGACTGCGGCCTGTGCTTCCACGACAGCGATCCCTGCGAGGACGGCTGCGATCAGCGCTGCAAGGACTGCTGCCGGGACGCCGTGAGCGCTATGGGCTGCGATCATGACGACTGGTGCTTCAGCGACTCTGATTTTGAGGATCATCTGAAGACGGAGCATTCCGGCGCCGGGCATACCCACATAGCCTCTGCCTCCTGGTCAGCCGACGGAGCGCAGCACTGGCACCCCTGCCGCTATTGCGACGGTGAAAAGCTGAATGCCGCCAACCATGAATCTGACGCCAAGGGCGTGTGCAAGGTCTGCGGCTACATCAGCGGCAGCTCCATCGTCATCACCCGCCAGCCCAAGGGCGTCAAGTGCAAGACCTCTATTTACGACGATTATAAGGAAGAGCCGGAAAACGGCCTGCTGTTCTATGAAAATAACCCGGTCACCTTCTCCGTCTCGGCAAAGAGCCTGAAGGGCGACGAGCTGACCTATCAGTGGTATCGGAAGGATAATGAGAATCCCACGGCGGCGCCCCGCAAGCTGCAGGAGGATGGGTTCTACAAGGGTGTGACGACCTCCACACTGAAGATGCCGGTTTCCACCCAGGCCTGCCAGGAGGACTACTCCTACTACTGCGTCATCGGCAGAAAGGGCGACCCTTCGGACACCATGAAAACGGCGGAGGCAAAGCTGACTGCCGCCCATGCCTACAGCCACAAGCAGGCGGGTGTGCCTGTGCCCACGGACGACAGCGAGAGAACGCCGCGATACTATGTTTGGCATGTAAACCCGGACGGGAGCAGAACAGAAGCTGCCGTAGGCAATGACCCGAAATGCGACGGCCACAAGCTCCCGTGCCTGTTTGAAGCAGGCTCTTACGAAGCACATTATATGACCACCGGCTCCAAGGAGCGCATCTTCCCGCATACCTTTAAGCTTGAAAAAAGCTATGACGCGGTAGGCGGCGGCAGAGTCGATGTGCTCAGATGCTCCGTCTGCGACTATACCGTTCCTGTGAAGAGCCATGTCCATGATTACGGCTGGAACTGGGATTACACCGGCTTCGGCAGTATCTATGAGTATACCTTCAACATCGGCGGCTCGACCAAGACGGTGGAGCAGCTCATCCTTGAGTCCGACTATGCCCACCCCGAAAAGTGCAAGGTTCCCGGATGCGAGGAGTTCATCATGGTTCCCCACAGCTGGGGTCGCTGGAATGTGGTTTTGTGTCCCGACACCACAGGCGGCAAAGGCGGCATGGAGGCCGAATGCAGCATTTGCGAGTACACAAAGACAAAAATCGACAAGGATGATGACGGAGGAGCCGATCATTGGACAAAGGACACCGCCCTTGTGACGGTGAAAAACGGCCGGGCAACCCGTATGATTGTCAAGCCCGGCGACAAGATCAGGCTTTATCCCGAGGAGAGAAACGGTCAGAAAGCCATCGGCTGGAAGGTGGAGTATCTCCGCGAATACAATGATTATGACATCATCAGCGGTACGGGATTGCCTGTTAATAAAAAATGGAATACCGACGAGGCGAAGACCCTGTTCAAGCTGGTAACCAACGGATCTGCCCTTGAGTGGGGCTGTGAGATCCCGGCGTTCAGCGCCATGGGCGCCCCCGGCGGCGGCCAATTCTTCTTCGAGCCGGTCTATGCAGGCTGTGACCACAGCGGCGGCACCACGGTGCTCAATGCAAAGGCACAGGTCTGCGACCGCAAGGGCTACACCGGCGACACCGCCTGCGCAGACTGCGGCAATATCATAAGTGCCGGTTCGGATATCTACCCGCCTGCAAACGCCGGTCATACCGGTACACTGCAGCCGCTGTACTACTACGGCACGAACAACTCAGCCACGACTGACGCGAGCCACGGAGGCAAACGCTACAACGTCAGATCGGGCGACTGCAGGCACCGCGCCTATGAGGGCGACTACCGCTGCACGGCTTGCGGCGGCACCGTAAAGGGCGAGACCGGCGACTTCAAGCATAGCGGTCCCTTTGAGCTGCGGGATGAAAGAGCGGCGACCTGTACCGAGAAGGGCTATTCCGGTAACCAATACTGCACAGCGTGCGACAGGATCGCGCAGAAGGGCAGCTCTACCCCGTCCCTCCACGAAATTGCCGGCAACTACAAGCTGGTCAATGAGGTTAAGCCCGGATGCACCTCCGCAGGCTATAGCGGCGACCAGCAGTGCACAGCCGGCTGCGGACAGATTATCCGCTACGGTCATGTCGTTAATAAGCTCAGCCACGACTGGGACGGCGGCAAACCTGCAAAACAGGGCAAGAGCGAAGGAATTCTCTACACCTGCCAGCGCGCCGACTGCGGCGAGACAAGGTTCGTAAAGAACTCCGCTGCGACCGGATACGTTGTCACGGTCATCAAGGGCACAGCCTCCCTTGCCGCAGGGATACCTATCACGGACAAGATCGCGCAGAACACCGTTGTGACCGTTACGGCGGACGCACCGGAGGCAGGCAAGGTCTTTGACAAGTGGGTCGTGCTAGAGGGCAATGTCACTCTGGCAGACGCCACCAAGGCGACTACCACCTTCACCATGCCCAGCAATGATGTGAAGCTCGAGGCCACCTATAAGGATGCGCCTCCAAGCCATACCCACAGCTACGGCACCGAGTGGAAGTATGACGACACCGATCACTGGCATGAGTGCGAGTGCGGCGATAAGGCCGATATTGCGGCTCACAGCGCCAGCGAGTGGATCGTTGACACGGCAGCTACCGAAACCGCCGACGGCGCAAAGCATAAGGAATGCACCGTTTGCAAGAAGGTGCTTGAAACCGCAACGATCCCCGCAACACATAGCCACAGCTACGGCACGGAGTGGAAGTATGACGACACCAATCACTGGCATGAGTGCGAGTGCGGCGACAAGGCCGATATTGCGGCTCACAGCGCCAGCGAGTGGATCATTGACACGGCAGCTACCGAAACCGCCGACGGCGCTAAGCATAAGGAATGCACCGTCTGCAAGAAGGTTCTTGAAACCGCACCGATCCCCGCAACAGGCAGCACTCATACCCACAGCTACGGCACCGAGTGGAAGTATGACGACACCAACCACTGGCATGAGTGCGAGTGCGGCGACAAGGCCGACACGGCAGCACACAGCTTCCAGTGGGTGATCGACAAGGCCGCTACCAAGGAGGCCACCGGCATCAAGCACGAGGAATGCACCGTTTGCGGCGCTAAGCGCAGCGAGAATACGGTCATCGACAAGCTCCCCGACGGCGGCAACACCAGCAATACAAGCAGCGGTGATAATAACACCGATAAGCCAGGAAAGGACGACTCCACCAAGTCTACTCAGACCGGTGACAGCAGCAACCTCATCGGTTGGCTGGCTGCTCTGTTCGTCGGCGGCGGCGTTCTGACCCTGCTGGGCGTAAGCAGCAAAAAGAGAAAGGAATCCGAGGCCGAATAAGCCGATGCTTCCGAAATCGAAATAACCTAAACACAATAGGCGGTGACGGATCTTTCCGCCACCGCCTATTTTCTTGAAAGTGGACTTGGCAGCAAGTCCCTTTCCGAAAGGCGGCAACCACGGCGTTGCCGCTTTTCGGAAGGACTACAGGACACTACGATAAGATAAAGGAGATAAGCTGCCATGACTGTTTCAGAGAGAATCCCCTTTAGCGGCCTGCTGCTGCCCCTACAAGAAGGGTATACCTACAGCTGTGACCGTCGCACCACCGACGGTATGGAGCTGCTGTTCATTTTCCGTGAGGACGGGCATTCACGATATTACTTCGAGTCGGATATGCAGGAGTTTGACCGTAAGGCGGCAAGCGACACCCACATTCTGACCGTGTATCCCCAGCCGAACGGGGACGGAAAGGTGTCCCTGCTCCATTTGAAGCGCGCCGCAACGGAGAGATTTTCCTTTTCCGTATGACCAAGCCCGGCGTCACGCTGACCGGCGAGATGTGTCTGTGGGAGGACGAAACGCCCGTCGGCACCGGTCTGCCGATGCTTTTGACTTCCTGGATGAGGTCAGAATATCGAAGTAAAGTAAGGTGAAGCAATGCAGAATAACAGAATACCGAGACCAATGACCGAGGCGGAAATACTCCGCAGGTGTGAGCTGCACCGCGCGGCGATCAAAAGGCAAAAGCGGAGAAGGACGCTCTTTCTTACCGCCTGCGGCCTTGCGGCGGTGCTGCTCATAGCGGGCATCGTGCTGCTGTGCCGAGGCTGCGGCCGCACCGAGGGTAGCCCTCATAAAGAGAGCATCTACGGCAGCTTTGCAATGTCCGACAAGAGCTGCGTCTATACCTTCCGTGAGGACGGCAGCGGAGAGCTGCGGCTCTCTGGCGCACCGTATAGATTCCGTTTTACGCTGTCCGGCAAGACACTCTCTATCGACTTCGAAGCCGAGGCACTGGCCGACTGCGAGTACGAGATAGCATATACCGATACGGGGCTTGAGCTGACCGCAGGCAAGGGTACGGTGACACAGGGTGAAAAATTCACGCTGAACAGAACAGAAAAATAAGACCCATGCGGTCATGAAAGGACGGTGACGGCGATAGGCCGCCTGAAAAGAGAATAGCCGACCGGACGGCAATCTCCGGCACAGTTTCAAGAGCGCTCAGCAAGTAAAAAACTTGCTGGGCACTCTTTCTTTATGCCTTTGTTGTGGTCAAGCTTTTTTGTAACACTTTGTTCGATAAATATCTACCTGTAACGAGCCTCCATTGGTGTTAAATAATTATTGTATGAATGAGGGCGAACATAGTTATACCAATTTATGTATTTCATAGTTAGTTCATCCATCATCTCTACATTTGAAAATGAAGTTATGTTATAAAAGTTGCTTTTGAAAGTGTGTTGTGATATAATAAATTCCATTGGTCCAAAGTCTATTGAAACAGCTATTTCCCGTTCCATATAAATTCAAATCATAGTTGTGGCGCATATCATAACTGACAGACACCCTAACGAAATACTAATTGTCTGGAAGCTCTATGAGAAAGCCACAAATATGTGAATAGGAGTAATTTATGGTAGAACTATATGTCAATGATATAGAGAATGCTCTAAAGAATAAAAGCTATTTTTCTGCATTAGCTATGTCGCTTGCATTGCCTGATATATGCGGTGCAGCAGAATATCCAAACGAAACATCTACTGCAAAGCGCTATATTGAGTGGTATAATAAGTATCTCGGAGAGTATATGTCAGACGATAGTGGTAATCCGTATCTGAGTGGTGAAATCGTATATAATCTCAGAAATACCTTTCTTCATGCTGGTTCTCCGAATATAGACAGCAACAAGATCAAGGATGAAGCAAACCAGCTCGACAGATTTATGCTGTTTCTTGGAGATGGTACAGAAATGTGTGTGACTTTATTTATTAATACCTCTATTGTTAAGCTGCGTTCTATGATTGTCGATGTTACATATTTATGCAAAACAATATGTGACCGTTCACTTTGGTACTATAAGAACAATACGAATAAATTTCATTTCGATTTTTCGATTGATACGCAGGATCATTTTTATTCCGGTGAGGGCAAGCTACCTTCAGGAGATCCAATCATCGAAGCACTTAATCAAAAGTTAGAACAATCAGGCGATACTCGAAGATTTCAGGAATCTCAGGATCACAATATGACTGATGTTATTATTGGAGGCTTTATTAATTATGTCTTTTCAAATGAGGAGTTAAAGCAGAGGTATCTGTACGGCGAGAAGATCAAGTTAGTAAGAACAATGCCACCAACTGACACACCCATCATTACTTCAAATACTGAGTCAACGGTAAAGAAAGAATCAGCACCTAAGAAAAAAACTGCTTCTCCATCTAAAAAGAAAACTAAGCCAGATAAGAGAGAAGCACAGGTACGCTCTTTCTTCGGTCAGCACTTTAAGGAAAAGAAGTATAAGCAGAAAAAAGAGATTATCATTCAGGCAATCCTCAAATCTAAAACTAAACAACAAGTCAACAATGCTCTTATGAAGTCTTTTGCAAGTGAGGAAACAGGAGTGATATACAAACGGCTATCTCCTTTACTCGCTTCGTTGCCAGGCAAATAATCAATGAGCGCCCTCTGATAGTTCAGGGGGCGTTTCCGTTCGTCTGAGGGAGCTGTCAAGCAGAGGTTGGCTCGGCAATGCCGTGTTCCGATTCATACTCCCTGACACGGCGATAGAAAGTGTTAGTCGACAAGCCCATTCTCCGCATAAAGTCACGCCCTGTGATACTCTTGGACTTCCATTCCCCATAAAGCTGACCGAACCTCGTCCAGTCGATTTCGATAGGCTTCCGCCCCCATGTACTTTCCCTGCGCCTTAGCGATCTCGATGCCCTCACGCTGTCGCTGTTTGAGCTGCTCACGCTCCAACTGAGAGAGGGCAGCGAACACTGTCAACATGAATTTGCCCGTAGGCGTGTCGGTGTCGATATTCTCCTTGTGGCTGATGAGAGTGACACCCTTTTCGGTGAGGGTGTCAATGATGTTCAGCAAGTCTTTTGTGGAGCGTCCTAAACTGCTGATGAGTAGCAAGAAAACAGATTGTGGTATTCATTTCTTTCTCGATGATTATCAGTTTATGAGATTATGGAATAATCCTGAAAGATACATAGATTTGCTTAAAAAATTTAATTGTGTATTATCGCCTGATTTCAGCCTTTACGCTGATTATCCGACAGCATTGCAGATTTATAATCATTATCGCAAACATTGGCTTGCGGCATATTGGCAGATGTATGGCATTGAGGTAATCCACACGATATGTTGGAGTAATGAAAAGAGTTTTGAATGGTGTTTTGACGGAGAACCAAAGCACAGCACAGTTGCTGTTTCAAGCATTGGAACTCAAAATAATAAAACGGCAAAAGAGTTATTTTTGAAAGGCTACAACGAAATGATGAAACATTTACAGCCTGAAACAATTATCTTCTACGGCAGGGTCCCCGAAGAATGTGCAGGAAATATTATCAATATAAAATCGTTTCAGGAAAAATTTATGAGGTCAAAATAATGGGCGGAAGAGGCTCTTCGAGTGGTATAAGTGATAAGGGCAAGAAGTACGGTACAGAATATCACACAGTGTGTCAATCAGGTAATATCAAATTTATAAAAATTAACAAGGGCAATATAACACCGCCTTTTGAAACGATGACAAAAGGCAGGATTTATGTTACAGTAAGTAATCAGAATAAGCTAAAATCGATAGTTTATTTTGACAAGTATAACAAAAGGTATAAACAGGTTGATATTGACCATCCACACAGGATTGATGGGGTTTTTACACAGCCTCATACTCATAAAGGATATTCACACGGTGAAAAAGGCGATAGAGAAGTTATGCCTAAAGAAAGCAAAATGATTGACAGGGTAGTGAAAACTTGGTATAATAGAATTGACAAGTAGAAGTGTTGTGAGGAACACGCATAGCAATATGAATGTCCGGTGCAAATCCGGACGCTTGCCAAAAGACAGTACAGAAATGTGCTGTCTTTTCTTTTGCTTATTTTTACATAGAGAGAGGCGGTGACACCGTGAAAGACAAATTAAACGCAAGACAAAAGAAGTTTTCCGAATATTATGTGCAGAGCGGTAACATCATTCAGAGTGCGATTAAGGCGGGCTATATCGACAACAAAGAAAAATACACGCTCAGAGAGCATTATGGCTACGGTTATATAAAATACCGTCTGTATAGAGAGAATGGCGATGAGATACCGCCTAATTCAATAGAACAAACGAAATGGATTGATGGCAAGGGTGTCGCCTTTGACGAAAGCATTATGCTTGCTGTGCCTTGTATATTCGGTGACAGTGAACAGTATAAGGGCAGAGGAAGCAATATATTTGACGGCAAGACAGATGATTTCGATGCACTCGACGAAGCATGGTCACAGTGGATGGACGCACTCAGGGCATCTCGTTCAAAGAGCTATATTCCTGAATGTCTGTTACCTCGAAATCCTGATACTGGTATGATTATTAAACCTAATGCCTTTGATAACAGATATATTTCAACAAATAACGATATGTCTGAAACAGGCTGTAATAAAATCACTCTCGACCAGCCTAATATCCCACACGAAAGCTACTTGCAAACATACATAACCGCCCTTGACTTATGCTTGCAAGGTATAATTTCACCGTCAACGCTCGGCATTGATGTCAAAAAGATGGACAATGCCGAAGCACAGAGAGAAAAAGAAAAAACTACTCTATATACCAGAGGAAACCTTGTACAGCTTGTGGAAGAATTTATGCCGGAGCTTGTAAAAACTGTGGTGTGCGGATATCAGATATGGCATGAGCTTGATATTATTCCTCCGACTGTTGCTATAAACTTTGGAGAATATGCTAACCCAAGTTTTGAAGCTGTTGTTGAAACAGTAACTAAGGCAAAGCAGGGCGGTATTATGAGTACTGAAAGCTGTGTTGAGGAGCTTTATGGTGACAGCAAAGATTCTGAATGGAAAGAACAGGAAGTCGCAAGGCTGAAAGCTGAACAGGGCGTGCAGAATATGGATGGCTCGTCTATGGCTGATGATTTGGAGATTTAAAAAAATGTCTGATTACGATATTGGTAAGGCTTTTGAAAAAATCGAAAATGAGCTTATAGCCTCAATGATTAGGAATTTAAGCCGTCATAGAGCCGAAGAATCAAAGCTCGGCATAGAATGGTCACAATGGCAGGTAGAACAGCTCAAGGCACTTGAGGTCTATAAACGGAAGAATAGCAAGAGATTTACAGTGCAGTATAATTCAATAAATGAGCATATCCGCAGAGCTTTGAGTGATTCCTATAACGACGGTGGCACTAAGCAGGAACGACAGATTTTACAAGCTATAAAGCGTGGTTTCAAAGGCAAAAATAAGCCAGCATTTACTGGTGTGGCTGAAACAACAGGAGAATTTTTCAAGACGAACGAAAGAAAGCTTAATTCTTTGATTAAAGCAACTACTCACGATATGGAAAAAGCTGAAATTGCTGTTTTAAGAATGGCTAATGACCGATACCGCAAGATTATATTCAATGCTCAGGTTATGGCAAATACTGGTGCGGGAACTTATGCAAAGGCTGTTGATATGGCGACAAAGGACTTTCTTTCAGCTGGTATCAACTGCATACAGTACCGAAACGGTAGGCGAGTAAATATCAAGTCCTATGCAGAAATGGCACTGCGTACAGCAAATAAAAGAGCGTATCTTCAAGGCGAGGGGGCTAAGCGAAAGGAATGGGGAATATATACTGTCATTCTTAACAAGCGTGGAAACCCTTGTCCGTTGTGTGCTCCTTTCGTTGGCAGAGTGTTCATTGATGATGTTTGGAGTGGAGGACCCAAGGACGGTATATCTCCCGTTACAGGTATTAAGTATCCGTTATTGTCAGAGGCTATTAAAAAGGGCTTGTATCACCCGAATTGCAGGGACGCACACACTACATATTTTGAGGGCATAAGTACACCACCCGAAAACAGCCGATACACCGCCGATGAGCTTGACGAACTTGCAGAGAGATATAAAAACGCCCAGAAGCAAAACTACGCTCAGAACGAAGCTGAGCGAATGGAGCGCATGTCTAAGTTTTCCCTCGATAAAGATAATAAAAGAGCTTATAGTGCAAGAGCTGAACAGTGGAGGGAAAAGGCACATAGAATATCTGACCCTGATATTGATAATAATTTATCCGAAAGTGTAATAAATTCTGAAAAAAGTATTGAAAAAGCTGTTAAAAGTGATATAATAAAGTATGAATATTCACCAAGGGTAAAGGAAAGCGTAAGAGAGGCTTTTGACGCTGAATTTACAGCTATGTCCTCAAAATTTGGCAATATATCAACTATCAGCAGAGTTGAACCTTTGATTGATGGAAGTGGTGAGTATGGAGCTTTTTATGACCATTCAGGTATATTGGTTATAAAATCAGCCGACAAAAAGGATTGTTTGAAGATACACGCACAAAAGGCTGTCGAAATGAAAAAAGCTGGTAAATGGTCATCTTCTCACCCTATGCACACATTTAGACATGAAATAGGCCATGCCATACAAGCCGAACACGCAAAAAACGATCCATTGTGGAAAGAAAAAAGACAGAAAATATTGAATATTATGAAAAGTGTTGATTCTAAATCGATTTCAATATATGCCAATAAAAATATAGATGAATTCATTTCAGAATGTATTGCTGAAAGTATGACAAAAAAAGCAAGAACTGTGGCTAAAAAGGTTATAAATATTATTTTAGGAGTTGATTAATATGACAGATAAATTTGATAAATTTATGAAATGGGCAACTGAGTTGAACGATGATGGTTATCGTGGTATCAGAGAAGATGCACCTGAAAAAATTAAAATGGAAGCTAAAAAAGCCGATGAAGAATATTATCGAAGAACGGGTAGGCATATGTTGCACATTAATTATTAAGAATTTAACCGCTCCTTGAGGGCGGTTTTTCTATGCCCAAAAGTAGGTGATTTATTTGTTTGAATTTTATTTAGG